>Ga0209990_10002812_pt1 | contig 13235 bp, 8 predicted proteins | sample NOAtaG_6_FD_187304 | JGI IMG/M metagenome (GOLD analysis project Ga0209990, IMG submission 187304) | Freshwater lake microbial communities from Lake Erie, under a cyanobacterial bloom - NOAA_Erie_Diel5S_2200h metaG (SPAdes) (version 2) | ecosystem: Environmental > Aquatic > Freshwater > Lake ...
CGTGGTGTAGGGCCTGCATTTCGGGAGATACATACGAAGCCGTAGCCAGGTGCTTGCCGTGTTCGATGCAGAACCGTGCCACATTCATGTGCAGCGCAGGTGGCAACATGCTCACGGCGATATCGCAGCCCATGATGGCGTGCTGCACCGCCAGCGCACTTCCCACATCAATCGGATGGCTCGAGATATGCGGCAGGTCGTGCAGCTGGTAATTCAGGTTGTCTTCGCTGTTATCGTAGACCTTCACCGTCAGCGCATGCCCATCGGCAATCAGGCGGTTGAGGTAGGAAAATAAATAATGGGTACTGCGGCCGGCGCCGAATATGGCGATCTTCTTCACAGCGCGAAGATAGGAATGTGGTATTGCCTTTTCGTGTTCTTATTGTCAAAAAGACACTAAGAATGCGGCGCATCTTTCCGGAATCCGGCTTGTGCTGCCTTTCGGGGCGGTTTATTCGTAGCGCACCGCAGCCTCAAAGCGATAACCGGCCGGCAGTTGCGGACCCAGCACCCAGTTCGGGTCACGGAATTTGGTGCCGCATTCTCCGCAGCGCTGCACCACCACGGTGTATTTGTACACTTTGGCGGCAGTGTCAAGCGATATTTCGCGGTCGTAGGCGAGGTTGCAGGCAGTAGTTTGCGTATTGAGGCCGATGAGCATGTGCCGGCTGAAATCGACGGCCGGCAAGCGCCCGGAATCCGGACAATTCTTCAGGAAGTTTTGCTTGAAGTTGCTGAACTCTGTGGCATTGCGGATCAGCTGTTCGCCTTGCAGTGAATTGGCGTAGAAGAAACAGGTGCCGAAATCGTAACTGCCGGCAATGGCGCCGCGGTTGCTGTCTTCCAGTCCGGAACAGGGCTGTTCGCAGGCGGCGGCAATGAGCAAGCCAGGCAGGATAGCGGCGAGGAGTAAATTTTTCATGGATTGTTGGGGCTGGGTTGCAGGGCCTGGTGGATGCGCAGGAGGGTTTCGAGCAGCGGCTCCAGCTGGTCGAGTTGCAACATATTGGCGCCGTCGCTTTTGGCTTCGGCGGGTCGCGGATGGGTTTCGATGAACAGGCCATCGGCGCCGGCTGCGATGGCGGCGCGGGCAATGGTGGAAATGAGTTCGGGCTTGCCGCCTGTCACACCGCTTTCCTGGTTGGGCTGCTGCAGGCTGTGCGTGATGTCCATCACCACCGGCGCGCCCAGGGCCTGCATGGCGGGGATATTCCTGAAATCGACGATCAGATCGCCGTAGCCAAACATGTTTCCTCGTTCGGTGAGCATCACGCGGTCGTTGCCGCTGTCCAGGCATTTCTGCAGGGCAAAGCGCATGGCACCGGCCGAAGCAAACTGTCCTTTCTTGATGTTCACCACTTTACCGGTCTTGGCTGCCGCCACCAGCAAATCGGTTTGGCGGAAGAGGAAGGCCGGAATCTGCAGCACATCCACATAATCAGCCGCCATGGCCGCTTCGCTGCTTTCGTGGATATCGGTAACGGTAGGCAAACCGTAGGCTTCTCCCGCTTTGCGCAGGATGGCTAGCGCTTTTTCGTCGCCGATGCCCGTGAAAGAATCAATCCGGCTGCGGTTGGCTTTGCGGTAGCTGCCTTTGAGTATCAGCGGGATGCGCAGGCGGTCTGAAATCGCGCGCAGGCGTTCGGCAATCTCAAAAACAACCTCTTCGCCTTCGATGGCACAGGGACCGGCCATCATAAAAAAATGCCCGCTGTCGGTATGCCTGAGGCCGGGTATGACAAATGGAAGTGACATGGTTCAGTATCCGTAAAAGTTATAGGTGAATGCACCGCCGCCGGGGTTGACACCCTCGATGGTGATGCGGCCGCGTGCCGACTCCAGATCGCTGATCAGGTCTTCGGCCTTGCTGTAGGTTTTGCCGTTGAAGCGCGTGATGATGGTGCCGTCTTTCAGGCCCATCGACGCCATGCTGCCGCCGCGGATATTGTCGATCTTGATGCCCGAGGTGATGCGGTATTTCTGCAATTCCTGTTGTGTTGCCGGCTGGAAATCGGCTCCCAGCACCCGCGAACTTACCACATTCCTGCGCAGCAAAGCGGTATTGCCTTCCTGGTTGATGAGGGTAACTTCAGCCTGCACCTCCGTGCCATTGCGCATGAGCGTGAATTTCACCTTGCTGCCCGGGCGGTAATAGGCGAGGTATTCTTCATAAAACGCCTTATTGCTCACCGGGCGGTTGTCGATCTTCACCACCACATCGCCCGCCTGTATGCCTGCCTTGGCCGCCGGTCCGTCTTCGATCACCGAACCAACCCTGGCGCCTTCCGCACCTTCCATCCCCTGGTTCTGCAAGGTTGCATTGCTGAGGTCTTCTGTGCTCATGCCCGGGAAACCGCGCTGCACGCTGCCAAACTCAATGAAATCCTTCACAATCTTCGCCACCATGTTGGCCGGAATCGCAAAACCGTAGCCTGAATACGAACCGGTATTGCTGGCGATGGCGGTATTGATGCCCACCAGTTCACCGTTCAGGTTGACCAGCGCGCCGCCGCTGTTACCGGGGTTGATGGCCGCATCGGTCTGGATGAAGCTTTCAATCGGAAACTGGTTGTTCACGATATTGATATTCCTTCCTTTGGCACTCACTATCCCGGCTGTTACGGTGCTCGTGAGGTTGAAGGGATTGCCGACGGCCAGCACCCATTCTCCGGTTTCCAATACGTCAGAATTGCCGAACACGATGGCCGGCAGGTCGCCTGCTTCGATCTTCAGCAGCGCCAGGTCGGTGCTCGGATCTTTTCCTATCACCCGCGCAGCATACTCTTTCTTGTTGCGGCTCAGGACAACGGAAATTTTGTCAGCCCCTTGTATGACATGGTTGTTGGTGACGATGTATCCGTCTTTGCTGACAATCACGCCGCTGCCGGATGAAGATACCTGTCCGCGGCTGCCAAAGGGATCGAAATCCCAGAACCAGTTGGAGCGGTATTCCACCGTGCTCACGGTTTTGATGAAAACCACCGCAGGCGTGCTGATGCGCGATGCCTTCACAAACCCCGCCGGCATTTCCTTCAGGTTCACCTCTTGCATCGGGCTGTTGGCTGCGCCGAAAGTCAATACCGGTCCGGAAACTTCGGCCTGCCGGCTAAACAACCAGGCTCCGGCGAACCCTGCTCCAAGGGGAAGTAACAAGCTCAATAAGAAAGTCTTCATGATGTTCATAACGCGTTGTGCCTCCTTTTGCTTGGAAGCCAACAACAAAAAAGGTGCCGTGTGTCTCAGCCTAACCAAGCAGAATACATCCAAACGAGCTTCTCTTGCTCACGGATATAATCACTCATCAAGGCATTGGTTCCTTCGTCGCCAGCCGCTGCTGCAAGTTCCAGAATTTCTCGCTGACGCAGCAACAGAATGCGGAAAGCCTGCAAAATTTCAGTTATTGCGGCCCGGCCATCTGCTGTTTCTTTTGACTGTGCAATGGCAGACGCTGTCAGATACACAGAAAATCTAAACTCCGGTCTATGCCCCAGTGTCAGAATCCGTTCAGCCAGCTCGTCAATTTTAAGTAACAGATTGTTGTATAATTCTTCGAATTTGAGATGCAACTCGAAGAATTTTTCGCCCTGGATATGCCAATGGTAACCTCGGGCATTCTGGTAAAACACTGAATAGTTGGCCAGTAGTATGTTCAGTTGTTCTGCGATTGCGGCAGCGTCTTGTTCGGGCAAACCAATCCGGTTTAAATCTGTCTTCATCTTTCAAAGATAAATTCTGCGTTATCGCGAATCTGTGACATATCGCACATTATTGACTGTTTTCCATTTTTTCATCCACCTTCAGCTGCCGGTCGAACCAGAAGGTGCCCAGCGGAACGAGGGAGCAGATGCCGGCCGTGATCCAGCGTTTCCAGTGCCAGCCTTTGCGCAGCCAGGCGACGGTAGCGAGGCCATTGTACAGGATGAAAAGGAAACCATGGGCCCAACCGGTGTACAGCACCGCTGTAGGGTTGCCGGCCCAGTACTTGAGCGGCATGGCAATGAGCAGCAATACGAGAAAGGAAATGCCTTCGGCCAAACCGGCCATGCGCAGGGAACGGATCAGGTTCATGGGCGCAAATTACGCCGCTTCACCGGCTGAATCCGGTTAGCTCAGGGTAAAACCTGCGCCTTCAGGTAAAAGGTGATCTCCGACTGGTCAGGGTCATTGCTCACGATGCGCACCGGCCGCATTTGCAAGCCGGTCCGGAAGACGGTATCGAACTTCACCTTCAGTTCCAGGCTGGCACCCGGCTCCAGGGTTCCCGCATTGGGTGTCACTTCAACGCAGGCACAATCGGTGACCATATCGCGGATCACCAGTGGCGAACGCCCCGTATTGCGCAATTGGAAAGTGGTATGCAGGATGGCCCCTTCCTTGTGGGCTCCAAACGCATGGTCTGTGCGGTCTAGCTGGATATTCGGCGCCTGTTTGAGGCTTTTTTTGTCTTTGGGAGGGAAATACTCCTTGATCTGCGCGGTGATAAAAATCTGTTTGTAGGGCTGCATCGGATCGTCGGTGAGCAGGTTGATCTGGTCGCTGATCCAACCCCATTTGCCCACCTTGCGGCCGTCCATCACCACCTTGAAGATGGCAGTTTCGCCGGGCTCCACGGCTTCGGGCAATTGCAGCAAGGTGATATAATGCGGCAACTTCACCACTTCAAGCACCTGCACCGTTTGGTTGCCGTGGTTGATGAAACGCGCACTGAGGGTATCGCTGCGGTCGTTATAGAGCGGGTCTGAGGTGATGGTTTGTTCGACCAGGCGCAGGTCTCCGTACCATTCGCGGTTCCGGTTTTCGGTGCTTTCATCGTAGGGGAGGAAAACATCGCCTTTCACGCGGATGATGATGGCGCCCTGCGGCGTATTCGCAAATATGGCAATGGTTTTGTCGAATTCGCCGGGCCGTGCATAGGTCTGATAGGCGGCACTCACATAGCCGGTATCGCCGGGCATGATGGTATCGTGGGTCCATTCCGGACTCGTGCAGGCGCAGCTCGGTTCTACCTTGGTCAGCCAGAGTGGCGCATCGCCGTCGTTGACAAACGGAAAGCTGTGTTTGAGGATACCGGTGCGTTCGCTCACCTTGCCGAAGTTCCATTCGTCGTGCAGGAATTGCAGGAGCGGACCACGGCGTTGTGCCTGCATATTGCCGGCAGCGGAGAAGGAGAGGAGAAGCAAAAGGAATAGCCGCATAGGGTGTCTGTGGTGCAAAAACTTTGCCACGAAGACGAAGGGAGCGGGGGAGGGGTTGCCTGAAACAACGCAAACCCTTGCCTCTCCTCAACAGCCCAGATTGGCCGGAAGCTGACCACAGGCAAGGATAGTCGGGAGATGGTTTGATGTAAGTGTTTGAAAATCATTTGGTTAAAAGCAATCCATGCCCATGTTTCAGACTTTGGTGCTCTGCTTCCGGCTAATCTGTTCTCAGAGGGAAAAGCAGTGAAAGTTGGCCCTGGAACTTTGTCGGGCTGTCTGAGTTCGTCTCCGTACAACAAAATTGTACAAACCGGGCAAACAGGTTTATGCCGCTGGACACTGCGGGAGCATTCCTGCTACAACCCACAACAGGTAGGACGATTTTACCACGCGCCGACATACACGATACCTGCTTGAACATATCTACCTTTGGGTGTTGGAATAGGTCGATAAACAAGGAGTTGAAAGGATGAGGGCTGCAAAGTACTGATGGTCGCAGCTGAAGGATCGCTTGAGTTTTGGACGTTTTTTTCGCTGGTATTTTCTGTTGCCGAGGGAGAAAGTGTCGGTAATACGCAGGAATTTCTATATTTTTGATTTTTATGCTTTGGACTCATATGATACAATCACAATTTTGCAATCCGGCGGAGCAATTGAAGAGGTCTACGGTTGGGTTCGACGGGGACCAGCATGGGACAGTTTTTTTCAAGCGCTTTTCTGTTCATGCTGTTACCGGTCAAATCCCCATGATGTCGACCCCGAACATGATGCTGCGTTTTATTGATGAAGAAGAGAACGAGCAATTTGCATGGGTTGGTTATCGGAGGCAGGGTACTGTCACTACTTCGAACGCCCCTTACAATTGGGAAGTAGATGTGATTACAACTACCGCACCCGGTAACGGAGTTTCCAACTGCGATTGGTTTGAAGTTGACTATGCATCCGGTGGTTTTCAATGGGAGACAGTTGATTTGTTGCCGGCGATTGTAGGGTTTCCTGTATCTGGAAATCAGTATTATTATAAAGCGAAATATGGTCTGAGAGGCGATCCTTGTGACGGCCTGATTGATTAATATGTCGGATAGCATCGACAGAGCGTCGTTGTACATAGTGGGCCAGTAATAAGAAAATGAATACTACTTCGCAAAACAACATACAATCAAGGATAACGCTAAATAGCCTGATTGCATGTGTTTTTCTGTTGTTTGCGCTTGTGGGAGTCAGCACAACATCATTCGGTCAGACTTCACGACACGTAATCTCACTTGCCTATAAATCCATCGGTAGCCACTCTTATTGGCCTTGGGGTGATGATTCGTTTGAGAATCGTAGGTTCATTGATAGCAATGTGAACATTTATATTTATGGAAGACCTGGTACCAGTGTTAGAATGTATAATGAACAAGCGGTTTACTTCTACAGGCCGCTGATGCGAAATGAGGACAGTATTAAGTTGAACCCATTGTCATTGGATACTATCATTCCTCAGTCAGGATTCTTGCATGTGAGAATTAAGGAGCTGTACTTTATTGCCAATGGCATTCATGATGGGGATTATGTGAATTATATTTATGTTGAATCCAAGATACCGATAAAAGTATTTTATACCTATTGGAGCGATATATTCGTCGGATCCATTTACTCAAGGCTTGTACGAACGACTCTTAGCTCAGAATATTGGGGTTCCGAGTACATATCACCCCGATTTGATTTACCCCTTCAATATGCCTCCAAGGCAATAACCTACAACCTGTTGGCAACTAATGCAAATGCAAAAACAAATTTTGTTCCATATGGCGATACCAGAAATGGTTTGAAGGCAGGAGTTTCCTATAATCTGGAGCTTTCAACTGATTCTGTTTACTGGTTGTATGGGCATGGCTATTCAAAAAAAATGTTTTCAACTGTCAAGGCTGAGTGCGGGCAATCCGGATTTTTGTTTGGCATGGATGACATGGGGTTTGTTTGGGGAAATATCGGAGATATAATCACTACCAGTGGTAGGCGTCCATTATCCACCTATCTCCAATTGTTGCCAACCGAAAGAAGTTCCAGGAGTTATTTGGTGCCGCTTTGGCGGGTGCCCGAAATTATGGAACCCGGTTACGACTACGCGGGCAAATGGGTTGGGTTATTGTGTACCGCTATTCAACCCAATACACAAGTGCGCATTGGGAACCGCGTTCATACACTGCAAAACATAGGTGATTGCGTGGTAGACACTGTCCATCGTACGAGCTTAATTACAGGGACCAAGCCATTTCAACTGGTATTGGTGAATGAAAATACCAGGGGTTATTATCAAGGGATACCATTTGGGTTGGAACATGCAATGCGGGCCGAAGGGTTGATTTTTGATACCATTTGGGCCAATACCACCGCCTATACCCATCAGACTATAAGGAAGGACCCCCGTGCGTTTGCAGCATCATTTCAACCCATTGGTTCAGCACATTTGGCTTTTGTTTTCACCAAAATTGAAGGCAGAGACAGTCTCTATATCAGTAGCAGGGGAAAAACAAGAAGGTTGCGATACGTGGTCCCCAATTCTGGTAATGCCTGGGTTTGGGATACTTTTTGGTTGAAAGTGGGAGTAGGCCAAGTGGCTGATAAATTGTGGAATCCCCAAGGGCTTTTGGTACAGTCCAATTTCACATCGAATTCAGAGATGCATTCCAGAACTTTAGATAGCAATTTGTTAAGTTTTGGCACCATACCCATGCGCATCCAATACCACGAGTTTCCGAAACTCAGCGTTCGGATGGCAGCCAATGGAGAGGTGAACACGAGCCTGGGCGGCCGCAAACCGATCTACCGCTTCTGCGCCGGAAGTCCGGTAAACTTCAGAAGCATCACCGAACACTATCCACCAACCCGTATACGTTGGGAGTTTGGGGGTGGCGATACCGCGACGGTGGTAAACCCGGTACGCATATTCAAGGATACCGGCAGGTTCAGCCTGCGCCTGATAGCCTTCAGACAGGAGCGCGATTGCGAAGGCCGTCCCTGGGCCGATACGCTGGTGGTTCCTTATGAAGTGTATGCCGCACCTGCCCTGCAGTTTGCGCGCAGCCAAAACCTCTGCGCAGGCGATACGGCAAGCCTCAGGGTGTCAGCAGACCGCGGACCGCTGAGGGTGCAATGGGAGGCATCGCCGGCGCTGTCTTGTCTGCAATGCCCCGCTCCCAAAGCCTGGCCCGACAGCACCAGTCGTTTTGTGTTCAGAACCACCTACCGCGATTGCGCTGTGCGTCCCGATACGCTCACAGTGAAAGTATCCAGGCCTTTGCAACTGAGCACTTCTTTCGACAGCCTGCTTTGCAATGGCAACGCGGCAAAGTTGAAGGTGCTGCCCTCCGGCGGTCTGGATTCCGGCTACCGCTACTTCTGGAACGGCAACGAAGGGGCAGACAGCCTGCAAACGCCTTTGCTCACCGGCGATACGGCCTGGCTATTCACCCTGCGCCACGGCTGCAACGACAGCCTGAACCATATTTTCAACTTGAAAGTGCTGCCCGCCCTGCGAGCGCAGGCCCCGTCCGATACGCTGCTTTGCCGCCAGGTGCCGGTATGGCTGCGCGGCACAAGCGGCGGGGGCTCAGCATTTTATCCGCTTCAAGGCCGCTGGGCACAACAAGCGCCGGGCGACAGCCTGCAACTCATGCCGCAACAGGATACCACCCTCTACTGGATCGCCTACGACGGCTGTTCCAGAGAAGACACTGCTGCTGTGCGTGTGCACCTGCGCTCCCCGCTGCGCTGGCAACAGACGCCGCGCGATACCTTGCTCTGCCGCAACGACAGCCTGCGGGTGTCATGGCAAACTTCGGGAGCCGACAGCAGTGCCCATGCGTGGACGCTCACAGGCCCGTCTATCAGCCTAATCGGCATCACCACGCCAGGTTTTGTCAGCTGGCTGCGACCGGGAACCTACCGCATGACGCTGTTCAATGCTTGTGAACAAACCGTCTTGCGTGACACCTTACACCTATTTGTGCCCGCACCTGAACTTCTGGGTGGCTGGCAGGAAGGAGATACGTTTTGCCCGGGCCGGCAGTCCATCAACCTGAACCTGTCTGCCGACGCCTCCCTTGCCATAGAAGTGGCCGGAAACCGGGTTTACAATGCCAGGGTCTCTGCAGGCATTAACCCCATCAATCTGACCCTTCCCGAAGGCAATCATCGCCTGTTGTTTACGGCCGACGATGGCTGCGGCAAGATCGACAGCAACTGGCGTGAGGTCGTGGTGCGGCAGTCTGTAAGATGGCAACTGCCATCAACTACAAGCTATTGCGCCGGTGAACGCTGGGACGGTGAGCTGTTCCCCGGAACTGGCGCTGTCAGCCAGACCTGGTATTGGAATGACCGGGCGGTGAGCAACAACACAAGCTACAGCAGGGTGCTTGACAGCAGTGGAACCATCCGCCTGCACTACCGCGATGCCTGCACAGATACACAACATACACAGCAGGTGAAGGTGATGCGGGCACCGCAAGGTGTTTACCGCTTCCATCCGGCCCTTGGCTGTGCACCCGATACGCTGCACTGGCAAGTTCCTGCCGTCAACGAAAGCGGTAGCTGGGAACTGAGCGACGGACTCGGCAATATGTTTACCTTGCCGGCCGGAGCTGCGAACCTGCAAAGCATGCCGTACGCGTCGGCTGGCAGTTACCGGCTGGGCTGGAAGTTGCAGATGGCTGGCCGCACCTGCTTCTCCGGCGACACGCTGGTAGAACTGTATCCGCGGCCGAGGGCAGGTTTTGATATTCGTCCGGATATGCCCGACAAAGGCGAACTGGTCAGTTTTGAAGACCGCAGCACAGGGAGCAACCTGACAACCTGGAGGCTGGCCGGGCAGCTTGCAACGGGCGCTCGCTTCCGTTGGCTGGCTGCAGATACAGGCCATTACCGGATGTTGCAGACGGTACAAAATATTCACGGCTGCACTGACAGTATCGGTGGACACTTCTACGTCAGTCTGAGTCCGCTGGTATACCTGCCCGATGCGCTCACAGCGGGCCCGACCGGGCAGAATCCGCGTCTTCAGCCATTTGTTGCCAACCACACCCGGGCCCGGCTGTGGATTTACAACCGCTGGGGCGAGCTTTTACACGATGAATCGAGCGCCGGCGGACAAGTGGGCTGGACACCCGGCCCCCAGGTACCGCAAGGCGTTTACGTGCTCCTCCTCGAACTTGAAGACCGCCGTGGCCGCACCTATCGCTACCGCAGCACAGTGACCGTGTTGCGATGATGGCATAATCAACGAAAACCGAACTCAGAACGCATTAAATCAACTATATGAAACCATTCAGATATTGGCTGCTTGCCTTGGCTTTAGTTTTTATATCCGAACACGCTGAGGCGAGCCCTCACGGAGGCTATGCCAACTACGACCACAAAAGCGGCAACACCTATGTATTCAGATTGGTGTATTACAAGTTATGCACTTCGATCGCATTTCCGGCCACACGAACCGCCACGCTGAGTTCCAGGGGTTGTGCCACAAGTGTTAATCTGACCATGCAAAGGGTTGCAGTCAACCAGCAGGTACAAAGATGCCCGGGAGCCACAGGCTGCGGCTTGTTGGAGGAAGTGGTTTACGAACTGGAAGTTGATTTTTCAGCTACAGCTTACAGTGCCTTTCTGGGTTCTTCATGCTGTGAGGTGGTTTTTTCATCCGCTTATTGCTGCCGGCCGAGCAATTGGAGTGCCGGTGGAAATACGGATTTATACCTCGAGGCGAATCTGTCGCTTTGTGCCACCAAGGGTTTAAAGCGCGGCAACTCCAGTCCGGGAAGGGTCTTTGCCCTGCCTCATTACGTGATCCAGAACAGCACAACAGCGGGTTCGTTTTTTGCGACAGACCGCGACGGCGATTCGTTGTCATATACCCTGCTGCCTGCCCGTACTTCCGCAGCTGCCAATGTGAGCTACCCGACGGGTTTGAGTGCGGATAAACCCCTTACAGTGGCTTGTGGTTCAGATTGTTCTCCGGCGCCAACGGCTAATCCGCCCAGGGGTTTCTTCCTGAATCCGGTGAGCGGCGATGTGGTGTTCTACCCGACCACCGCCAACCAGACCAGCATGGCCCTGGTGCAGATAGAAGAATTTAGAAGAGATTCAAGCGGCAAGTATCATTCCGTAGGCAAGAGCATGTACGAACACTTCCTGAGTGTTTTGCCCGCAGGTTCCAATTTGCCGACTGCTTTCACCGGCAGCCAAACGGTACAGGTTTGTGCCGGCGACCGGGTTTGCTTTAAAATTCGCAGCAGCGATACCAAAACGGGTGCGCAAACCGCTCCCGACACACCCCGATTGAGGTGGTATACCGACGCAAACGGCGCGTCATTGCGCATTGTGGATACCACGCTGCGCGAAAAAGAACTGGAGTTTTGTTGGAGCACCAAGAGTGCAGATGCCGTAAAAGGGCATTATTTTCTTTCGGTTTGGGCCAGCGATGGAAATTGTGATGTGCCGGCCTTTACCCAACGCACCTACCGCATATTCGTGCGGAACAAGCCTCAGACGGTAACACAGCACAGCAAACTTCCGGGCTCACGCCTGCTGTTGCAGGCGAGCAATCCGGATACCTCAGCAGATATACGCTTTTTCATCAGCGGCCCGTCCATCCCAACACTAACGCGATTAAGGGGAGATACATTGCAGCTCTTACAGGCGGGGTTCTATCAGGTTCGCACCGTTACCACCCAACCCGGCCGTTGTCAGTTCGATCTGATTGACACCTTTACCCTCAGCGGTTGCGTACAGGTGAAAATTGACTTACCTGGCAGTCAACCGCTTTGTCGCTCTTCGGCTGTTAACCTGGCTGTGCAAACCAGCAATGCCGCAGGCCGGCTGAGTTATAGCTGGCGGAACAAACAAGGCCAGCTTCTGGGCAATGGCAACAGGCTCAGCTTCATGCCGCTGCAGGATACCTTGCTGCGGCTTCGGGTAGACGATACCTTCGGCTGTTATGGCCTGGATACCTTGAATATCCGCACCTATTTGCCTGCATTGGTCTTTACGCCACCTACCCAATATCTCTGTTCTGAATCCGATGGTGCCGATTGGTCGATGCTCACCAATGCGACACCCGCCAACGCTGTGTTTTCTTCGCGTTTCCCGAACCTGGTTCGGATGGCAGGAAACCGGTATGTGGTGCCTAAGCGCATAGCAACGGATCGGGATACGCTGGCTTGGGTGTTGATCCGGATTACAGATTCCTTGTCTTGCTCGCGTGCAGACAGCTTTTCCGTCGAAATCAAGCAAAGCCCCGAACGAACCGTGAGCAGTGATACCTTCTGCGAATTCAATAACCGGTACAACCTGAATTCCCGTTTGAATAATCCGGATCCCGGGCGTCATACCTGGAACTATGCCTGCTTCGCCGCTTCTGCAGTAAATCCGGCCAATGTTGTCAGCGGAAACCAGGCCAATATCAGCGCATTCGGCTCTTACGATTTTGTGTTGCTAACGCAGAACAGGTCGAATGCCTGCTTTTCACGCGACAGCTTCCGCTTGCTGGCCGTGTCGGCACCGGTGGTAAGCATAAAAACAATCCCGACGGTTTGCAGCAATTCAGAAGCGTTGGACTTGCATTCGTTGCTCAGTGTTCAGATTTCAAACCCACAGTTCCATTGGCAGGCCGTAGCGCTCGATGGCAACCGCAACAGCGCCGCACTGGCAACTGCTGTCGACGCCGGCCGGTGGTTCCGTGGCCGCAATGCCGGAGACTGGTTGCTGCGTTTTACGGAATCATCCACCCGCTGCATCCGGACAGACAGTATCGTGTTGCCGGTCTTCCAGGCTCCACGTCCGGATCTCGGCAAAGACACAAGCCTGAATATCGACAATGTCTTCAACCTCGATGCAGGCAATTTTGCCACGTATCGCTGGGACAACAATTCAGTCGATCGCTACCGACAGGTTGATTTGCAGCGATTGGGCCTCGGTCAGCACCTGATTTGGGTTGATGTCACAGATTTTCAGCATGGCTGTTCGGGAAGGGATACCCTGCGCCTGACCATCCAACCC
>Ga0209990_10002814_pt1 | contig 13221 bp, 11 predicted proteins | sample NOAtaG_6_FD_187304 | JGI IMG/M metagenome (GOLD analysis project Ga0209990, IMG submission 187304) | Freshwater lake microbial communities from Lake Erie, under a cyanobacterial bloom - NOAA_Erie_Diel5S_2200h metaG (SPAdes) (version 2) | ecosystem: Environmental > Aquatic > Freshwater > Lake ...
CGGCGACCGCAACCGCACCGACATAGGCGTCCGGCGACCCGTCAGTCGGTTGCGGCACCGGCGGTGAACCGGGGCATGGCCTCGAACTGGGCGGGATCGAAGCGCTCGTTGCGGAACAGCCTTGGGTAGTAGAACTGGCGCAGCTCGGCGTGAAACGCGCGCACTCGCGCTTCGTACGCCAGCGCTGCTCGCAAGTCCGTCCGGGCCAGACTCTGAAGAAAACGTTCCAGCAGGATCGGCGGCACGATGACAGCGAGCCAACCGGCCAGCCGGTCCCGTTCCCGGCGGCCCGCGGTAAAGGCTTCCGACAGCGCCTGGGCCTTCTGGTCGCCCACCTGTTGGAATGCGAAGTACCACTTCCATTCAAAGGGGCGATCGACGGCTGCGTAGTCGGCCCACTGCGGGTGACGCTCGATGAAGGCAGCCATGGTCGCCTGCTTCGGCAAGTCCCAGGCGTCGTTGACTGCCTCGCGCTGGGTCAGCAGGATGTCCGCGCCCGACGGCACCGGCACGAGGCGGTCGATCGCCGTACGACCGGCAACCGGAACGACCACCGCCAGCAGCATCCACAGGGCCACCAGGGACGCCAGGATCGCTTCTCCCGACTGCTGCCATGCCGCCAGGCCGGCGCAGACGATCGTCCAGAACAGCACATACAGGAGCAGCAAGGCGCATGCAGCCAGCAGTGTCGGTGCGGCGGTACCGTGCATGGCGCCAGCGACGAGCAATGGCGCTGTTGCACAGGCGAAGACACCGCCCGCGCGCAAGCCGGCGCGCACCCGCCAGAGCGTTGCCGAGTTGCCGGCCGTTGCGACGAGCAAGTCATGTCGACCCGCCGTGCGCTCGCTGGCGCGCAGGTCGTGCAGCATGACGATCAGGACCAAGGGAAGCACAAAGGCCGCCAGGAACGCGAAGTCAAAGCGCCCGACCAGGGCCAGGGCCGGATGACCCGCATCGCGCTCATGGATCTGCCCCTCCAGCGCCAGCATGCGAACGCGGTGCATCCATGCGGTGTCGTCACGCCGCCCCAGGGCCGCGAACGCGAAGTCCGACGGCGGCTCGAAGGTCAGGTGAAAGCCATGGTAGGCAGCGCTGCCCCAGTCCTTCTGCGACTTGAGCACGGCCATGCGGTCGGCCTGGTCGGCCTCGACGAGTCGCGCGAGCATTGCCGTCTGCTGGCGGACCTCGGCCAGCCCGGCCAACACGGCCAGCGCAGCCAGGCACAGCACGACCAGCCACCCGATCCACACCGACCGGTCGCGGACCAGCAGGCCCGCCTCGCGGCGCACCGCCGACCCCAGCCGGCCGGGACGCGGGTTCTCCTTCAAGGCTGCAGCCTCCGGCCTGCCCAGACGCCGCCGCCGAGCAGGACCAAGAACCACGCGCCCAGCATCAGCCACTGGTGCCCGGCGCGGGCGATGCGGCGGACTGCCGCATCGGGCTCGAAGCGAAAGCGCTCGAGCAGTTGCCAGTTTGCAGCGGCGACTCGCGTGCGCCGTTCTGCCTGCGCGTCGCTGCTGCGCCGGATGTCGTCGCTGTAGGCCAACTGCTCGGCGTGCACCCGGTTCAGGCCCTGCACGAAGGCGTAGCGCAACGCCTCGGCCTCGCGCAAGAAGCGGTGGTGGTGAGCCAGATCGGTTCCGGTCAGCGCGCGCGATGCATCGGCCACCGCAAGCACGGGCGTCAGCCAGCCATGGCGCTCCTGAATGGCGGCCTGCCGGACCTGCGTCGACAGGCGGCGATCTGCATAGCGGTTCAGCATCTCGGTGAGGCGCTGCTCGGAAAACTGAGCCACGACACCTCGCAGATTGACCGGCAGATCCTCCACGCGCTGGACGCCGTGCCGGGCCAGCAAGTCGGCCCGCAGCTGGGCAAAGGCAGGGTCGTTGGCATTGTGGCCGTCGCCCAGCTTGCGCAGGTCGGACAGCATGGCCAGATCCGTCTCCAGCTTGCCGGCCTGCGGCGCAATGCGCGTCGCCGCGCTGGTCGCCACCGACGGCAACACCAGCGTGAGCGCAATCCACAGCGTGACCAGCGTCGCCAGGACACTCGACCGGCGCTTGAGCAGGGCCGACACCAGCAGGGCAAGGGCGCCCCAGATCGCCAGGTACAGCAGGTAGGCCGACAGCAGGGCCCATGCCGCCAGCGCCGCTTCGCCGGCGCTGAGCGCCAGTACGAGGCTGAGCGCCATCGGCAGCAGCAGGACCACCACCACGGACAGCAGCGCCAATGCCTTGCCTGCCATCAGCAGCGGGCCGGAGGTGCCCTGCGCCAGCAGGCTCGCCAGCGTGCCGGACTCGCGTTCCCGTGCGAACAAACCATGCCCGAGCAGAATGAGCAGGAGCGGCGCGAACCATTGGTAGACCATCGCCGGGCTCAGCCCGCTGAAGCCGCCGAGGTCTGCACTTGCGCCGGCCGCGGCAAACATGTCGGTGTTCTGGCGGTGGCCTTCCAGAAAGATCGACTGGCCCGTGACCGGGTCCAGACCCGGGTCGAACAGCGCCAGTGGCGCCGGAGTCCGGAACACGTAGTGCCCGTAGTGCACCATGCGGTGCGGGTGGCGGTCGGGCTGCGCCAGGAAAGCTGCCTCGGCCTCGGCCTGGCGATGGTTCCGCTCCGCCCGTTCAGCCTGCATCCGCAGCGTGGTGAGCACGGTGGCGGCGACCAGCAGCAAGATCAGCAGCAGCGCGCCGCCCAGTGCCTGCCGCGACCGCAGCCAGTAGCACCATTCGGCATGAACGATGACGAGCAGACGGTTCACACGGTTGCCTGCGCCGAGAATGCGCGGTGCACGGTTTCCGTGTCGATGCGGCCTGCGGCAGGCGCCGCAAACTCGTCCACCAGCCGCCCGCCGCGCAGCAGACCGATACGGTCCACCACCTGGCAGGCCCCGTAGACATCGTGCGTCACCATCAGGATCGCTTTGCCTGCGGCGGCCAGCCCACGCACGAGGTCATGAAACTCGTCGATGGCCATGGGATCGAGCCCGGAGGTCGGCTCGTCGAGCAGCAATATGTCCGTGTCGCGCAGGATCGCCAGGGCGATGGCCACCTTCTGGCGCATGCCCTTGGAGTAGTTGCGCAACCGGGTGGCGCGCGCCTCCACACTCAGGCCGACACGGTCCAACGCCGCGTCGATGTCGGCCGCAGCGCACTGCGTGCCGGCCAGTTGCAGGAAGTAGCGCAGGTTCTCGCGGGCATTGAGGTGGTCGTACAGCGACGCGGCCTCGGGGAGATAGGCAATGGCACGCCGCGCAGCGGCGAGGTCGGCACCGACGTCCAGACCGTTGACCCGCGCGCACCCGCCGTCGACGGGTACCAGACCCAGGAAGGCGGACAGCGTGGTGGACTTGCCCGCGCCGTTGCCGCCCAGCAGCCCGTAGATCTCGCCGCGGGTAACGGCGAAGCTGATGTCCGCCAGCACCTGCTTGCCGCCCCGCTGCACGCGCAGCCGTTCGGCCTGCAGCCTGGTCGCGGGCGCCACGTCAGAACCTGTACGTGGCCGACACCCGGACACTGCGCGGCGTACCCGGCTGAACCCACAGCGCCGAGAACGAGTTGGTGTAGTAGGTCTCGTCGAAGAGGTTGTCGATGTCCAGGCGCAACGTCGTCGCCCGCGTCGCCTCGTAGGCGGCAAAGGCCCGCACCACCGTGTAGGCCGGCAGCCGGAAGCGGGTGGTGAACTCGCCCGACCGCTCGCCCACGTGGAGCAGGCCGCCGCCAAGCTGCACACCGCGCCCGGCCACCGGCATCGACTGCACGAGCTGCACGCTCAGGCTGTGCTTGGGTATGTTCAGCAAGCGGGTACCGGCAGGCACCGGCACGCCGAAGTTGGCATCGTTGAAGGCATTGGACGTCTTGGCGTCGATGTACGCATACGACAGCCACAGACTCAACCCGGCGGCGATCTCGCCCTGCAGATCGATCTCGACGCCCCGGCTCCTGGCCTTGCCGATCGCCGCCAGCGTGAGGGCGCCGGGGTCATCGACCACCAGGATGTTCGATTGCCGGACCTGGAAAACGGCCATCGTCCCGTCGATGCCGCCGAGCGAAAACTTGGCCCCGGCCTCCACCGACCTGGACTGGTTGGGCTCGAAGCCATTTCCGCGTGCATCGGTGCCCGACAGCGGGCGGAAGTTCTCGCCGTAGGCGGCGTAGAACGCCAGCGCTGCGCCGGCCCGGTACACGAGGCCGACCTGCGGGCTCAAGCGCGACTCGGTTTGCGTCACGGTCCGGTTGGCGGCCCGGTCCCTGAGCGTCTGCTCGTATTCGTCGTAGCGGGCACCCAGGCGCAGTTGCACCCGCTCACCCAGGTCGATCTGATCCTGGACGAACACGCCCTCGGACTTCTGGGTCTCGACGCGGTTGGTCAGCGGCGTGGGCGTCGGCAGCGGATAGCTGCCGTACACCGGATCGAAGATATCGATCGCCTGTTGCTGCCGCCGTGTCGGATTGCTGGCCAGCGTGGGGGCACGGGCGCGCAGGAAGACCTGGTCGTTCTCGAAGCGGTCGGCATCGGCACCGACGATCAGCCGGTGCTGCAGCCCGGCCAGTTGAAACCGGCCGTTGACCTCGGCGCGGATCACCTCATAGGACGCGTCGTAGTCGCGGAACCGGCGTTGTCGCGTCAGCGTCCGGCCGTCCACCAGCAACTGCTGTCGGTTCGCGGCCAGTTCCGCCTCGGTCGAGAAGCCTTCGAGCGAGGTCCGCCGCGTCGTAAAGCCCGCCAGCGCAGTCCAGTTCCTGCTGAAGTCGTGCTCGATCTCGAGCTGGTGGCCCTGCACGTCTGCCTTGATGGGACCGTCGCCCGGCTCGCCGAGGAAGCGGCTTTGAGGGATGCGGCCGAGCTGTCCATTGACGGCCACCACACCGCGGTCGAACGGAATCTCCTGGTGGCTGAGCTCCAGCTCGTAAGCCAGCCGGGTCTGGGGGCTCAGGCGCCAGGCGATCGACGGACTGGCGCCATATTTGCGGGTCACCACGGTGTCGCGGAAGCTGTCTGCGTCCTCGGAGAATCCGACCAGACGCACGGCCACGGTGTCGGACAAGGGAGCCGTCCAATCGGCATCGGCGCGGTAGGTCTCGAAGCTGCCGGCCGACACGCGGAACTCGCCGGCCGTCTTGAAGGTGGGCCGCTTGGTCACCAGGTTGATCGTGCCGCCCGGCTCGCCGCGCCCATACAGTGCCGCGCGCGGGCCCTTCAGCACCTCGATCGACTCGATTCCCGACAGATCGCGCGGCCCACCGAAGCCCCGTCCGGCATTGAAGCCATTCACGAGGTAGTTGCTGGGCAGGTTCTCGTCCCCGACGAAACCCCGCAGGGCAAAGGCGTTCCACAGCCCGCCAAAGTTGTTCTGCCGCGCCACCGACGCCGACAGGTCAAGCGCCTGCGTGAGGTCTACGGCGCCCGAGGCGCGCAACGTTTCCGCGTCGATGGACTGCTCGGCCTGCGGCGTCTCGAGACGCCCAAAACTGCCCCGGTAGGCTTGGCGCGCTCCAGTGACGGTGACCGCCTCGAGCTGCGTGTCCTGATTCGATTGCTGGGCCAGAGCGGTCGGCGGCAGGGAGGATGCAGACAGGACAACCAGGGCAGCGAGCGGGTGGCGTTTCAATTGGGCTCTCGAAGGGAGTGGGCAGCGGGAAGCGGGAAGCGGGAAGCGGGAAGCGGGAAGCGGGAAGCGGGAAGCGGACGCGCCGGGGACCGGCAATGACCGCGGCCTTTAATGATAACGCCATATTATTTGCAAGAATGAGTCCGTCGGGCTGCGCCCGGCCGATGGCCCCGACCGGGCGGGCCCAACCGGGCATCCGGAGCGTGCGCGGTCGGCGCGCGTCGCCGCGCCGGGCGGCCGTCGAGTGCGGCACGACAACCGGACGAGCTCGCGCTCCCCGCAGCAGTGCTGCACGCACGGCGGGCGCGACGCGGCGTCAGTGCCCGACGCGCCGGAGCCGTCCGGCCATGCAGATCCGGCAGTAGCGTTGCCACGGCGCGGCGGCGCAGCGGCCGGACCGGCGCACTACGCCGGCCGGGAACACAAGGCTTGCAGGGCGGCCAGCGTGTCGGCCGCGTGCAGCGGCTTGTCGGTGCGCCAGCGCAGCATCCGCGGAAACCGGACCGCGATGCCGCTCTTGTGCCGCGCGCCGGCCTGGATGCCCTCGAAGGCGAGTTCAAACATCAGCGCCGGCATCACGGTGCGCACCGGATCGAACTTCTCCAGCGTCGACTTGCCGATCAGCGCATCGACCTGGCGGATCTCCTGGTTCGTGAGGCCCGAATACGCCCTGGCAAAGGGCACCAGAGCCGGCCGGCCCGCCTCGCGCAGCGACTGCGGCGCCGGTCCGGCGGCCACGCCGTCGACGAACGCCTGCGCCTCGGCCGCGTCGGCCGGCGCGCGGTCCCACGCGGCAAAGGTGAAGTTGCTGTACAGGCTGGCGCGGCGGCCGAGGCCGCGCTGCGCGTAGACCAGCACCGCGTCCACGCGCATCGGCTTGACCTTCCAGCTCCACCACAGCCCGACGTCGCGGGTGCGGCCGACGCCGTAACCTCAACGCGTTTGCTTTCCGCCTCAACCGGCGTCACTCCCGCAGCCGGGCAACGGTGTTCTACCGAGCGCTCGCGCTTGCAGTAGGGCACGCTCCCGTCCGCTACGCAGACATCGCGGCAGGCCACCGGCCTCGCAGGACGCCGCCGGTGCGGCCCTCGTCACGAGGCAAACCGGCAAGTCTGGAGCGCGTACCGGCCGATCGCCGCGGGAGGTCCGATCAAACGGAGAGCCCGCGAAAGTCCTATCGTCACCAGCAACGGACGGTCACGACCGACCAGCTTCAGACGGCTCATCCGCTTAGGCAGTCAACGTGTTCGACGTCCGCCTGGCTGCGCGACCGTTGCCCATGGGTTCAGCAGTGGCGCTCCCGTCGCTGCAAAGTCAGTCACGTTGCGGGTGACCAAGGTCATGTTGTGAACCATCGCGGTCGCGGCGATCAGGGCATCACGGTCTGATTTCGGGTCGGGCACATGCAGGGCTGCGCACCGCTGCGCCACGGCCGTGTCCACGGGTAGAACGCGATCCGAGAACGCAGGCAGCACGTGCCGATCCAGCCAAGCCCTGAGCAAGGCACCCTGTTGGGGGTCGCGACGCTGCACAAGCAACACTCCGGACTCCAGTTCAAGGATGGTGATGGCTGAAACAAAGAGCGTATTGGCGGGCACTGTGGCTGCCCACGCCGCCACGTTCCGGTCGGCCTTGCCTGCCTTGACCTTGCGCAGTTCAGAAACAACGTTGGTGTCGAGGACAAACATCAGCTCAGATCGGCAGGCCGGGCGACACGACCCACACGGGGGGGGTCGAACGCGACATCAGCGACACCGGGCATGGCCAACAGGTCGGCGATGCTGGCTGTCTTCCGAGTGAGCTTTTGGTAGGCCTCGATGGTCAGCAACACATGCGCCGGGCGCCCGCGATCCGTGATGATGACAGGGCCCTTGCTCGCAGCCCGCTTTGCGCCGCTAGCGTCTTGGTTGAACTCTCGGCTGGAAACGGTGGTGATAGGCACAGTCGGGCTCCCGACCTGACGCGACAAAATGTATGTACGTTACTACATCAGGATGTCTGCGACAAGCTCTCGCGGACTCTGACCATGACACCTTGCCGACGGTCTGGGCAAGAAGCCAGGATGCGGCCGCGACGGGCCTGCGTTGAACTCCGGTGACAACAGCGCCAGAGTTTCGGACGGGTTCGTGGTCGGCGAAGACGGTTCGGGATCGAACAGAGACATCTGGAGCGTCCGCGTTTGCAGCCCTTGGCTTTGTCCAGCCGTCATCAAGCGCGCTGCAACGACAAGAGGCTCCAGATTCTTGTCGCAGCGTCGGAAGCGCCACCGGCGCAACCCAGCGCGAGTGCACGGCCCGCCAAGACGCGCCGTCGTTGAAAGTCTCCTGTCCGCTGACCGATCTTGCGCGGCGCGCTATGCCGACCCGGCATGGAGCGCCTGCAGGGCGGCCAGCGTATCGGCCTCGTGCAGCGGCTTGTCGGTCCGCCAGCGCAGCATCCGCGGAAACCGGACCGCGATGCCGCTCTTGTGCCGCGCGCTGGCCTGGATGCCTTCGAAGCCGAGTTCGAACACCAGCGTCGGCACCACGGTGCGCACCGGGCCGAACTTCTCCAGCGTCGCGCGGCGCAGCAGCGCGTCGACCTGGCGGATTTCGGCGTCCGTCAGTCCCGAGTAGGCCTTGGCAAACGGCACCAGCACCGGCAGGCCGGCATCGCGCAAGGCCGGCGGCGCCTGCCCCGCGGCCACGCCGTCGACGTAGCGCTGCGCTTCGGCGGCGTCGGCCGGCGCGCGGTCCCACACGGCAAAGGTGTAGTCGGTGTACAGGCTGGCGCGGCGACCGTGGCCGCGCTGCGCGTAGACCAGCACCGCGTCCACGCGCAGCGGCTCGATCTTCCACTTCCACCACAGGCCCGCCTCGCGCGTGCGGCCCACCCCGTAGCGCGCGTCGTGCCGCTTGAGCATGAAGCCCTCGACCTGGCGCGCGCGGCTGTGCTCGCGCAGCGCGGCCAGCGCCGGCCAGTCGGGCGCGCTGACCCGCGGCGACAGGCGCAGGGCTGCGGCCGGGCGCTCGGCGCTCGCCGGCCCGGCGCCGGTCGCTGCGGCCTCCAGAAGGCCCTCCAGGCGCAGGCGGCGTTCCGACTGCGGCAGGCCGCGCTGGTCCTGGCCGTCGCGCTCCAGCAGGTCGTAGGCCACGAACACCGCGGGCGTGGACCGCAGCAGCTTGGGCGTGACGGTGCGGCGCGTGATGCGCGTCTGCAGGCGCGCGAAAGGCGCAGGGTGCGCCGCGTCGGCGTCCCACACCAGCACCTCGCCATCGAGCACTGTGCCGGGCGGCAGTTGCGCGGCGGCGCGCACGATCTCCGGAAAGCGCTCGGTGATCAGTTCCTCGCCGCGCGACCACAGCCAGGTCTGCGCGCCCTGCCCGCCACACCGCCGCACCAGTTGTGCGCGGATGCCGTCGTACTTCCACTCCACCAGCCAGTCGGCCGGCGCGCCCAGTGCAGCCGGCAGTTCCGCGGGCGGCAGGCTCAACGACTGCGCGAGGAAGAACGGGTACGGCGTGCCGCCGACGGGTGCGGCGGGATGGGCGGGATCGGCGGGATCGGCGGCCAGGGGAGCCACCAGGGCCGCAAAGCGCGCGGCGGTGGGCGGCTGCGCCGCGTCGGTGTAGCCGACCATGCGCTGCGCCACCGCCTTGGGGTCGAGGCCGGCATGCTGCGCCAGCGCGCGCGTGACCAGCAGGCGGCTGACCCCGACGCGAAAGCCGCCGCCGATCAGCTTGATCAGCAGGAAGCGCGCGCCGCTGTCCAATTCGTCCATGTACTGCGTCAGGTGCGCCAGCACCTGCGCCAGCGGCAGGCCGCGCAGGGGCAGCAGCCGCTGCTCCACCCAGTCGGCCAGACTGAGGTCGCTGTGGCGCGTTGGCGGCGGCAGCAGGTGAGCGATGGTCTCGGCCAGATCGCCCACGGCCTGGTAGCTCTCCTCGAACAACCACGCCGGCACGCCGGCCGCCGTCACCGCAAACTCGCGCAGCGCCCGCGAGTTGACCACCGCCCGCGGCTTGCCGCCGGCCAGGAAGTAGGTGGCCCAGGCCGCATCGCCAGCGGCGGCCTGCGCGTAGTACTGCACCAGCGCATCGACCTTGGCGGTGGTCGCGGTGCTGGCGTCGAGCGCGGCGAACAGGGCAGCAAACTCACGCATGCCGCCATTGTCGCGGGGCGTGGGCTCGAACGCGACGCAGGTGGTCGACGCCGGGACGCCCTTCGACCGAGACGAAGCAAGCACATTGTTCGAGCTATTGATGACGCGCGGCGACCCGCTGCAGCGACTGCCAAGCCAGGTCGCGAACATGCTGCGCCGTGCAAGCGGCCATGACACGTTGAAGCGCAGCGGCCGCGCCCGCGGGGTTGGTAGCCGATTCCACAAGGGCTTCCAGATACAACCGTTCGTCACCCTGCGGCATCGCAGCCAGACCATCAACAAACGGCTTCGCAATGTTGTCTTGGCCAGCCTCGAGCAAGTAGATCCCCCAGAGCACCCGTAACACCTCGGGACTGCCCGTGGCGCGCTCGAGCCAAAAGATCACCTCCTCAGCGGCCGCTGCGCGGTCGTGCGCAATCATCCGCTGCCCAACCAGCATGAGAGCGTCGATCAACGCCGCCATGTCTTCGCCCGCCGGGCGGTCGACGCTTCGATCCGCCGACTGCCGGTCATCGAAGTGAGCAAGCACGCGTCCGACGAGTTGGCGCAATGCCACGCGGTCAGTCTCAAGAACGCATTGCGCACTATCGCCGCTTTCAACGCCCATGAGCAGCGCTAATGCGCTCGCAAGCTCGAGATCGCTAACGTCCAGAGCAATGACTTCTGTGCAGAGTTGCGCTCCAGTGCCGTGGGCCACGGCCGGCGATACAGCCCGCGCGAACGCTGCAATCTCGCGCAAGGACGAAACACCAGTTTGAGTCGTCGTCATGGTCGCTCAACCTGGAATGCCGGCCAGGGTGTTCACAAGAAACTGCATTGGGACGCCTTGCTGAAGCTGCTTGTCGAAATCCTCCAGCACCTGTTGCTTCTGCTCCGGGGTTAGCTTTGGATCGGACTCGACGTGCGAGCGACCGGAAACAAGGGCCCCACCCGCATCGATCGTCGTGCTGACCACACCGTCAGCCAAGGCACCGCCAGCAACCCGCGTCACCATGGGCGCCCCGGCGTTGCGCAGGGCTTCCCGAGCAAAGGAATTGGCGCCATTGCCGGCAAAGACAGACACGCCTGAGACCGCATCGTCCAGGGCCTGACCGATGGCTCCGTCTAGCGCGTCCTTACTGACTTCCTGACCAGACACTTGCCGGTAGGCAATGCTGCCGAAGCTTCTACCTTCAAAGTGCAGCCCAGACGCAGTTGCTTCCCTGCCACCGCAGGCGTCGCCGATGGCGGATGCTCCCGCATCAAAGGCCGCTGCGCCCGCGACACCCGCGGCACCGGCAAGGACGACGGCGGCGACTCCACCCGTCCCCACCGTGGCCACGCCGACTGCCGCGCAAACTGCCACGCCGCGCGCAAGCTGAACGCTTGTCTCGCCGGCCTGCGCCATTCCCTTCTGCCAATCGTCAATCCGGGCGTACTCCCTTCGGAAATCGTCCATGACGCCGCTTGTCTGCTTCAATGCGCTCTCTGGATCGATCTTCTTGTTCTGCAGCCGGACTTGAATGTCGTGGAGCTTCGCAGCAGTGTTCCTAAAGTTCTTGTGCTGATCGTCACCACCACGCAGTGCGTCGAGCGCTCCCTGCACATGGTTCTTCTTCAAGCCTGAGTATTCAGTCTCGAATTGCTCGACTTCACCCAAAAAATCGGCAACTACATCCAATGAAGCATTACGCTCGTTGTCCTTGCTGGCAGCAATCCTCTTTTGAGCGCCCGCCTCGTTCTCCGTAATGAACTGTTCGCGCGTGGGCAGTTTTTTCGGTGCCGTCGGCACGACACCACTGTCCATCGCACCATTTTTGCTTGCACCAGAAGACTTTGATGTCAAGCGCGATGGTACCGAGATCGGCACGGTGCTTTGCTTTGGCGAGACCGATCCGCCCGAATGACCTTTACTCCGCGAGGGCGGTAGGATGACCGGTCCCTTGAGCTGCGCGAAGACTGTACCCGTGGTCGCCATGCTGGCTCCTATCGAGATCTGGGCGGATGTGACCGTGGCTTAACTTGTCTGGCGACCGAATCCAAGTTACGTGTTAACTGGCGTTTCTAAATTCATTCTTGATGGAAATCACCGCCGAGTCGATGATGTCTTTCCAGCTCAGTTCCCCATAAGGCCGACCTGCAGAGTTCAGTTCTTTAACGCCAGCGGGATCCAGTTGACCCGCGGCAATTTTCTCCAAAGCCACTTCGCGTGCCACGATAGCCTTTTGCTTATCTGGCAACGCAGCCTTGCCCGTATCCCAAGACTTCATGCCGAGGTTCAGCCCTGCTTTCTGTGCAGTACTCTTGAACACCTGCAACGCGGTCAACGCGCTCTTTTCATCCTCGGAAAGCCCACCGCTTTTCTCCTTCTTCTGCAGCTCGGTCAGCTTTGCCTCCACCTGAGGAGCGGCGCCAAGAAGCTCTCCCACCGACAAGTTCCTGCTTTCGGTCACGTTTTCTGGCATCTGCCCAGAAATCAGTCGATACTGAGCACCCAGCACGATGAGACTCTGCTTGACGTCGTTCGGGGTGACCTGTCTGCTTGCCAGCTCCCCGATTCGTTGGGCTTCCGCTGACTTTTGCTCAGGCGACAAGGTCGAATTCAACGCTAGCGACTTGAGGATTCCACGGTCTTGCAAAAGTTTGCCCGCCGCTTCCATGGCCGCGGTGTTGGGGACGTTTGCGCCGCTGGGCGACGCCGGCGGACTCTTAGGGTCCTTCGTCCCACTAAGAGACGCTGTTGTCGCGATGATCCCACTTCCGGCAATAAACGCTACCGGGCGTGACTTCAACTTGCCCCAGATGCCAGGATCCAGACCCTGGCCCGTCACCTTGCTACGCAAGCTAGCGTGGTTCACTGGAACGCCTGTGGAATTGGATAGCGGCTTTATCGGTGGCGATGAGCTAATCGAACTGGGCGTCCTCGGAGGTACGGTCGATTGCGGCGGATTTAACGTTGTCGACGGTTGCTTGGTTGTCGGCATGCCACCAGAGTTGGGACGCAGCCAGCCTATCGATATCCCTCCGGGAAACTTCATGATTCCGCGCCTTTGTACACCGACGTTTACGAGGCCAATCGATTGTCTTTTGCTGTCAGAAAACCGTACTTACACACATATGCACCGTACAGAGCATGAAGCTAATCGTGCCATCTTGCCGATTCCTGTCCCCAGTCTTGCATTGGACTCACCACCGGCCAGCCCATCATCCGCGCCATCGTGGCCGGCGAGCGCGACCCGAAGGTGCTGGCCCGACACCGCCACAGCCGCGTCAAGGCCAGCGAGCAAGACATCGCCAAGGCGTTGACGGGCAACTGGCGTGACGAACACCTGTTCGTGCTGCGCCAGGCGCTGGCGATGTACGACGACATCGGCCGGCACCTGCTCGAGTGCGACGCCAAGCTGCAAGGGCTGCTGAGCAAGCTTGGGGCAACCAAGGTCGATCTGGGCAAGACGCCTGCTGATCAGCAAGATGATTCAGCCGCACGCAC
>Ga0209990_10002815_pt1 | contig 13218 bp, 12 predicted proteins | sample NOAtaG_6_FD_187304 | JGI IMG/M metagenome (GOLD analysis project Ga0209990, IMG submission 187304) | Freshwater lake microbial communities from Lake Erie, under a cyanobacterial bloom - NOAA_Erie_Diel5S_2200h metaG (SPAdes) (version 2) | ecosystem: Environmental > Aquatic > Freshwater > Lake ...
CCAAATTCAATCCAATCTTGGTTTTTTACAACTTTAAAAATAGGTGGCTTGTGATTCCCTAATTTAATGCTAACGTATTTATAATTTATTTCGTTCATGATGGATTGTAAGTATAACTATTATCTGATATTTGATGTGTGTATGAAGTTGATGAAGTACCAGTTAATACTTTTATAATTCCGTTTTCAAGTTCAGATGTAGTATTAACAACATCTAAGTTACTTGAAGATGTTTGTTCAAAAATTCGGTAATGCCATTCACCTACATTTTGCAAATTAACCGTTCCGCTTGTTAGTATTTCACTTCCAGCGTTTACTTCGGTAACTAAGAATTGATTGTATCTGTCAGTATAAGTAGAACTATCAGAAGCAACAAAAGTTTTAACGGTAGTTCCATCACCTCTAAATCTTAATTCAAATAAAAAATATGGATTAGTTAAAGTTTGCTTTTCTTTTAAGGTAAAAATTATAGTGCTGTTCGTTCCTCGTGTTATTAACTGCATACAATAATAAGTGTGATAAGGTCAAATTTTGTTTCAAAAAAAAACCCATCCTTACGGGGATGGGCTTTACCAACACACAACAAAGCAATATTATGATCCAGTTGCTAATCCAGTTACCACTGAACCATCAACGTAATAAGCTTCAAATGGTTCTTTTGCAGTAAATGTAAATGTAGATCCTGAGAAGTCAGCTAACATTTTACCGGTAGTGGAATCAATCTGTGATGCATAAGCGCCGCGAGTAGCACCCATCATCTGATATCTACCATTACCGTCTTTTATCAATACCATGAACTTGTTCTGCCTTACTGTATTTATCCAGTTACGAAGTTTAGCTGTATGGACATTCACAGTGAATGTACAGGTCTGCGTAGTGGAATAAGGAGTAGTCTGTGTTCCAACGGTGCTTTGAGTAAAAGAAATATTTTCTGAGTGAGAATCTATATACCAAAATTTAGTTCCGGCAGCTTGTGTTAAAGCTGTAATACTACCGGAAGTTACTGTTGTGGATGTAACCGAGTTGAACTCAGTTATCCAAATAGCTTGAACTCCAGAGATTCCATCGTTACAAGCTAATGCTATACCTTCATAAAAATTACAAGCCATATTTTTTTAATTTTTAAAGGGTGAGATTTCTCCCACCCTTATTTTTGTTTATTAAGAGTTAGTGTACTGAACTACGTGATCCATGAATTTAATAGCTGTTCCAAGTCTGAAACGTGAGTACATTTTCCATACTCTGTCATCCTGAGAATACCAAGCTTCAATGTTAGCCATGTCAGTTCCTAAATCAGTTCCAACTACGAAGTTAGAAGCATAAGAAGCTACGATACGGTTTTTAACAGCAGTTGGTAAAGAACCTGTGTCAACTGGATTATCAGCATTCATACCCGGTACTGCAATAACTTTCATGTTAGTACCCGGATAAGTAATTTCCCAACGTCCAGCAGCAGCATCAGTTGTGTAGTTACCGTAGAATCCATAAGTTGAAGTAATCTTATTTAACAAGATTCTGAAAGTATCCATTCCGCAGAAAGCTATAACTGGCTCATTGTAGATAGCAGCAGCTGGAACTTTAGTGTATATATCTTCAAAGATACCAAGTACAGTTGAAGCAGAAATTGAAGCTTGCTGAGTAGCAGAAACAAATCCTGAACCAGCATCAACAGTTGCTAAGAAACCATTGAATTGCTTTAATACAGTTGAATTTGTGTAAGTAGTCTTACCTTGCCACAAAGCTTGTTCAACTGAACGTGCGATATTAGCAACCTTACGATTAATGATGTCGGCAGCGATAGTTGTAGTATCTACATTTGCACCTTGTGGAAGATATTTCTGAGTGAAATATGCTTCTAAATCTTGCAAGCAGATTTGTTCAGCAACTGCGATTGGATTAGTAGAAAGTAATATTCTACCAATAGTTGTAGTTCCTGAAGTAGTAAACCCACAAGAAGATGCACTCTGAAAAGGAGTAGTAGATTCAAGTGTAGGAATTTGTTCAGCGGATTTGATGCCATAACGTACATCAACTAAATCCATAGTTTTACCGCCAAGGATTGCCTTAGAGATAAGGTCAGCTTTGTTTTCTTCTACATAAGCTGTTAGTCCATCAAAACTTAGTGCCATGATTTTTTGTTTTTATTTTTAATAGTTTAGATATTGTTTTTTGAATTCAGCAATTGAAACAGTATTCACTTTCTTTTCAGGTGCTTTATGAGTTGGTGCTGAAGCTGGCTTGTTTAGGATTGCTTCAATACCCTCAATAAGCTTTTTAGAACTTTCACGAAGTTCACCATTCTCTTTAGAAAGTAAATCAATTTGTGATTGCATTTTAACTGTGATTTCTCTCACAGCTTTGTTTTCTTCCTCCATTTTTTCGGAGTCAACTTTAGCACCCATCTTTTCCTCGATGGTTTTAATACGTGCTTCAAGTTCATTTATTTTTTCTTTTGCCATTTCCATTTCATTGTTACCAGCTTCAAGAGGAACTTCAGCAACTGGAACTTCTTCAACAACTGGTGCTTCTTTAGGCTTCTCTAAAGGTGCATCTGATTCAGCAATGTAACCACCAACTGTTTTAATTTTGTAGATTGCTTCACCGATTTTAACTGTGTATTCACCATCGGCAATTGGAGATTCAACTCCATCAGTAGAAATCGCCATAACCATTGCACCAACTATGGGCATGTCAAGGTCAATCTCTACCATCGTACCATCTTCTAAAACTCCCTCTAATGAGAATTTTTTTGACGGACTTGGCTTTTGTTCAGCAAAGAAAAATTTCTTCGCATCATCAAACAAAGCCTTTAATTCATTAATTGTGTTTTCAGGTAGCATCATATTATAAGTGTTAATTAATTATTTTTTGTTACGATTTCTGCTAAATGTTTTCTCATTTGTGCAATCCTATTGTGCAGAGTTTCAAGCTTTTGCGCTTGTTCTTCTTTTATTTTTGCGTGTTTAAAAATTCCTTCAACTGAGAATCCTAAAACTTCACCAGCTTTAATTTTGTTTTCCCAAAGTTCAATGTTATCAACTGCAAATGATACCCACCATGAGCCATCTGATAATTTACCAAATTGCTCAGGTGCCTTAGTTCCTCTTTCAGAATCAATAAACAAAGATTCAATGACATATACTCCCTCTTGATAAGCATTATCTTGGTGCATTAAGTTTACTTTATTTATCAGATTATCTCTGAAGAACTTTTTTCCAATCTTAAAAATATCATCTTTACTGAATTGAACATAAAATTCAAATCCGTTTTCGTTTCTGTAAATCGGCATATCGGCAGCCATTGCCACACCGCTTACTATCTTTTTTTCTTTGTTGGTTACTTTAAACTTCATTTTACTATGGTCATTAAATGCCATAAATAATAAATCAGTTGCAGGTTGGTCAACAAAGCTTATTGCATTAAGTCCGGTGCTTATTTGCTCACCATCAATTTCTGCAAAATCTTCATCTATAAATGCCTTAAATACTGGCAGTTTTCTTTTTGGGTTTAGTTTTTCCATTTTATTCTATTGATGCTTTTTGTTCTATTTTTTGTACGTTCTTTTGACTGCTTGAAATATCTGTTTCAGTTACAAATACTTTAACAGGCTCTGCTGTTTGTTCTTGACCGAATCCTATAGATGCTAAGTTTGTGGATGTATTTCCAACTGGTGCGGATAAGTTAGGCGCAAATGATCCACCACCACCACCACCGCCACTTGAAGGACTATCTTTTGAATTAAAGTTTGTTTGTTCAATCTTACGAATGTTTGCAATACCAGCCGCAACCGCTGTGGCTGCTGCTATCGGTGCAAGTACAGGCCCAACAATAGGCACACCAATTGAACCTTTATAAGCTGCAACAGCACTTTGATAAGTATCAATAATTGCGTTTGCTATGTTTACACCTTTTTGAAATTCAAATGCTTTCTTTTGTGCTTCAACTGATTTACCAGCAAATGCAGACACTAAATCGGCTGTGGCTTGTAACGCGCCTTTTGTAATATTTAGTGTTGCATCTGCTGCTTTTTGTTTTCTTTCTCTTTCAATTTCATCTAATTCAGATACTTTTGCATTAAATTGTTCTTGTGCAATTAATCTATCAAAATTGTTTTTATTTTCATCATTTAATATTTTATCTAATTGCATTTTAGCAATTTCATATTCTTCATTATAATTACTTTCATTTAATCTTTTTTTCTTATCAGATTGAGCTTTTAACATTTCAAGTTGAGCTTTTTCAAAATCAAAATTAGATTTTAAAATATCATCATTTCTTTTTTGGTTGCTTGATACTTCTTCAACTTGTATCATTTCCATATCTTGTAATAATTTTTTCTCAATTTTAATTTTAACTTCGGCTTTCTTTTTGTAATTATTTTGACTATTAGTAATTGTTTTTTTCTCAGTTATATCAAAATTTTTCATTAAAGCATCCGCTTGTTTTAAAAGATTTTGACCTTCTTCTTCAAATATTTTTTTCTTTTGATCTGCATTTTTTTGAGCATTTTTTACACCTCTATCTTGTTGTTCTTTTAATATGTTTTCACTTAATGCAGCTTGTCCTTGAACTTTAAAAAATAATCCTAAACTTTTATCTATAATATTTGTTTGATCTTCAACACTTGCAGTTAATGATTTAGCTTGTTCTTCTGCAGCTTTATTAAATAATGCATTTGCTTGCGCTTTTAATCCTTGCGCTTTTATATATGCATCAGCTTTTTTAATCATTATAGCTTCAGCTTCATTTAAATCTTTAGCTAATCCTAATGTTGGGCCTAATGTATCATTGTATTTTTTTAATGCTTCTTCTTTTGATAATACACCATCTTTTGCTTGTTGAAATGCTACCTTAACATCATTAATTTCTTTAAAAGCATCCTGTGCGCCTTTTTTAAAATCGCCTAAAGTTTCATTTAATGCTTTGGTTTTTTCAGCGCCTTCACTTAATGAATCAAAGAAACCTTTAATGTCATCCCAATAAGCAACCAATGCACCGACAGCAACAAGCAAAACACCAATACCAGTTGCAGCGATACCAGCTTTCATTCCTTGTAAAGCAGCCATTGCTGACTTACCAAAATCACCAACAACTGTTTTTAGTTGTGTCCATGATTTTCCAAATTCAGATAAGTCTTTTAAACCTTGCGTTAATGCCATTGCAGCTTGAACTTTTTCAAGTGCTTGTTTTACTTGTTCAGATTCGCTTCCAAATAAAGCCATAGCACCCTGAGCAACTTCAAAGCCAGCAGCTATTTTACTTCCAAAGTCAGCAATTGCACCAAATTTTCCAGCACCACCAACTTGTTCAATATCTGCGTTAAGCTTTTCAATCCTATCTTTAGCATCATCAATTGCACCAGCTAATCTTTTAAAATCTTGTGTTCCTGTTTCAAGTCCAGCAAGTTCGTTGACTGCATCTTTTAATCCTGTCCTTAATTCTTTTAAACTTTTTGATGCTTCTAAAGCATTTATTTTAACGTCTATTGCGACTGTATTTGCCATTTTAATCTAATGTTTTATATTTCATAACTGAACCTTTCCATGTACGTGATGTTCTACCAGTTCCAGCAGTTGCATTTCCAAATCTATATCTGAATGTTGCGTTTGCTGAAGCTGTAAAAGAATAAATAATTCTCATAGCGATTACATCATCTAAGTCAGCAGTAACAATACCACAAGCAACAGCAGTTGTATTTGCAGCAACAGCAGCAGTAACAATAATGTTTTGAATTGCAGCAGCAGCAGTTAAATTTTGTGCTGTACCTTTTCCTTTCATAGTGCCAGCTGAAACTTGAAAATCAAAAGTGTAATCACCAGTTGTGTTATTACCTGACATTGCGACTTCCATTTCTACCATGTACTGACCAGCAGCAACAACCGAAAAACTAAAATCAGTATCGTTTGTTACTCCGGCATTGGTTACATCTTGATTTGCTGGTTTAACAATATATGTAAATCCATCAGGACTTGGGGAACTGATTGCTAAATCACCGCTGCCAAGTATTGATGAACCATTAATTGTTTTAATGTTTGTCGCACTAACTAAGGCAGCTTGTTTACCGTTCCACGTTGATTTCTCAGTATCAGTTGTAAATCTATGAGTGCTGTCCTCAGTTACTTTTGTAGCTGCAACATCATTTATCTTTGCATTAGTTACTGCATTGTTATCAATGGTGAAAGTAGCACCTGTGCCACTTACAGTAATATCACCTTTATCTCCATCGGTTATTCCACCGCCATTACTTCTTCTGTGTCCCATAGTTTAATGTATAAACCAAAATTCATTATAGTAAGTAAAAAAATTTGCATCCCCTTCATTAAGTTTATATTCAATTGGATCTGTGCTATCACCCGGACCATACGTAGGAACAACACTATCTGATTGAATCATAACTGTTAATTGTTTAGCTGTACCATTTGCGTTTTTAATTTCAATTGAATATCCATTTTGAATCTGAGATGGGAATGGTAAATAACATGCAGTATCTGAACTTATTTCAAATAATGCTAATGCACCGCTTTCAGTCCCATCAAAAGTATAAGTTGTATTTGTCCAAATAATATTTTTTTGACCGTATATAGTTCCGTTTATTACGGTTTTGCCTGTGTAAGTTGTATCAATAATTGCATTATCTGAATTGATAACAGTTACCCTTTCAACACCACCAGCAACAGTAGTACCGCTTGAACTTAATATAGTAACCAACTGAGTATTCCCTCCAACACTAACCAACTTACCATTAATCATTGCGCCCTGAGTAGATTCGCTAACAACAACATCACTTCCGGTTACAACTGCATCACTATTGTAAATGTTACCATCTCTAGGAATTGAATCATTGTATGTCGGCCATACATCATTATCAAACTTTACATCATTACCACCATTTGTAGTTCCCGAAGTAGGAATAAATGGTACTCCACCTTTTAACTTTAAAAATTCGCAAGTAGTAGTTTTATTCTGCTCAATCGGATTGTAATCGTAAATCTTATTTAATATCCAATAATCACCATGAAAGTAATATAAATCTCTAAAGTTAAGTAGTGCAATATCTAAGGCATTTAAGTGAAACTGTCCTTTAAATATCTTTGAATCTTTACTTGTTATCTCATTAATAAACTGCTTGTAATACTTATTAAAAATATTGTTATTCGTGTAAGTTGTTGCAGTATAAAATACTTCAATAGGTAAATAAAAGTTTACATCAAAAGTCGGATTCTGCACATCATCCAAATGACCAGCATAAGCATAAGTAGTTTCTTGATATGTTGTACCGGATGAAGTAATTATATTATAAGGATTCGCAGTTGTTTTTACTCCACCATAATACCACAAACGTAAATTTGATATCTTAGGTACAGCTTGACCATTGTTATTTAATTGGAATATTCTAGGTATTATCTTATCATCTCCAACCCTGTCAACTAATGGAGTAGGACTAAATATTACTTCAGTTAAATTTGTGTTATTTAACCAATCATTGTCAATATCAAACTTTTTTTGTCCGTATGTTTCTCCGTATTTCTTTTTATAAAAGTCATTCCAAAAATCACCATCATCTTTGAACTTGAACATGTAAGTCCTTGCATCCAAGTCCCCCATCGGAATAACCTCATAGTTTTGTGAGTAATCAAGCTTATTATCCCAATTGCGTATTGTTCCACTTGTAGCGTAAAAATCAGGTCTAGATTCAAAATGCAAATAATTTAACTCATCTTTGTCCGTTTCAGTATAAATATTAAACAACTTAAAGAATGAACTTAAGAAATCTTTTTGTTTTATTGTTGGTGGAAGTATATTCGACATCTGCACCAAATCTCCCTCAGCTAATGATGTTAATGGCAATTCACATTTTAAATTACTTCCAACCTCAACATTTAAAATCATGTGTGAGTCTGATGTTACCAAATCACCATATACATTTCTTTGCGCACCAGTCAACCCGAAAACTGAAGCATTAACCAATCCAGTTGTTCTACTAAATGTAGCTTCAATTATGTCATCCTTTGCTAAGTTTACATTTACAATATTTGAAGCATTTATTGATAATGAAGTAGTACCACTTGTAATTGGTGTACTGAATGTCATCAATAAACTATTCTGCGGAGTTTGATTGTTACCGTTAAATGCTTGAACATAAACCGGTAGATAATTTATATCAATATAAGTATATGTTGTTCCACCAACTGAAGTTGGAATACCTCTACGGATAATTAAATCACCTATTTTTTGAATTGCCAAAGTAAATGTGCTGCTTGCATTTTGTGGCATGTGCTTGGCACTAAAGTCAACTGAAGCTGTAAATTTAAAAAGTCCGCTAAATGGTGCTTTATATCTACTTGTTATTGTATCGTAATTATTACCAGGATCAAAGTTTGGCGAAGTAGTATCATCAGTAAAAATAATTTTATTTACTTGTAATGTTCTATTGTTTCCGCCTGTTCCAATTACTGCACCAAAGCTAACATCATACTTTTGCAATGCTGTACTGCTTGCTCTGAATGTCCTGTCATCAATCTGTGTTGTGCTAAGTTTTAAATCTCCGTTTCCGTAGTTTACAACTAAGCTTTTAAAATCATTGTCATTAAATATTGCACCATCATACTTAAAACCAGCCTGAGTAATAATTTCATTAATAATTGTTTTGTAATAAATACATGGGTAAAAGTGAGTAACCTTCCAATCAAAGTTGTTATTCATAGCATAATCAACCATCGGATATACGTATCCATCACCCTTGTTGAATGGTACTACTTGACCATCTTTGTAAATGTAATTGTCCCAAGAAGCTTTTAAAATGTCATAGGTATAATTGTGATTGTATTTACTAAGGTCAAGTTCTCCAAGTGTTTTCTCACCTATCTCTAAAAACAAATCTTTAAGCTTACCGAAGCATGTAACATCATATTCAATCTTATAATCTGATAATACTTTTATCCGGTCAAGCTTCATGAATCCTTTAAATATCTCCGCACCATCGTAAAGAATTACAACATCGGCTTTCTTATTCGGATTAAATGAAGGAGTGAAGTTTACTGAGCCACTAGAATTTATTGAAACATTTGTGTCCCAAATCCATCCAAATACCTCGTTATTTACTCTTGTACCCGGTAAAGTAATGGTTTTACTAAAGTTTGTGTTTTTCTTTGATGGATCTTTTACATCGGCAATCTGATAAGTAAAAGGCATTGATACATCATTAATCAATTCCAAAAATCTACCGTTAAGTATTATATCAGTTTTTATCATAATGATTGCCTGTATCTATTGTGTGCAAATTCTAAATTAACCGTCAAGTTAAACAGTTGGTCATATTCCAAAGTCTTATAATCATACTGAGTATCGGTAACTGTTACCGCTGTAAGTTGACCAGTTTCATTATCTAAAATATATACATCAGGTGAAGAAATAAGTTCTTCAAGCCATGCGCTTTCTTCTTCAGTTATCCATCCGGAAGTTAATTGAAGTCTATCAGTTGCAATTGTACTATATTGAACTTTACCTCTATAATTTGATCTATATGATACAGTTGGAGAAGCATCACTACTCCACGACCATGCTTTACGTTTAAAATATGACTTTTCATAAGATGAACTTTTTTTACTATTCCAGTTAAAATTGAAAAAATCATATCCACCTAAAGAATTTAAAAAACACAATCTATAAGGAGTTTCCCAAGTACATTCACAGTTAATGCTAAAAAATAAAGTTTCAGTTAATTCTGTTGCTTTATCATCCAATAATACTACTGAATAATATTCAACATCTTCATCAATGCATGGACTTTGTGAACTAAAATAATTTAATTCAGTTCCTGAAGTTTGTAAATTTAAAGGACCAACTCCAATCCGTACAACATTTTTTGTTTTATTTATTGCAGCCGGACAATCCCAATATATAGTATTCCAAACGCTTCCACTTTTATAAAGTTCAATCTTTACTTGGTAAACATCATCATTTATTCCACTTTGCAAAAAATATAAAAAATGCCTATCATTATAACAAACCTTAATACCATTGTCTTGAACTCTAAATGGATAGTCAGTTAAAAATTTACTTTTGTAATCTTTAACGCTATATAATTCAGGTACAGTAGTTTGATTATTCCACCATCTATTAATTGGAATACATGCATTCCAAATGTACATGCCATCGGATTGTAAATTCACATAATTAGTTATCGCGCTTGTAGGCCCATACTGCTCACCAAACTTAATAGTTAAAGTAGAATAAGAATTTTTGCAATCATAAAAATCATTTAATGCATCAACAGGCGGATCATAAGTAACAACATTTCTTAGCACGCTTGATAAATCAAATCTGCATCTTCCATTAGTAGGATCAGCACCCTGAATATATCTAACCGAAGTTGTTCCGGATGTCCAGCTTAAATCTGCAATATATTTAAAATTAGGCTGTGCAGTATTATTTGAACTTACTACATATTCAACAGGATTATGTGCCATTGTAATATATTGGCCACCTATTGGATATTGTTGAATCGTTATCGCCATTATCTTGTAATTATTTGAATATTTATATCACCGCCTCCGAATTGCTCATTAGCAGCTTTTGTTATATCTCTTTCAAAGTCTTTTAATTTACTTGAAAACCATCCTGTACCTTTAAAACCTTTTTCGTGAATCTTTTTAGAAATCATAAAAGACAATGCTCTGTTTGCTTGCTTGGCATTTAATTTACGTGTATAGGTTTTTTCAGTTCCATCTGCAAGCTTACGTTTATATTTAAACTCCATACCGGATGAAGGCACCAAACCTTTTGCAGCTATCCAACCACGTAAAGATGAAGATTGATATACTAAAGCTTTACGAACTGCACCGTTTCCACTTCCTGAAGTTGGCTCTCTTTTTTTATCAGTATAGTAATAATATTCGGGCAGCTCTAAAATAATGCTCATCTGCTTGTTTAATACCTTAACACTCCAGCCTGTGCCTAGTGTTTGGTAAACATTACGAGTTGCGCCAATGTGTTTATTTTTCTCTAACTGATTCCGCCAAACCTCAATATATTTATTAATGACATCAGTAATGGCATTATTTCCACGAGTAAATAATAAAGCATCCTCAAATGATTCATCAAGCCATTTGCTTATCTCATCATTGATTTGCGCTGTGCCTCTTGCCTCTGCCATTCTAATTCTTTTTCTTTTATTCTATAAAATTGTAATACATTTAAAAACTTCATCGCTTTCCACTTCATTATCTCATCCCACAGCAACGGATTACTATTGCTCAAATTATCCAAAACATAATACCACATCAAACTACTTCCGCTTGATCTTGGCTGATTTCCTCGAACTTCTTCGTCAGGATCTTGTCTGCGCTGCTCAAATAATCCTTTATACCCTCTAATAAAAGCGGATATAGATTGCAAAAAAAAACCACAAGCGGATAAATAACCGTTAACGGTGTGTCTTTTAGAATCTCCGCTTTTTCTTTGTTATCGAGTTTCTTCTTAAAACCATATTTATAAGGCTGACAATATAAAGCCATAATTCGATTACTATTTTCAATAACCTTAATGCTGTCCTTTGTCAACTCATAATGTTCAATAAAATCAGTCGCTGAAAGTTCGTTAATGTCAAAGTTTACTTTCCAACTGTAACCGCCACATTTAAACTTTTTTCTAGGCTGATCAGATGGCATTGTTTTTAAAAAATCAATACTCTTAATATCTTCCTTTAGTTCGTTCATCGGCATTTCCTCATAAAATCCATAAGGTATTCCGGTAAATAAACTGAGTATCAATAAACTGCGAGTAATATCGGCATAAGGCTCTTTGTCGATTGATTTATCATTCTTGATTCTCTCAATCTCAATCAAATGCCTTAGCGTTACATCATCCCAGCTTTTTGGTAATTTGCCTTTCATCATAAGTAAAGTGTTATTGTGTTTTGTTTTGTACCCTATCTAAAGGTTGAATTTAAGAAAGATTTTTCACCCCTCCTATAACTTTCATAGGCAATGGCCAAAGACATAACCCCATCATCTGGAATCCAAATGGTGCGGAATATTTAACGCTTCGTGTCTTTGGATTGTATTCGTAACTGAATACTTCCATTTCTTTAAGCAACCAGTCAACATCTAAAACTTTTAAAGTCTTATCTTGATTTGCTACAATTAGATTTTCAACGATGTCCTTTTTGCTTTTGGATGTGGTTACAAAGCTGTCCACGTAAACCGTTTTATTAGCATCCATAATCATTTCACAAACCGCATCACCGACTGAGTTAACCTCAACCAAAGTATCAGGATTGTATTTTGTTAACTCTTTTGATACTTCACGCACTATCTCTGACCAATCCATGTGTCGCCAACGGTTGCAGTAAACCATCTCAGCTTTATTGTTTAGGATAGTAAGTACCGTATAATCATCCGCCCTACCTATATCAATACCAGCGTAATATTTACCTGTGAGTTCAGGTTCAAGAGTAATTTTTACATCCTTAAACATTCCAGCACCACCATCAATAAACTCAGCTAAGTATTCTTGTCTGAATACATGATCCGGTAAAGTTGCCCTTGCATCATCTATTTCAGTTGGGTTAATCATTGGATTATCGTATGAAGTCATAGTGAAAGACTTGTACTGAGGATTGTACCCATCCAACTGGTAAAGTTTGTAAAAGTGATTTCGACCTTTTGGAGTTGAAATAAGTAAAACCTTTTTACCCTTAACAATTACGGTTGCCCTTAATACTTCAGTCCATGATTGCTCACTCATAAATGCAAACTCATCACAAACCAAATACTCAAAAGTAAATCCACGAATATTATCGTATCGTTCAGCACTAAAGAACTGAATCGTACTACCGGAAGCATATTCAAGTAATAACTCACTTCGGTTAACTGTTTTGTAAATCTCAGGTCGCTTTGCAAACGCTTTATAAACCTCATCAAATACTTTCTTACATTGCTTATACGTAGGTGATACCCAAGCGCATTTAATACCATTATTGTTCAATGCCCAATAAAGTAATTGATTGCTAGCAAGTAATGTCTTGCCAAACTGCCTACCGATATTCAGAATATAATATTTCTCACTCCCCCAATTGATGGAGTTGTGAATCATCATCTGCTTCTCGTGTGGTGTGTATAGTATCGCTTTTGCCAAAGTCTGCTCTAAATAACATGTTACCTCGTATCTCTAAATTATTCTGCTCTATGTAGCCTCTCTTCTTGCCTTTGCACTTTAA
>Ga0209990_10002817_pt1 | contig 13210 bp, 11 predicted proteins | sample NOAtaG_6_FD_187304 | JGI IMG/M metagenome (GOLD analysis project Ga0209990, IMG submission 187304) | Freshwater lake microbial communities from Lake Erie, under a cyanobacterial bloom - NOAA_Erie_Diel5S_2200h metaG (SPAdes) (version 2) | ecosystem: Environmental > Aquatic > Freshwater > Lake ...
AAAGAGTGATAGAAAGATTTTCTTCATAGAAGATTATAGGCAAATTATGTGCCAAAATTTGTTAAACTAGTATAGTTAAAAAGAATGCCTACCTATTAAATAAAAAGTAACGCAATAGAAAAACCCGCTACAAGGCGGGCTTTCTTATTTAATTCAAATTTTGATTAAGCTTTCATTTCGCTTAAAACATTGTTCATGTTTCTTACAGCTTCTGCACTCTTGTTAAATGCAGCTTGCTCATCAGCAGTTAATTTGTAATCAACGATCTTCTCCCAACCGTTCTTACCAATAACTACAGGTACACCTAAACAAATATCTTTTTGTCCGTATTCACCATCTAAATAAACGCAGCATGGGAATATTTTCTTTTGATCGTTAAGGATAGCATCAACTAATACTGCTACTGAAGCTCCTGGAGCATACCAAGCAGAAGTACCTAACATACCTGTTAAAGTAGCACCACCAACCATTGTATCGGCAGCAACTTTCTTTAATACATCTTCTGATAGGAATTGAGAAACCGGTACACCGTTATAAGTAGCTAAGCGAGTTAAAGGGATCATGGTAGTATCACCATGGCCACCAATAACAGTTCCTGAAATATCACTTGCAGGCGCATTTAATGCCATTGATAAATAACATTTAAAACGAGAGCTATCTAATATTCCACCCATTCCAATAATGCGGTTTTTAGGCAATTTACTGTCTTTTAAAGCTAAGTACGTCATAGTATCCATTGGATTGCTTACAACGATGATAATAGCGTTTGGAGAGTGTTTTAATATGTTTGATGTAACACCTTTTACAATTCCGGCATTGATACCAATTAATTCTTCGCGAGTCATTCCCGGTTTACGAGGAATACCACTTGTAATCACAACAACATCACTGTTTGCTGTTTTAGCGTAATCATTCGTGCTTCCGCTGATCTTTGTATTGAATTTATTTAAAGTTGCAGTTTGCATTAGGTCCAATGCTTTTCCTTCCGCAAAATTCTCTTTAATGTCTAAAATAACAACTTCACTTGCTATACGATTTAGTGCAATATATTCTGCACACGATGCACCTACATTTCCGGCGCCAACTACTGAAACTTTCATGATATTTGTTTTTAAATGATTGTAAAAATTAACTCCCTAAATATAGAAATATGCTTCTGTTCTAAAAAATAAAATTGTGCTTATTTTGGAACCCATGCGCAGCCTTTATAGGTCTTTTTCCCTAAAGTGATCTGCATTTTCATGGATCTTGACTCGCCGGTACTTTCCTCGGTGCAAGGCCCGGGCATGGTTTCAAAAATTGTATCCTTATTGCGAGATTCTAGTTTGAATGATTCAAAACCGCTGGGGTTTTCTATTTGATAAGTAAAATTCATTCCTTTAAGAATGATACTATCCTTACCATAGTCGTATACAAAACGAACTCTGTTCGCATAAAACTCGCAGATCCATCCAGGCTCACTTCCTCTGCCCATTAAAACAAGTGTTGTTGAATCTTTAACTGCAGGAAGGTTCTTTATGGTGTCGATAGCAATTAATGCCTCTTGTGAAGGAACATCATCTACTTTTGGTTTTTCCGGCTCTTCACAAGACAAGAGGCCAAGCAATAGAATTGAAAGAAAAATTAGGGATCTCATTTTCGCTTCAATACTTTTTCGGCAGCGGCAATAATGTTCACCGATTCCAAACCATATTTTGTCATTAGTTCATCAGGCGTTCCGCTTTCGCCAAAGCTATCATTCACAGCAACAAATTCCTGTGGAGCCGGATGTTTGCGTGCTAACAATTGCGCAACAGAATCACCTAAACCTCCATTCATTTGATGTTCTTCGGCAGTTACTACACATTTTGTTTTTGCAACCGATTTTAAAATGGCTTCATCATCCAATGGTTTGATAGTATGAATATTGATCAGGTCAACACTAATTCCTTTTTTCTCTAAGGCATCAGCCGCTTCAATGGCTTTCCAAACTAAATGTCCTGTGGCAATAATTGTAACGTCTTTTCCTTCGTTCAGATGAACAGCTTTACCAATTTCAAATTTTTGATCGGCTGGTGTGAAATTCCCAACAGATGGTCTTCCAAATCTTAAATACACCGGACCTTGATATTTAGCAATAGCAATGGTTGCTGCTTTGGTTTGGTTATAATCGCAAGGATTAATAACCACCATTCCCGGAAGCATTTTCATTAAACCAATGTCTTCTAATATTTGATGTGTGGCGCCATCTTCTCCTAAAGTTAAACCTGCATGCGAAGCGCAGATCTTTACATTTTTATGCGAGTACGCAATGCTTTGGCGAATTTGATCGTAAACACGTCCCGTACTAAAGTTTGCGAATGTTCCTGTAAAAGGAATTTTGTCACCAATAGTTAAACCTGCTGCAATGCCCATCATGTTTGCTTCGGCAATTCCTATTTGGAAAAAACGTTCAGGATGTGATTTTTGAAAAGCATCCATTTTTAAAGATCCTGTTAAGTCAGCGCACAAAGCAACTACGTTAGGATCACTTTTTCCTAATTCGCTAAGCCCTGCACCAAAACCTGAGCGGGTATCTTTTTTTTCGGTAAAACCGTATTTATTCAGCAGCATAAAATATTAATATAATTGTACGTTTTGTGTAAGCCCGCTTTTAATTTCAAAATTGCGTTCAATGGTTTGAATGGTTTCTTTTGCATTCTGGTACCTAAACACCACTTTGTATTTCCCGGGTTGTAAATATATAATTTCATTTGTCAATTTTTGATTCAAGTTATAAACCCATTCTACATTTTTTCCATCATCTGTATAGATACTTCCGAAGCCTTCACTTAGTTTTTTGATATAGGCTAATCCGCTAGTTGGTATTTTTATGGCATTGGTAGTGCTTTGTTTGATCTCCACATCATTCATTTTAATACGCGGAAGTGTTAATATTTCAAGATCGTATTTGCCAACAATGAGTTTTTCTGTTTTCCCAAAATCCTGCACAATAAGCGTATTCATATCACCTGCCTTACGAACTACTGTGGCCGGAAAATTCTTTCCAATTGCACCATCCAATTCCAATTTTAAAAAACCCTGTGGCGCGTTCAAAGGAATGGTATTGTGTTTTCCTCTTGCAATACTGATGTTCTTTTTTTCAATGGGTGGAATGGTGTGAACCACCAAATCATATTGCAGATCGGGATCAAGCACTAGAGTATCAGGATTGCCTTTAATGTTTATTGTATGTAGGTAATTATATTTAACTGTATTTGTGCCCGCAATATAAAAGGTCATATCTACATCGCTTTCACTTGGTTTTTTTGTAATGTCTAAAAGATCCACTTGCACAGTGGTTTGTGTTAAAGCTTCGGTTGTAACCAATTTTAAAACATCTTTAAAATTCAATTCGTTACTCACGTCATAAAATTTCCCCATGCAGGCAAACACGTCGGCAAAATTCACATTCAATCCAATCCCTATTACAAAGGGCCTAAGGAAGATCCCCTTTTTTTGTAATTGTAGTGAAACTTCACAAGGGTTCCCACCGCATTCTTCAATGCCATCGGTGATCAATATCACAAGGTTCCTAACATTTTCTTTTGGAGGAAAATCTGCCGCGCATTCTCCCAAGCTATAGGCAATGGGTGTTGTACCGGTTGGATCTAATTTTAAAATACGTTGTTTTACCTTAAGGTAATTAGTTTTAACCGGCGCAAATGGCACTTCGAGTTTAGTATCCTTACAATCTCTTGTGGGTCTGAAGTACGTTTGGTGCCCGTAACAACGCAGGGCAATTTCAAGATCCGGGATGTTCTTTAAACTATCTAAGAACTCACTCATCACCTTTTTAGCCACATCAATTTTTGAATTGCTGCTACTCCAAGGTGCATACATGCTGTAGCTATCATCAAAAATAAATAAGATGCGGTTGGTTACTTGCGATCTAAGTATACCGTGTGATATAAGAATGATCCATAGGATAAATATTTTTTTCACTCTCATTATTTGGAAACGTCTTTTACAGTGTCATAAAAACATTTTGGCATATCCGTTAAAATACCTTTACTCCAATTAGATTCTAATCTCATGCAATTTGGATTTAACATATAACGAACTTTCTTGGTTTGTAGATCAAAGAAATAATGTTTTATTTTCCATTTTTCCATTTTACCTGAGCTGCCATACATTCCTTTTCCTGATTGATCAGTTATTTCAATAGCGGAGAAAAGCACCCCCTTGTAATTATATTTATTAAGTAGCGGAATCAATTCCGGACAAACCTCGCTAGCGTTGATTTTACTTGAATCTCGCGTAACCATGATATCAGGATTTGCGCCAAACAGTAACCTCATAGTTTTTGCTTGAGTCATTTCCACCTCTGACTGGTTGTCCATCAATCCGCTAATGAGGTCAAGATAATTTAGGATTTTGTTCTTATCGTTAAAATTCATTTTTTCGCCAAAAGAAAGCATGCTAGTTGAGTCTTTTTTCTTTATGTCCTCTAAAATTTGCTCCCTTTTATTATGATTTATCTTAAATGAGGAGCTTCTATCAAACAGTGTCGCGTTCTGTTCATTAATGTAATGATCAACTCTGAAGAGTACAAAAAGTAATTTTTTATCATTTGTACTAGATGGAAGCAATATATTTGGGTCACATTTTAATTTCTGAAATTCTTTTTCTTGAGTAGTTAATCCCGTTGTGTCGCACACACTCTCAAAAAAGTGATTGTTAAGATAAAATTCGTTTTTCTTATTCAGATCTTTAAAATAGGTCATTGCATCAGCATATGTTAAAAACTCAATTGTGTCTTGATCAATAAGCTTATTAGTCTTGTAGTGATCAAAGTCTTTTCCTTGAAAAGATAGCATTGGACTATTGAGCTTTAGAAGAACGGAATTCAAATTTCCTCTTTTTACTTTTTTATTTTGTGAATTACTATAAACTACAACACTATCTTTAACGTTAACTATAGGAGCAAATTCTTTTTTGTAAAATCCTGATATAAATTCAAGTTCTGCTATGTCATAGTATGCTAACGCTCTTCTATTTGATTCAGTGATAAAAAATAGATAGAATGGGTCGCTTGGGTATTTTAAATGCTCATTAAATGCTAATTCAATACACTCAATATATTCCTGTTCGAGAAAATTTAGGTATATGGACTCATCTATGGCCCAACGTTTAAGCCTAGTGAAGTAAGTTGAGTCTATAAGAAAATCTTTCCCGCCATTATTCTCTACTTTTTGAGCTTTTTCAAGTCGTTTATCTGTTGAAGGATGCGTTCTGAAATAAAACAATCCCTTATGTTTTCGATAATTTATGGAGGCTTTGAATTTGTTTTCCATTGCAATAAATTTTTCTTCAATAGTGCTTAATGCTTTTGTATTGTATTGCGATTTCTTTAGTAATTCAATTGACGTATCGTCACTTTCCTCTTCTTGTTTTACTAATTTATTGAAGGAATTCTTTGCGCTTAAAAGCGGAAACATTGGTCCACCATATTGATAAGGACTATTAAATTTTATTTGATAGATACTTTTATAAATATCATAACTTTTATAGTTATGTTGTTTGATCACATGTCCGATTTCATGTCCTAGTACCGCCGCGATCTCAGCCTCAGATTCATACTTGGCAAGCAAGCCAACGTTTATAAAAATAGTTCCGTCTTCAAATGCACATGCGTTTAGTTCTGCATCACGTACAACTTTTATTTTTAAAGGCGTGCTATAGGGATTTATTTTATCGCAGATTTTTGTAAGATATGAAATTGTTGAATCCTCACTTTCATACTCAGTGTTTGAATTAAGATAGAATTTTTTTACCGACACTTGAAAATCTGCAAATTCTTCAAGTTCTGATTTATTCTTAATTAGTTCTTGGTATTTTTTTATTACTTCGGCTCTATAAAGTGACTCGTTAAAATCTCTTTGAGGCGCATTTTCAGGAGAAGGTACAATTTTATGCCCAAGGAAAATAGTTTGAGAATTAAGTTGTAAGATCGCAAAAGTGAGAAGTAAGAAGAGAAAGTTTCTTTTTTTGTATAACATCAATTCTTAAATCTAAATTCTTAAATCATTCGTGATCAATAATCACCAACCGTTTCAGGTAATTGAGAAAGTGCTTTGGCTAACTGTTCGTCGTTTGGCGCAGAGCCATGCCATTTGTGAGTTCCCATCATGTAATCAACACCAAAACCCATTTCAGTATGCATCAAATTCAAAATTGGCTTTCCTTTTCCAACAAATGTTTTAGCGTGGTTCAGTCCTTTGATAACTTCATCAAGATCATTCCCATTCTTAATATCCAAAACGGTCCAACCAAACGCTTCAAATTTTGCACGAAGATCTCCAAGTGGTAATACGTTATCTGTATCTCCATCAATCTGACGTTTGTTGTAATCCACAGTACAGATCAAATTATCAACTTTATTTCCTGCAGCATACATGGCAGCTTCCCATATTTGTCCTTCTTGTAATTCGCCATCACCATGTAATGAATACACTATGCTGTTATCCTTATTTAATTTTTTTGCTAAGGCTGCTCCAATGGCCACACTCATGCCTTGTCCTAACGAACCCGATGCAATGCGAATGCCGGGCAAACCTTCGTGTGTAGTTGGATGTCCTTGTAAACGCGTATTCAATTTCCTAAAACTTGCTAATTCCTTTACGGGAAAATATCCAAAGTGAGCAAGGGTACTGTAGTAAACAGGACTAATATGACCATTACTTAAAAAGAAAAGATCTTCGTTCTTTCCATCCATGGTAAAATTTTTGGCGTCATATTTAAGGATAGAACCATATAAGGCAACAAAATACTCTACACAACCTAGCGAACCGCCCGGGTGGCCCGAACTAACGGCGTGTACCATTCTTACTATATCTCTTCTGATCTGTTGGCAGATCTCTTTGTTCCCTATATTATTGGTCATTTTCAATGAAATAACGGTAAAAATACTATTAAGTAACAAGCCAAATTGCTTTGTTAAAAAACAAAAATTAATGTTGAAAACTATGAGCTTCCTTAGCTTTCTTTTGCTTTAAAAGCCTTACTGTTATTGGTATATTTGCGACTTATCAATTTGTGAGGTGGTGAGTTTGTGAGTTAGTGAATTTTTTCGCGTATAACTCAGTAATTCACCAACTCACTAATTCACAAACTAAATTGTTATGGCTTTGAAATGCGGAATTGTGGGATTGCCAAATGTAGGTAAATCAACCTTGTTCAACTGTTTGAGTAATGCAAAAGCTCAGGCGGCAAATTTTCCTTTTTGCACAATTGATCCAAATGTGGGTACAATTACCGTTCCTGATGAGCGTTTGAATAAATTGGCAGAGTTGGTAAAACCGCAAAACATATTACCTACTACTGTAGAGATCGTTGATATAGCCGGATTGGTAAAAGGCGCCAGTAAGGGTGAAGGATTAGGGAATAAATTCTTAGGGAACATTCGTGAGTGTAATGCTATTTTGCATGTATTACGTTGTTTTGATGATGATAATATCATTCACGTGGATGGCAGTGTAAATCCAGTACGAGATAAAGAAATCATTGATACGGAGCTTCAATTAAAAGATCTTGAATCTGTTGAAATAAAATTAAAGAAGTTTGAGAAGGCCGCCAAAATTGGAAATGACAAGGAAGCAGTTAAAACATTTAATGTTCTTACAAGACTAAAAGAAACACTGGAAAGTGGAAAATCGGCGCGTGCTTGTCATTTAGAAGATAGTGAAGTGCCGTTTATTGAAGACTTACATTTGCTAACGGTTAAACCCGTAATGTATGTTTGTAATGTAGATGAAGCCTCAGCAAAAACGGGAAATAAATATGTAGAGGCGGTTCGAGAAGCAGTGAAAGCAGAGAATGCCGAAATATTAATCATTACTGCGCAAATGGAAAGCGAAATCTCTTCTTTAGAAACATACGAAGAAAAACAAATGTTCTTGGCTGAAATGGGATTGGATGAGCCCGGCGTAAATAAACTAATTAAGTCGGCCTATAAATTATTAGAGCTTCAAACGTATTTTACCGCAGGTGTGAAAGAAGTTCGCGCTTGGACCATCAACAAAGGATTTAAAGCACCTCAGGCTGCCGGCGTAATTCATACAGATTTTGAAAAAGGATTTATTAAAGCAGAAGTAATGAGCTATAATGATTTTATTACCTTAGGATCGGAAGCTGCTTGTAGAGACAATGGAAAATTGAGGATTGAAGGAAAAGAATATGTGGTAGCAGATGGCGATGTGATGCATTTTAGGTTTAACGTGTAAAATTGTTTTATGAAAAATCACGAGATCGATTATAAATTGTTTGGCGAAGAAATGCAATGTGTGGAAGTAGAACTTGATCCACAAGAACAAGTAATTGCAGAGCCCGGAAGTTTTATGATGATGAACGATGGTATCAAAATGGAGACCTTGTTCGGAGATGGAAATGAAAAAGGAATTATGGGTAAATTATTTTCTGCTGGTAAACGTATGTTAACCGGAGAGAATTTATTCATGACGGTTTACACCAATACAGCTCAAGATAAACGCCGCGTTACATTTGCAGCGCCTTATGCAGGAAAGATAATTCCATTGGATCTTTCAAAACTTGGCGAGAAAGTTATTTGTCAAAAAGATAGTTTTTTAGCTGCGGCCAAAGGTGTAGCAGTTGGAATTGAGTTTCAAAAGAAATTAGGAACAGGGTTATTTGGCGGCGAAGGATTTATTATGCAAAAGTTAGAAGGTGATGGAATGGCCTTTGTACATAGTGGCGGCCATGTAATTGAAAAAGAACTGCAGTCCGGCGAACTTTTAAAAGTTGATACAGGATGTATAGTTGCTTTTTTAAGCACCGTTAATTACGATATTCAATTTGTTGGAGGTGTAAAGAATACATTATTTGGTGGCGAAGGAATGTTTTACGCAACACTTCGCGGGCCGGGAAAAGTGTGGATCCAAACCTTACCAATTAGTAGATTGGCCGGAAGAATACTTTCTTATGGCGGTGGTAGAAGAAAAGAAGAAGGTAGCATCCTTGGAGGAATTGGAAATTTATTAGATGGCGATTAGATAATTATGATTTATGAATGATGAGTTATGAATTAGCTCATTCATCATTCATAAGTCATCACTCATAATTTTAAAAAACATGGCAAAATCAAATTATACCGAAGACAATATCCGATCCCTTGATTGGAAAGAACATATTCGTACTCGTCCCGGAATGTACATTGGAAAGTTAGGAGACGGAAGTGCGTTCGACGATGGAATTTATGTATTACTAAAAGAGGTGATGGATAATTGTATTGACGAATTTATGATGGGCGAGGGAGATAAGATCGAGATCAATGTAAAAGAAGGTGTGGTGTCTATTCGCGATTACGGACGTGGAATTCCATTAGGAAAAGTGGTGGATGTGGTTTCTAAAATGAATACCGGTGGTAAATACGATAGCGACGCATTTAAAAAATCAATTGGTTTAAATGGTGTTGGTACAAAGGCGGTTAATGCTTTATCTATTAATTTTAAAGTAACTGCATTTCGTGATGGGCAATCAAAGACTGCTGAATTTAGTAAGGGAGAATTAGTTAAGGAACATCGTTTGGTTTCAAATACCGGAGAAAGAAACGGGACATTGGTTGAGTTTAAACCAGATGACAGTATCTTTAAAAAATATCATTACGTTCATGAATATATGGATCGTATGATCTGGAATTATGCTTATTTGAATACCGGATTAAAATTGTATTTGAATGGCGCAGAGTATGAATCTAAAAATGGATTAAAAGATCTTTTAGAAAAGAACATTACCGGCGAAACCTTATACCCTATCATCCATTTAAAAGGTGAGGATATTGAATTAGCCATGACCCATAGCAACGAACATTATACCGAAGAGTATTACAGTTATGTAAATGGTCAGTATACTACACAAGGAGGAACGCATCAAGGAGCATTTAGAGAAGCGATAGTAAAAACAATTCGCGAATTCTTTAAAAAAGATTTTGAGCCATCTGATATACGTAAATCTATTGTTGCCGCGATCTCTGTAAAAGTTCAAGAACCAATTTTTGAATCTCAAACTAAAACAAAGTTAGGATCAAACGAAATTGCTCCGGGCGGACAAAGCATTCGTAGTTTTATTGGTGATTTTATTAAGAAGGAGCTTGATAATTATTTACATAAGAACTCAGAAGTTGCAAAGTCAATTGAAGCAAAGATCATTGCTAACGAACGTGAACGTAAGGAATTAACGGGCATTCAAAAATTAGCTCGTGAGCGTGCTAAAAAATCTTCTTTACACAATAAAAAACTACGCGATTGCAGGATACACTTAGACGATGCAAAAGACGTTCGTCGTTTAGAAACCTCTTTATTTATTTGTGAGGGAGATTCGGCGAGTGGTTCTATCACTAAAACACGCGATGTAAATACTCAGGCTGTATTTAGCTTAAAGGGTAAGCCTTTGAATTGTTTTGGGCTGGGTAAAAAAATAGTGTACGAGAATGAGGAGTTTAATTTAATGCAAGCAGCCTTAAATATTGAGGATGGCATTGAAAACCTACGATATAATAATATCATCATTGCAACCGATGCGGACGTAGATGGAATGCATATTCGTTTACTTCTGCTAACATTCTTTTTACAGTTCTTCCCCGAACTGGTAAAGAACAATCATGTGAAGATCCTACAAACGCCTTTATTTAGGGTTCGTAATAAAAAGGAAACAGCTTATTGTTATTCGGATGAAGAACGTAAAGATGCCATTTCAAAATTAGGCCCTAAACCGGAGATCACTCGTTTTAAAGGATTAGGTGAAATTAGCCCCGATGAGTTTAAGCACTTTATTGGGAAGGATATTCGCCTTGAACCCGTTTTATTGGACCAAAAAGCTAGTATTCAGGAACTCCTTAATTATTATATGGGTAAGAACACTCAAGAGAGGCAAGAATTTATTATCGATAACCTTCGCATTGAGCTCGACGCAGAGGAGAATTTGCTCGCCTAAACCTATTTAATTAGTTAATATGCGTTAAAAATCCTAATTTTATATACTTTGGTAAGCCAATTGAAATACCTTTAAACAAGAAAAAAAACAAACCATGAAATGAGTGCTCGCACGAATTCCATGGACAAAAAACAAAAAAAACAAAAACCATGAAAACAACAAACTTACTTTTAATTCCAGCTATTGCTTTATTGACCGTAGTAGGATGTAAATCGAAGAAAAAAACAGTTCAGAAGGAAACAGGAGCTGTAGAGATCACTGTTCCATTTAGTGGAAAAGAGTTCCGCAGCGATGAGAATTACTTCAGAGCAAAACAAATTGGTAAGTCTCCGGACCTTGCTACAGCTAAAAAGATCGCATTCCAAAATGCTAAATCTGAGATGGCTAGTAATATCAATAGTACAGTTAAAAAAGTAACTGATCAGTACACTAACCAACGTACCGTAGGTAATGCTCAAGAATTTGAGAACAAATTTGAAGAGTTAGCACGTGAGGTTGTGAATTTGGAAATGTCGAACGTAAAAGAGATCGGCGAGAAAATTTTCAAAGAGCAAGACGGAAGCTATAGCTACTGGATCGCTATCGAATCAGGTAAAAAAGAAGTGTTCGAAAAATTAGATGCTAAGATCTCTAACGACGCAAAATTGAAATTGGACTACGATAAGCAAAAGTTCCAAAACATTTTTGATGCTGAGATGAAGAAATTGGCTAGCGAACAATAATCCATTAAAATTCATAGAAAAGAGCATCTGTAAAAAGATGCTCTTTTTTTAATCTCCAATTAATTTACGATACGTTTTATAGGCATTGCTTTGTTGTGATGTTTTAAAAAATGAAGATCAATTCAAAAATATTAACTCTATTACTCGTGGCTTTAATGGCCTGCACTGGTACTAAAAAGTACTTTAAAGCAGCCGAGAAGCTCGAGAAACAAGGTTTGGTGAACGAAGCAGCCGAGTTCTACTTAGAATCGTTGCAACGCAAACCAACCAATGTGGATGCGCGTATTAAATTAAAGGAAGTAGGGCAGAAGTATGTTTCATTCATGTCTTCTGAATTCTTCAGAAACTATAATACCGGACAAACAGAAACATCCATTGAGAACTTTGAAAAGCTTAAGAATTTTACCGGACGAACAGAAGCACTTAATGTAACTCTGAATTACCCTACCGCTTACGAAGAGGATTACAAAAAGGCAATTGAAAAATATTGCGAGAAAAACTATGTTCAGGGTGCTGAACTGGTAAAACAAAAAAAATACACCGAGGCATTAACTTATTTAAATAATGTAAATAAGTATAAACCCGAATATAAAAAGAACAAAGAATTTAAGATCACCGCTACGTGCGAACCTATGTATCAAAACGCCATAACTATGATACAAGGAAAGAATTATAGTATGGCTTTAAAAAGTCTTGTTAGTATTCATGGAGTAACGGATTCTTATAAAGATTCGAAAGAACTTTATGAACTATGTGCTTCTCAGCAAGCAAAAAGTTTATTGATGTTCCAGCCAAAAACATCTCAAAACCCTGTTTTGGTTGATTATCTATTTAATCATTTCTCTCAAACAGCGGGTAGTAGCTTTAAGCATATTGAGGTGATCAATAACTCACCATTTGTTAACTTACCGGGTAACGATATAGAAGGCAATGTGGATCTAATTCAAGCAATACGCAAAGCCTCTGGCGCCGATTTCTTTTATGTATTTGATGTAACAAATAAAAGATCACAAGTGGTGGGTCCTACAAAGGCAAACGGAAAGTGTTTTCAAAAAGTGACTTACAAAAAGAACGATACCACCATTATAACTGAATATAGAGCTACCGATTACTTTCAAGTAAAATCGAAGCGTACTTATTCTTATGACTTCAAATATAAATTAGTGAATGCTCTAACTAATCAAATTGTAACATTCCAAACACTCACTATCAATAAATTTAACGAAGTGGAGTATAACGAATTCACTTCTGCCCCTAAAGGTTCATTAGATGATTATTGGCCATACAATCCACAAGCTACAGCCCCATTAGCGCAGTACAATCCTAAGAATTGGCGACTACTTTTCACAGCTAATAAAGTTTTGAAAACAGAACAAGAATTAGAGAATAATGCGAATGATGAAGCTGTAAAAGTGTTTTCTCAAACCTTAAGCAATTACGTAAAATAAGATGAGATCAACAATCAAATATCTGTTTCTTCTTATACTATTAAGTAATTTTACTATTGCGCAAAAGAAAGG
>Ga0209990_10002818_pt1 | contig 13208 bp, 6 predicted proteins | sample NOAtaG_6_FD_187304 | JGI IMG/M metagenome (GOLD analysis project Ga0209990, IMG submission 187304) | Freshwater lake microbial communities from Lake Erie, under a cyanobacterial bloom - NOAA_Erie_Diel5S_2200h metaG (SPAdes) (version 2) | ecosystem: Environmental > Aquatic > Freshwater > Lake ...
TTATGCCACTCAGAGAAGATATTCAGCAACCCCTCTACCTAGTGGAAGTGCAGTTCCAACCAGACGACACCCTCTACTATCGACTTTTTGCGGAATTGTTCCTATTTTTAAAACAATATCAACCACCTCACCCCTGGCAAATTGTCGTCATTTATCCCCATCGTGGGGTGGAACGGGAACAATCCCTACATTTTGGCGAAATCCTCAATTTATCGAGTGTTAGACGCATTTATCTCGATGAATTGGCCCCAAGGGACAATCCCTCCTTAGGAATTGGTGTGATTAAATTAGTAGTAGAGTCGGAAACAGCAGCGGTGAGAACTGCTCAAACCCTAATCGAGCGCACCAGAGAAGAAATCACCGACCAGTCGAGTCAACGGCAGTTAATTGACCTAATCGAAAGTATCATTATTTACAAATTCCCCCAGAAAAGTCGCAAGGAAATTGAAGCTATGTTTGGACTAAGTGATTTAAAACAAACGAGAGTCTATCAAGAGGCACTGGCCGAAGGAGAAGAACGGGGTCTAGAACGGGGTCTAGAACGGGGTCTAGAACGGGGTCTGCAAGAGGGGGAACGTCTGGTGGTGGAAAACCTGCTCCGAGTCCGTTTTGGTGAGTTAGACCCACCACTGCAAGCTATTATCAGCCGGATTTTACAATTGTCCCCAGAAGAATTTACTCCTTTACTTCTCCATTGTTCCAAGCAGGAACTCTTAAAGCGATTTCCCCCAGAAAAGTCGCGAGGAAATTGAAGCTATCACCCCCCTTATCAAGGGTAGGGTTAATTCATGAATTAACCCTACTACGAGGGTTGATACTAAATCCGTTGAGTAACCCACAGAAAACGGGTTTCTCGGAGAAACCCGTTTTCTACTCATGCACTCATGCAAAAAGGGGAATAAATAATCAGTCTTTAATAACCAGATTTAGTATGATTCATGAATCAACCTACTACTTCCCCCAGAAAAGTCGCAAGGAAATTGAAGCTATGTTTGGACTAAGTGATTTAAAACAAACGAGAGTCTATCAAGAGGCACTGGCCGAAGGAGAAGAACGGGGTCTAGAACGGGGTCTAGAACGGGGTCTAGAACGGGGTCTAGAACGGGGTCTAGAACGGGGTCTGCAAGAGGGGGAACGTCTGGTGGTGGAAAACCTGCTCCGAGTCCGTTTTGGTGAGTTAGACCCAGAAATTCAAGCTATTATCAGCCGGATTTTACAACTGTCCCCGGAAGAATTTACCCCTTTACTCCTACAGTGTTCTAAGCAGGAACTCTTAAAGCGATTTCCCCCAGAAAAGTCGCGAGGAAATTGAAGCTATCACCCCCCTTATCAAGGAGGGAAGGGGGGATCGACACCCCCCTTATCAAGGGGGGATTAAGGGGGGATCAAGGGTAGGGTTAATTCATGAATTAACCCTACTATGAGAGTTAATTCATGAATTAACCCTACTACTTCCCCCAGAAAAGCTGAAAAAGTAGGGGCAAAGGTAGAAAACGGGTTTCTCGGAGAAACCCGTTTTCTGTGCGTTACTCACAGGAGGCAAAGGTAGAACCCTAGAACTAGAAAAAACCAAAAACCCCCCCGATAAGGGGAGGTTTTTTCTAGCCGAGGGGCAGAGGATTAAGCAATGAAAGTGTTAAACTGAGCGTTGCCGAAGATAGCGTAATCTCCAGCAGTCATCTCCACGCGGGAAATGACGGTGAAAACATCTGTCGCTTTAATCTTCGCATCGCCACCACTATTGACTACACCCAATACCATCTGGCTATTAGCCGAATCGTAGTAGGAGGTGAGAATATCAATACCAGCCGCACCAACAGTGATCTCTCCACCAGCGATAGCGGCATTAAAGCCTTCCTGTGCGGTGTTACCTGCCGTGTTATTGCCTGTCTCCGTGAGTCTGAGGAAATTGGCCGTCTCGGTTGATAGGTTAACCGTAGCACCCTGGGCCACCGAGATAGTCGCCACCTCATCACCAGCAGCCACAGCAGTATTCTTAAGGGTCTCTAAGGGGGCAGTAGCACCACTAACACCAGCGGTTGAAATCGTAATGAGGTCGGTGGTAGTTTTGGTGGCACCAGTGAGGAAATCGGTGACGGTGCTGTAACTAGCTTGCACATTTAACGCTGCATTTCCAGCCACAGCCTTGGTGAAGATAACCGTATCGAACCCATCCCCTAATGTGATCTGGTCAGGACCAACAGAACCAGTGATGGTGTCTTTTCCAGTACCGCCACTGATGAAGTCATTGTTCTTACTACCAAACAGAGCATCATCGAAAGTGGAGCCGGTGAGGTTAATTCCCACAGTAGATCCCGGGTTAGATACTTGCGTCATGGTTAAACCAGTGGTTCCAGCGGTTGCCTCCGTCAGACCAGAAGCATCCAATTTCTCGGCTGTCACTGCACCAATGATTGTCAGGCTGGAGTTACCAGTGATGGTGATGGTTTCCACCACACCAGGGGTCTGAGGAAGGGTTATTGCGCCAATTTTATGAGTACCAGCGCCAGAGTTATTGACGACAAGCTTAAGTTGCTCGATCGAGAGGTTAGGCGTGTCGGTGTTATTCAGGTTGAGGTTGCCGACAGCAATGTTAGCCTTTTCTGTTTGCAAAGGAGTAGTGGGATCATCGCCGTCGATGGTGAAGGTCAAAGAATCGTTGTTACCACCACCATTGGCTTGTACGTTGAGAGTAAAACCAACAGATGTATTCTTTAAGACGTTAACCGAGTTGGCACCTGCGGCAAAGCGGATCGTGTAGTTATCCGCAGTCGGTGCGGCTAGGGTCACCGTGGTGATCTTATCACCGATTAGGTCAGCCCGGAGAGTCTTGTTAGCCGTGCCTCCACTAGATAAGGTCAGGCTTTGGGTATTTTTGATGTTGGTATCGGCTGCGGTAATGGTTTCTGCATCTGCCGCCGCTACTGCTAAAGTGTTGGCACCGTCGCCACCGTCCACTTTATCGGTGGCAGTGAACTCACCTGCCTTGAAACGGAAAGTGTCATTACCTTTGCCGCCGAGGAAATCCACTGTACCGTTGCCCGCAGTCACGTCCAGATCACCTTCAAGGGCAGAAGCGTCCAGCTTGGTGGCGGTGTTGGGGAGAGCAGCAGCGATGAGGAGATCCTGATCTCCAGTGATGGTGATTTCCTTCGAGCCAGTGGCGGTTAGTGCCTTCACAGCGTTGGCTAGACCCTTGCTTTCGATGGAAATCTTTTCGTAACCATTGTTACCCGATACCGGACTAAGTCCTAAGGTTAAGAAAGTGGCAGCAGCACCGGTGACGGGGCTGAAGCTACCCACCTGATTGAGGGTGACAGCCACTGTATCTTCACTACCCGCTAGAGCGGCACCCGCAATAGTGATAGTGAGTGGTACGTCAGCAGTGAGGCCAGTACGATTGACCGAGACTTTTTCTACCGCCGTCTGGAAGTTGCTGAGATCAAGTCCTTTTGTGCTATCTGATAGGTCAACATTTTTAACCCCAACAACATTAGCACCGAATACCTGTAATAAGGCATCTTTGCCCGTATTAACCACGTTGAGGGTCTCGATGCCCTTCATCGTCGGTAGCACTGGACCGGTATTGAGGGTGTCTCCACCGGTGTTGAGAACTGTCAAGGTGGGGTTGGTGCCGGAACCGGTGAGATTGTCACCACTGTTGAAGGTGGCGTTAAATTCACCGAAATTATTGACCGTCGGAGCGAGGAAGCTATTGGCGGTGAGTATGTCCACACCTGCGGTGAGGATGGCACTGTTGCCCACACCAGCCGCCGCCTGGGCCGCCAAAATATTAAGGTCTTTGGCCGCAGTAACACTAGCCTCTTCTGCTGTGACGGTTTCGAGGATGCTCCAAGAGGTGTTGTAGTATTCCTCGGTAAAGCTAGTAATACCTTGCAGTTGGAACTGGGCAGCGAAATCAAGAGCTACTTCTGCCCGGTTGACCAGGGCCTGTTGAATTGCAGGGGGCTGGAACTGGTTAAGGACGATGGGGAAATCTAAAATATTAGGAATGCCGTTGCCATCGCTGTCGGCGGGACTACCGTCGGAATTGGTGAGACCGAGCCATTCAACCCAGTAGTCAATCTCGGCGGGGTCTAAATCGGCTTCTTGTAGGCCGTAGGCATTGTTAAAGACCTCTAGAACGTACTGCTTTCTGGTAGCATCGGTGGCGGCTCCAGGGGCAGCTAGGAGGGGATAGGTTTCTTGGGCTGCGGTCGAAGTGGCGAAAACAAGAACCGTTTCTTCCCAGGTCAGGGATGTCAAGCTAGGGTTAGTCTGCCACAAGCTAATGTCAGAGGCTGACGGAGCTTGGGAAGCATAAAGAATATTTAACGAAGCGTACACTTCTGGACTGATTGCCATGTTTTTAATCTCAACTCCTCACGGTTATGATAATTTGAGTTCGTCTAGAGGTCGGGGGACCCTAACGGCTACTCGGATAAAATTATAACAAATTTTTCTGGTTTGGGCAAGTAGAAATCCTGTGGACATAAAAAAGTTATTCCTTGGACAGTCTGAATGGTGGCTTGACCCTAAGTTTTTCCCGCAGGAAAAACTGGGGGTAGGAAAAGCCCTCTTAAGTAGGGTTTGCTGAAAAAGTTTTTCGTGGGGGCAGGGTGTGGGGTGTGGGGTGTGGGGTGTAGGGTTTTACCGATTTTCATCTGGTCAATTACCTAATTTTCAGGGAAAAAGTACCTGAATTTTCCCCCCGCTCACTCCCAGGTCCGGTACTTTTGGATTGACAAAAAGTCTAAAAGTCTTATCCAGCAAGGTTTTTAGATTTATTCAGCAAGCCCTAAGTATGGCTCAGTTTCCCCTTCCCGAAATAGTGATCTAAGGACTGTTTAATCCTGTCCCTTGCTCTCCCACTTGGTACTTGGTCTATCGGATATCTGGGAAGAAAATAGACTGTTCTTCTTTTCCCTCGCACGGCAAGGACTAGACGGGTTAGGAAAGTCAAGCCACTCTAGTTCTCATAGTACCAAATCGGGGCAATACCGGCTTGAGTATTTACAAAAATACAATCTAATGTGGTTAGCACTCCCCCTTGATCGCGATAGGCATCGGCCACATCCCAAAGCCGAAAATTAAAGGATAATAACCAATCGGCGATTTCGGTTAAGAGGGGAGTTTTTTGGCCATAGCCCCGATAGAGCCAGCATTCGAGAAAGAGAACATCGACTTTAGGTAGGGTTTTGACGGCTCCTTTAAGTATAGACAACTCCGAGCCTTGGGTATCAATTTTGATCACTTGGGGATGGGGTAAACCAAGTCGGGCAATTGCGTCATCAATTGTTAACATTTGCACCGAGATGGGAGTGGTGGGCTGACTATCATCACCGGTTGGCAAGAGGCTACTGCTCACCACGTCCGTGGAAACATTCATCGTCACCTCGCCGCAGGTTTCACCTAGGGCGTATTTATACAGATGAAAGGAGGGATAGACTCGCAGGATTTCTGAGATTAATTCCCGATAGTCGCTGCTGTAGTCGATGAGGGGTTCAAAGAGATAAAATTCAGCTTCCTGCAGCACCTGTTTGATATAGTAGGACCAGCCACTATTAGAAGCACCCACATCAAAGATCACCCTCGGGGTGTAACCTAGGTTTTGTAGTCGTTTAAATACCTGTCGATCCAATTGGAGGACTTGAGTATCTAAGTCATCAAGCATTTTTTGGTAATCAGACCTTAATTGCAGTTTTTCAGAGTTCATATCCTTTGAATTACTTCGGGTTTATCTTTTTCGGTACAATTTCATCCCATAAGTGCCTGTATCTAACTGTTCTCCTGTATCGTACCACTGGGGGAGTGAGTCGCCAACAATTTCTGCTAATCCGGGATTCCAAGATGCTCTAGCACTGGCCCTAGGATCAATGACAATTAATGAAAGATTATCCCTATCCTCTGGTGTCATCTGCCCATTATAAAGGGGGAAATAAACTCGTTTAGCCCGAGACTTGAGGGCGTAGAATGTTTGAAAATCAGCGTAGATGTGATCCTGAGGATTAATTTTGTTATCGAGAAAGTTTTGTACTTTAGCATAGTCATTATTTTCCCATTGTTTTAAGGTACTTTGCACTAGGTAAGGTAGTCCTAGTAAGTTGGCATAAAATAATAAAACCAAAAAAGCTATACTAATAATTGTCGTCTGAATTTTGCCCGTATTTTTTTCTAAAATATTATTAAAACTCCAGCAAATACAAATGATCAAGGGAAACATCGACATCCAACTATAGTAAAGTGGATATTTCCCCAGAAAACACATAGTAGTTGGTATGGTAATAACGCTGATCAAAGCAAAAAAGGAAGGAGAACGCCACCGGAAAGATTTGGTCAATAGTTCATAAAATATCAAGATGATCAGCAGTAGTGACAGTGGGGGAAAAGACGGATGCAAGCAGCCACCACACACATAATCTTTCTGGTCAAAAAGTTTGCTCACTCTGGAAAATATTATATCAATGACACTTCTGTTAAGGTTGGCACTGGCAACAGTATGACCCAAAGTCAGACTAACAAAATCATCCCAAACACCATTAGTTGAGTAAAGTGCATAAAGAAATAACATTCCCAAAATAAATCCCCCACCTATGGCGACAAATTCCCGCCAAAATCGCTGAAAGTTGAAAAGGAGTAGGATACCGCCAAAAATTGTCGCAAAGACCACTGCTGACAATCCAGAAAGGGGAAAGAAAAATCCAATAATTGTCATAGTAAGCCATCGGATTTTAGCATCTTTTATTAAAAAAGCCCCCAAAACCAGTGCTGATAAGAAAATGCCGGAAGTGTCGTACCTTCCCGATATATAAATAAAGGTAATTCCTGCTGGCAAAAGACAACTAACCACTAGGATAATTCTTAGCCAAGAAAACTTAATTAAAGGCAATTTCTTGATGAATAACCAGATTACAGTGATGCTAAGAAGCATTAACACATAATTAAAAAGCCTAACTTTTTCAATACTAAATCCCAAAACTTTTATCCATAAAGCCAGCAAAACCGTATAAAGAAAAGAAGTGCTAACATGGAATTCCTGAGCATTTTGATGATACCAAGCAGCCGAGGTAAAACTGTCGTATAAAGCTAGATTAGCTGCTGGTTCTGCCAATACTACTTCATCTATCCACACGGGTTGTAATCTAGGTCCAAAGAATATGCCTACTAGCAAAAAAGCGATTCCCAAACCGATGAGAATCAAAATTTCACTGGTTAAGGAAATATTTTTTTTCATAATCATTACTCACCTAGTTAGTTAGTTTGTGAAAAAATGATTGATGCCTAAGTTTCTAGGCTGAAAAATAAGTAGCTGGCATAACGGAAGCAGACCAAAGTAAGGCTTGATGGAAGACCTGATAATCTTGGAAAAAGAAAACATTGCCCCAAGAATTATCGAGGGAATAGGCAGAATTACAGTAATAACTAACGTCGGAACTGCCCCAAATACGATAGATAACTAGATGCCAATGATAATCTCTTTCTTTCATGGCCTTGACTAAATCTGGTAATTGATTCATCGCTCCCGAACGACCAAAGGGGAAATTTTTATCCCAAAATTCCGCAACTACCACGGGATAACGATAGTTGCCCATACCTTTGATTACTTCTAAATCAAAGCCTTCTGTGTCAATTTTAACCAAACCAATATCTTTAGGTAATTCCTCGCCATCGTGGAGGCTGGCTAGGGTTTTAACAGTAACGGGAATAGTATCGGTAAATACTAAACCTTCCGAGAGAGAATGCTTAGTTAAGCTGTTATAAAAGCTGGCATCTTGATAGGTGTTGTCTGGGGTTTCATCGGTGGCTATATGGAGTTCTTGGGTTTGATTTTCGGAACCGAGAGCAAAGGGAAAAAGCCGAAAGTTAGGATGATCACCGAGGCGATTTTTGAGCTTATCGATTACAGCAGGAAAAGGTTCAAAGGCATAAACTTGATAACCAACTTGTAGGAGACGACTAGAAACATCGCCCCGATTAGCACCAATATCTACTGCAAGACGATGGGGAAGATAGGAATATAAATAAGTCATTAATTCGATGTCTAAATCTTGAAAATATTTTTGATCGATAATGACTTTGTATTTTTGAGAGTGAATATCTTCAAAGATTTGGCGGTTATCTTCGCTAATTTGCTGGAGATTTTCTTGTATTTTTTGTATGGTTCCAAAAACAGCATCGCTTTGCTGTTGGTAAGCTTCATAAATTCTCTGGAAAGAATCGATAATTGTATCACTATGTTTTTGGGAGTCTAATCGCACATCGCTGGCTATTTTTTGGAAAGTGTCCAGAGTTGATTCGTGCTGTTTTTGAGATTGGCTGGCTATTTTTTGGAAAGTATCGAGAGTTAATTCGTGCTGTTTTTGAGATTGGCTGGCTATTTTTTGGAAAGTATCGAGAGTTAATTGGTGCTGTTTTTGAGATTCGCTGTGATTTGTCTGGAGTTTTTCCGTCAATACTTGCATATTTTTAATTATATCTACGGAAAACTTCAGCAAAAAAGCTTGATTTTCCAGTGATAAATCAGCCTTTCGCTTGGTTTCTGCATTTTCTTGTCGGATTTGCTCCGTGGAGTTATTAAGTTGCTCAACCTTAAAATCTAAGGGATCAAGCTGATTAAGTTTCTCCAGTTTTTCCAGTTTTTGGATTTGTTCCAGTTGGACATGACTGAGTGAATCAAGTTTTTCTAGAAATAAATCTTTGACCGCTTTAACTCGCTGAACTATTTTATTTTTGGCTAATAATTTCTTGATCATTTTGGCTAGTGATTAGGTAAATTGTCTTAAGCTTGACTGGGAGAATTTTCAATTTTGCGGCTAGTTTCGGGAACTAACAAATCCTGACGAATAAAAACCACTTCCTTTTGGAGGAGTGTGCCATCAATGGGAGATCTCCATTCGCCAGTTTCGTCATAATAACGGAAACCAAGCTGATCCAAAAGATTAAGCATTTCATTGAAGACGAGAGCGTTCTGATCATAGCGAATAAAGGAGAGTTCAGCAACGACTAAATCCACCTGAGCGATAAATTCTTTGGCTCCTTCTAAGACGATATGCTCGGCACATTGCACGTCTAATTTTAATATTCCTCTGCCAGAAATTTGCTCATCTGTCGCCACCTGATCGAGGGTTTTTACTTCCACTGTAATCGTTTCATAGTTTCTAAAATCGGCGGGAGTGAGCAAGGAACTTCCGTATAAATCGGGGGAAACCTGAAAACTTAACTGACCAGCTTGATTAGAGATGGCAATTTCTAGTAATTCCGCTTGAGGAATATTACAGATATAGTAATTTCTGGCCGATTGCTCGTATTTTGAGATTAGCGGATCGATGAGGATAAAGCGAGCTTCAGGGAATAATTGACTAGCGGTATGAGACCAAATACCGTGGGAAGCTCCCACATCAACCACAAAATCTGGCCGATATTTTTGCCCTCGCAAACGTCGCATCACTTGATAGACTTGAGCATAATCTTTATAAATAATTGCGGGAACGGGGGGTTCAATAAAGTGAACTAAATCGATCGGCGATCGAGGTAAAATCGCTTCAAATCTGTCATCGGCCGCTTGTTCCTTTTCTAGGGACTGCCACACCCATTGATCGATCCCTTTATCGGAGAATTTGGCTGCTACTTTAACGGCATTTTCTCGCATTCTTTGCTGATTTTCTGGTTGAAGAACGTAGTCCACGGCTGCGGCCAAACTTTCAGGTGTATAATCACAAACCACACCGATTTGAAAGCGATTAATAAAGTTAGCCGCCGAGGTTTTATTACTGCCTAAAAGAATTACTGGGGTGTTCGCGGTGGCGAGGTTAAAAATAATCCGGCCAGGTAAACTAAGGCGAGACAATTCTGTCCGATCATCTCTTTCGTCCATAGTTCCCGTGGGAACAATGACAAAGGGATATGCTTGTAGTTGTTGTCCTAGTTGTTCTTCGGGATAAAGTCCTTGGCTATAAAGTCCCCATTTTTCTAATTCTGCGGCAGATTCTTTGAGCCAATAATAGTTAGAATTGCCATACCAATCTAGTTTAATCCCTGCCCCTTGAATACTCTCTAACAGAGATTGGAACCATTGGGGACTCCAAATGCTCCCTAATAAAGCTCCCCATTTTTCTTGACAGCGTTGGGGAGAAACTTCGGCAACTTCACTATTAATGAGACGGTGGGGAACGATCGCCGGTAGGAGCCAAAATTTGTAGCCGTACTTATTCTCGTAAGCGTCGCGGAGTTCGGGATGGGTGGCAAAACGAACGGAACATTTGCTTAAAAACTCTTTCATCAAAGCATCGGGAATCTCCTGAACGCAGATATTCTGATCGTCCATGATGTAGGTGGCAAGGGGAACGTTAAATAATTCCTTAATAGCGATCGCTGTCAGAATATCGCTGGCGTAATAAGGGACACAAAAAACGCTCTCAATCTGGTTGTGTGCGAGGGTTTTTAGCACTGACTGAAACACTTGCGCTCGCGATAGCTCTCGGTGATCGAGAAGAAGACTGAAGACCCCAAAATCCTGTTCCCCACCGTAGTGATCAGCGGAGCGTATGGAAATAATTTGACGATTATCGGCAAAGATTCTTTTTACTAGGGCCCCTGTACCGTGCTGTTGATTGACTTCACAGGGGGTAATAATAGCATGGCCGCAGATGTAGTGGTTCTGGAAGATAGCAAAGCGATCATCGATGGGTTTTCCCTGTTCTAATGATCGCCAGAGCCAATCGTCAAAATGATCGGCTTTTAAACTGGAGGCTAATTGATGACTAGCCTGACGAAGTTTTAGTTGATAGTTATAGGTGTGGAGTTTGGCGATTTCTGTCAAGAAACTTGCGGCCGCATAATCACAGACAGAACCGAGGTCAAACTCTTGCACAAATTTAGCAGCAGCGCTATCCTTCTGACCGACCACCAGAATGGGGGTGTTAGCGGCAGCGACGATAAAAGGGATACGGGAGGGTAAGCTCAAATAGGAGAATTCTGGCCGATCCTCTTCTTCCGCGGAACTGCCAGTGGGAACAAGGGCGAAAGGAGCTTGACGTAGGTGGTTAATTAGGTCAGCCTGGGGACAGTAGCCTTGAAAGAAAATTCCATCCTGCGCTAATTCTTCCTCTTGGAATTGCAGCCATTGACGATTGGGATTACCATACCAATCAATTTTTATTTGGGATTCCCGACATAACTGACGTAGTTTTTCTAACCAATTCTGAGACCAAATATTACCAATCAAAACACCTCGCCCCATCAGATCAGGCATGACAATTTCAGGGGGAAACAGATAGCTTTCGACGAGGGGAGGGATAAACCAGATTTTCTGCCTATATTTTTTTTCATAGGCTTGGCACAAGGGCAGAGAAATCCCTAAAATTAGATCGCTGCTATCGAGTAATTTCTGAACTGCTTCATCTTCGACGGCATTAACATAGACGTTCTGATCATCCATCAGGTAGGTACAAACGGGGACCTGAAAGAGAGATTTAATCGCTGTGGCTACATAAAAATCTTCGACAAAGTAGGGAATTACTAAGACTCTTTTCGGTTTTAAATGAACAAATAAATTTTGGATCTTTAATAAAATTTCCCCGTAGGAACAACCTCGCACATCCAGACAAAAATTATGGACTCCAAAATCTTGCTCTCCTCCGTAGAGATTAGTGGTTCGCAAGGAGACTATCCCACCAGTATCAGGGAAAATTCTCTTTAAAAGAACCCCGACACCCTGATTCTCATTGATTTCGTTTGCAGATACTATAATATCATAACTTTCTTGGAATTTGTCGGCAAAACTATTTAAGTCTTGTAAGGACAAACTAAGTTCTTTTTGTAGTTCCTGATAAGAGGTGAGCATAATGACTAATTTTAATAGACTTTAACTATAGACATTCCATGACTGCTGACAGGTTTTCTCAGAAAAATAAAGTATAACTTCATTTTGCCTACTGCCTCGTCATTAAGATAACTGCTGTTTTTTTTCTTGGTTATCCCTCTAGAAATTTTATATTTTTCCCTATACCCTGTCAAATTTATTCTTATCCATCCCAGAAAACGGAGATTGCTCCTTGCAGGTCTTAATGTTTTAAGATTGTTCATCTCCTTTTTACTAACTTCAGTGATTGCTATCACAATGACCTGTTTATATCGCTTTTTGTTTCCCCATCGGCAATTATCATCTTGCCTTGGCAGACTAGAACTGATGCACCACCCACAGAAACTTCCGTAATTGCCCGGTTGTTTTTCTGAAACTTTAATTGTAAACTGCTGGGTCTGCCCATTTCTACCCCTTGGATTATCGTCCATTGATTCATCCCTTCCCTAGAAGATTCTAACCCCCCTAGATAGCCCGCTAAAGCGGCCACAGCCGAACCGGTGGCGGGATCTTCCATAACTCCTAAACCGGGGGCAAACATTCGGCCATAGAGACGAGATTGGGGTGATTCTGGGTCAAAACAGCAGACAAAAAGGGAATTAGCGGGGGATTGTCCCAATAATGATGACCAGAGACTTAGATTTAGTTTTATTTTCCCTAAAACATCTCGGTTTCTAACGGGGATGAATAAAAAAGGGAGACCGCAGGAAAAGGCGCGGGGGGGATAACCGGGTAAGAAATCGGCAACGCTTAGGGAAAGAATCGCCGCTAAATCATCGAGAGCATAAGTATCCGTCACTAATTCTGGCAATTGTGCCACTTTTAACTCACTATAGACCGGTTTTTCCCCGTCCATGAGAATTTTCACTGGTACTAAACCGACTCCTTCCTCCAGATAAATCGTGGTTTCTTGGTGGGGGGGAATAGCACCGATTAGGGCTAAAATATAGGCTGTGCCGACGGTAGGATGCCCTGCAAAGGGTAATTCGGTACTGGGGGTGAAGATACGGACTTTTTTAGTGCCTTGGGGCGTTTCTGGCGGAAAAACAAAGACTGTCTCCGAGAAGTTAAATTCGGCGGCGATTTTTTGCATCTGGGTGTGGGTTAATCCAGATGCTTCCGGAAAAACCGCCAGGGGATTACCGCCAAAAATGCGATCACTAAAAACATCGGCGGTATAGTAGGATTGACACTCCCGCCGCCAAGCTGAGGCTGTGACGGAGGATTCTTGATTCACAGAAACCCGCTTTTGGGTACAAGTACCAACGAGTCTTACAGTTTCTCCCCAAGCTTGAAATTCCGACTGTCCATCGGTATTTGTTGACAGTATTCTCATACCTTCTTCCCT
>Ga0209990_10002821_pt1 | contig 13200 bp, 10 predicted proteins | sample NOAtaG_6_FD_187304 | JGI IMG/M metagenome (GOLD analysis project Ga0209990, IMG submission 187304) | Freshwater lake microbial communities from Lake Erie, under a cyanobacterial bloom - NOAA_Erie_Diel5S_2200h metaG (SPAdes) (version 2) | ecosystem: Environmental > Aquatic > Freshwater > Lake ...
TTAGTACCATTAGAAAGTCCTAAAGCAGCATTTGTTCCGTCTACTATAGATAATCCTTTCGTTCCAGATAACTGGCTGGCAGGAGAAGAAGTACCAATTCCCATGTTTCCATCTGAAGAAATTCTAACTCTTTCTAAAAGACCCCTCTGAGCAGAAACAGTTCCTGAGGTATAAAATACTAAATTACCCCCTCTGAAATTACTGTCATCTGTATTAGCTGGAAGTTGGGCAGCTATACCCGCTGCGCCATTCATATAACCCCCACTAGTACTCAATCCCCCAAATGTGATCATTGGGGACCAAGTGTTATTAGTGGTGCTTCTATTAAATAGTGATAGACCTACCATTTGAGACTGAGAGGTACTGGCATTATTATTTCCGACCGCTATTGGTGTAACACTATTATGTAATTCGGATCCAACAGAATAGAAATTTAAGATTCTATTGGTGTCGTCAGGTGAAGTATGAGCTTGTGCACCTACTGTTAATAAATTGGATGGTGAAGAAATTCCAACCCCGAGATTTCCCCCAGTAATATAAGAATTGCCACTTCTTGTAGATTGAAGATAGCTCTTCCAGCTTCCTCCATCGTCCCAAAGCTGTATATCAGTTGCTACGTTCCAACTTCCAGATCCCGTACTTGAAGCATACCATCTAGTACCATCACCCGGCTGCATTCCAAATAACTGGTTATTGTTATCGTCGTTATTTTGGACCCAGACACTTCCATCATAATAAGTGCCAGCAGAAAGATAAACCTGATTCTCCCAAGCTAAAATACCAAAAGCGGTCTTGGATGCTGCCTTTCTTAAAACTAGTTGGGAATCTGTAGTATTTCCACTGTCAACACTAATACCAGAGATTGAAGCGAAATCAGGTCCAACTGTCAATTTAGAATTCGGAGAATTTGTACCCACCCCAACATTTCCGTAATTAAAATAGGTATGGCTACCAAGAGCACCTGTTGTTGCAATTCTATAGTTGACTGTTCCTGATCCGTCTCTTCCCTCAATATCACCTCTAAGAATTCTAACCGATTCATTTGTGGTTGCTCTACCAGTTCCGAAATAGTGTTGGGTGTATGTGTTTGCAGTTCTTGCTTGCCCTGGATTATCCCAAGCATACCACATAGTTGCACCGAGTGTGGCATCATACCAAATGTTATTACTATTACTTGCGGGGGTTTGTCTAATATAGGCATAATTTCCGTCCGTGTTATAGAAACGAATGTTATCATTAGAAACTGTACCCCTTCTAATACTTAAAACTCCGTCAGTGTTTATATCAACAAAAGTTGTCCAAGATCTTGCACCTGATGTGGTGGAAGAATAGTCAAAACTAAATCCTCCAGAATTAAAAAACATCCTGGATCCGCCATAAGCACCTCTTGCTGTTCCGTCGGTGTTAGTGTTTCCAACTATATGTGGTCCAACAGAAGTTCCAAGTCCAAAGGTCATTGCTCCACCGTTACCGGAAGTTGTATCAAAGAAAACATGTTGACCACTAGAAGTTCCACCATAGTTAACAGTTAATCTCGTTCCGTCAAACTGGAGATTAACTTCCCCATTAATTGTGGATCCGCTGGTAGCAGTTAAAACATAGTTATCCGTGTTGTTTGAAATTGTGATACTAGATCCAGAAGTTCCAGATGATCCTGCAGCTCCGGTATTTCCAGATGTACCGGAAGAACCCGAAGCGCCATTAGCTCCAGATGTACCAGAAGAACCAGAAGCGCCATTAGCTCCAGATGTACCAGAAGAACCAGAAGCGCCATTAGCTCCAGATGTACCAGAAGAACCTCTAGTTCCGGAAGAACCTGAACTTCCCGATGTACCGGAAGAACCAGAAGCGCCATTAGCTCCAGACGTACCAGAGGATCCAGATGCTCCTGAAGTACCAGAAGAACCTGTGCTGCCAGACGACCCAGATGTACCAGAAGAACCAGATGCTCCTGAGGTACCGGAAGAACCCGTGCTACCAGAAGAACCCGTTGATCCTGAAGATCCTGAAGATCCCCTAGTTCCAGATGATCCAGAAGATCCAGATGTACCGGTCGATCCAGAACTACCAGAGGTTCCTGTGGATCCAGATGTACCAGTGCTACCAGAAGAGCCCGAACTTCCAGATGTACCTGTACTACCAGAGGATCCTGTTGATCCTGAACTTCCTGAAGACCCAGATGTACCGGTCGATCCAGACGTACCTGAAGTACCAGATGTCCCCGAACTTCCCGAAGACCCAGATGTACCGGTCGATCCAGAAGTACCCGATGATCCAGATCCTCCTACTATTAATAATCCTATAACAGGATTCGTAAATGTGCTTTCCCCACTACCTCCGATATAAGTCAGGGTATTAAAAATCCCATCCGTATTGGTAGGTGTACTTCGCTTAGCAAAAGTGGAATAAGTATAAAAATTAACTTTAGAGGAGTTTCCTCTCTCAAAGATTCTTAGAATGTGACCGGCTGATCCCGTTCCTGCAGAAGCTATTAACTGATCTAGAATGGTAGCTGTTGACCCATTTTGAATTGTCACACCGTTGCCATCAACACCTGAAATTCTTAGATCACCACTATTAGTGGTTAAACTAGCTGAAGAATAGGAAATTTGTCCACTCACATAAGTGGTTGAACTCAGATTTGTGCCACCATACAAAAGACTAAATCCGCCGGGAATGGATGAACCAGCAGTACCGGAAGATCCTGATGTTCCGGTAGATCCTGAAGATCCAGTAGATCCAGAAGATCCTGATGTTCCAGTAGATCCTGATGTTCCAGTAGATCCTGAAGATCCTGAACTTCCCCTTGTTCCAGAGGTCCCTGAAGTACCAGTAGAGCCGGAGGATCCTGAAGTTCCGGTTGATCCTGAGGTTCCGGAAGTACCTGTTGAACCAGACGTTCCTGTTGATCCTGAGGATCCAGCAGTACCGGAAGAACCAGTGCTACCTGAAGTTCCGCTGCTTCCGTCATTTCCCTTAGTTCCTGAAGTTCCAGATGTGCCAGCAGCCACTAACCAGTTAGTGCCATTAAAACGATAAACCTGTTTGGTGTCAGATGCGTAGATCAGACTACCTTCAGGCACATTAGTGGAAGCTGAATTGATCGAAGTGGTCGTGGGTATAGCAACACCGACATTGTCAGCATTGATTATAATCCCATCCGTATTTTTAATTTTGTAACCGGACAAATCTAGTGTTTATATTACTTCGTTTTATATATCCACTAAACAATGGGACCCTTTTTATGATTGCTTGTTAATGAGAGAATTGATCAGAGATTGCTGATCTTCTACCTTTTGATTGAGCTCTTTAATGGATTCAATTAATAAGGGAACTATTTTTTCATACTGCACAGTCAAGTAATTTTCTCCGGAAACTGAAGATCCGTTAATGTAATCAAACGGAGCAGGCCTAACTGCTTCTGGTATGACTTCTAAAATTTCCTGTGCAATTACGCCGATATCATCTTTCTTGGTCGGGGAAAATCCTAAATCTTCTACTTCATCCTTCCATCTATAACTAACTCCTCTTATTTTAAGAATTTTCTCTATCGGATTTTCTATAGATCTAATATTTTCTTTTAATCTATAATCCGATGCATAAGCTATAACATCTCCTGAATGATATGTGTCACCATTACGAATGTATAATCGGGTTGCAACAGTTCTAGCATCATTAGCAACATCGATACCAAATTGAGTGGCAGCGTAAGAAGATCCTACCTCGGTCCAAAGTCTAGCTTTATAATAGCTTTGATTTCCATTGTACCAGGAAATAGCCTGCCTACCTGTTGCCTGTCCATCATCTTCAAACAAGTAGATAGCATCTCTTGTATTTGTATCAAGGACTGCTGTATCAATTCGGATATAAGCTCCCCCGGTGAATCCGTTAGAGATAAACTCAATCGGATATTCACTTCGATCTCCAGAATGATAGAGTCTTCCAAATTTAATTCTGGATCCTGGGGAGTCGTGTTGAAAAACTATTTGTCCAACTATGTTAGAACTTGATGTTCCATGAGTAGCTGTAATAGCGTGTCCCTCTCCACCAGCCCAAGATCCTTTAATATCTATATCACGATACGTGGTAGCACTCCCCTGCCCATTCGAAACGTTTAATTGAGCATGAACAGATCCGACACTGAAGGACGTTCCTAGTGTCATCACACCATCGCTATTTCGAATAGAAGCAGTATTAGTTCCGGCAGTTGTACTTGTTGCATGTCTAAAGATCCAACCCCTGTTAGAGGTATCCATTACAAAATATGTGGCATATTCTGCCGTGGCTATACCCCCATGACCTCCAAAGATAGATCCGCCATACTTAAACATTATATTGGAGGTTGTGCCAGTAACAGCATCCCATAGGGAAAGTCCGTTTCCGTAGGCAGAAGAATTACCACCAAGATTTGCTGCTAATCCACCAGTCGTGGTTAAACTTCCCGTTATTGCTCCACCAAATTGTGTAATGAGTTTATAAGCTTTTCTAGTTTGACTAACACTTCCCAAAGTGGTAACATACGAAACTACCCAATCCTTCGTGTAAGTTGCACTATAACCGCTATATCCTCCTTGCCACTCTGTAACAAAAACCTGAGGATACGCCCATCCATCGGTGGTTTCACCTATCCAAATACAATCATATCCACCTTCATATCCAAATCTGACATTGATATCTCTGAATCCATCAGATACCTGATATGCAAAAACATTGTACCAGCTAGTATCGCCAGAGTAGTTATATCCACCACATTCAATTGTTGCACATTCACCAGTATTGTATTGATATATTTTTACCGTCATTCTCATCATGGTGGAATTACGATAAGCTGTACCAATTCTAATTTTAATCGCACCTGTTATGGATGAAGCAGATGTAACATAAGCCCCTCCTCTTGGATTAACAACCCTAACAAAATCAGCATCACTTATTCCACCATCAGCTTTTAGGGTAACACTTTGAATTTGAGTCTGTGTGTATCCCTCACCTATTTGAAGATTAGCTCCGTTGGTACTTCCCTCTATAGCTCTATATCCAGTAAAATAAATTCTATTGTTACCCCCGGTAAAATAGATTCCTCTACTGGATCCACTCATGGTTAGATCTCCGGTCATAGTACCTCCTGAAAGTGGAACCGCATATGAGCTATAATTAGCAGCATCCAAGATGGTGTTTCCTGCATAGGTAGGTCTAGCCCTCGGAAAATTAACGACTCCCCCATTAGTGGACGTCATGAAAAGTTTAGGACCTGCTCCGTAATCGTCAGTAGTTGCAAATCCCATAGCAGTACCCGTGCTACTGTTATTTGAAACATAGATACCTGCTTGTGATTCCGACGCAGTATCACCTTGGAAGGTTATCGCTGCCTGTCTGTTATTTGCACTAGATCCTGATCCGTTTTGGAAATGTACATTTCCGATAATTGTTTTTCCGTTACTAAAACTATTATTGGCTATTCCAGTTGCGGTATTGAATGTTGAATTTAATGTTCCAGACATCGTGTCCCCCGCCTTAGCAACGTAAGCAGCAGCGCTCGGAGAAGTACCAGAGGTACCAGAAGAACCAGCTGCTCCAGTGTTACCAGAAGTACCAGAAGAACCAGCAGCTCCATTAGCACCAGAAGTACCAGAAGAACCAGCTGCTCCAGTGTTACCAGAAGTACCAGAAGAACCAGCAGCTCCATTAGCTCCTGATGTACCAGATGTACCAGATGACCCAGCAGCTCCATTAGCTCCAGACGTACCAGAAGAACCTCTAGTTCCAGAACTTCCTGAACTACCAGAAGTACCAGAAGAACCAGCAGCTCCATTAGCACCAGATGTACCAGAAGAACCAGCAGCTCCATTAGCTCCTGATGTACCAGAAGAACCAGAAGATCCTGATGTGCCTGTGCTACCAGAAGATCCTGAAGAACCAGCAGCTCCATTAGCACCAGATGTACCAGAAGAACCGGATGTACCTGTGCTACCAGAAGAACCCGCTGTACCTGAAGTACCTGTAGAACCTGAGGTTCCAGAAGATCCTGAACTACCTGTTGATCCTGAACTACCAGATGTACCGGAAGAACCACGCGTTCCTGATGTTCCACTAGATCCTGAAGACCCGCCTATCACAAACGAAAGACACGGTTTAGTAAAACTAGATGTTCCTGAACCCCCGATATAAGTCAGGGTGTTAAAAATTGCGTCGTTACTAACTTGAGAAAAACTAGTAAAGGTATAAAAGTTAGTTTTTGAAACATCCCCGAGTTCATAGATCTGCAGTGTAATAGAACTAGCGGAAGAAAAAAGACTAGCCAATCTTGTAAAGATCGTAGCACTAGTTCCGTTCTGTAAAACGTTACCGTTCCCATCAGTTGCAGAGATTCTTAGATCCCCGCTATTCGTTGTTAAACTTGCGCTGCTGTACGATATTTGCCCGCTAATATAACTAGTGGAACTAAGGTTAGTACCGCTGTATTGCAAGCTAAAACCACCAGCTACGCTCACACCAGCAGTTCCGGAAGAACCTGAAGATCCCGATGATCCTCTAGTTCCAGAAGATCCAGAGGAGCCGCTTGTTCCAGAGGATCCCCCACTACCAGAAGTACCAGTAGAACCTGAAGACCCAGATGTTCCAGTGGATCCAGAGCTTCCAGAAGAGCCAGAACTTCCGGAGGACCCAGCAGATCCTGCTGCTCCAGAAGTCCCAGAAGAACCTCCTGTACCGGATGTTCCAGTGGATCCAGAACTTCCTGAAGTTCCAGTGGATCCTGAACTACCTGATGTTCCAGCAGTTCCTGAAGATCCCGCAGACCCTGCAGTTCCGCTTGATCCAGAAGATCCCGCAGCTATCAACCATGAAGATCCATTAAATCTATAGATCTGTTGAGTGGATGAATCATAAATGATACTACCGACGTTTGCAGTGTTAGAGGCATTTCCAATGCCGTTGACAACTGGGATCGTTAGACCTTTACCGTCTGAGACAACAACTATACCATCCGAATTCGAGACTTTGTACGAGGACATTCAGGGACTTTACATTTCATTTATATATCACGCATTGGAAAGCGGGGTACACAAAAAAAGCATTGCTATTGCAATGCTTTTTAAACTCTATGCATTATCCTTTTTAAGGCTTGATTACTTTGTTCATGAAAGTAGAGTATCTGCTTTCTGTTTTAACCTCAGAGAAGTCGCCCAATAAAAACTCGTGATGTTCGATTTCTCTTTCCTGAGAAAGTAAATCGTCATACTCTTTTTGGAAATCGTTCCATTTTGGATTTGGAATTTTTCCTACCACTTCACCTTCTTCGTTTTTAACATCATTAAATGCAGAGACCCCGATGGACCCGTCAGGACCCTCGTCGCCATGTTTTTTGATTAATTCGTTACGTAGAGGTTCTACTTCATCCACCAGTTCTTTAGTTTTCTTACCTAGATCGTTTAGCCAATATTTTTGCACTAAGCTAATTTTTTCGTCCAATAAACCATTCTGAACTTTAGATCCAGTTTGGCGATCTTGTAATCCATGAATTTCCTCTGATAGTGATAGAATTTCTCCAAGTTTGAATGTTGTCTTTACCATATGCTTTTTTGATATTATATTTTAGATTTTTTGAGAGAATTGTTTCAAATTATTCGGTTCCTCCTGTTGGACCTGCAGGTCCAGCTGGTTCGATCCAGCTAGTGATAGTGAATCCCTTAGCATCAGCTAATGCTTGCACTAGTACCTTATCGTCTGTGCCCCAGGTTTCTATTACATCCTCTGGAGCTTTCCAGGTTCCAGTATAAAGTTCAGTTTCGCCAAATAGGGTCCAAGTGACTTGACAGTCATTAACCAAATCATAGTTAACTTTAGCACCCAGCTTGTCAGCAGTCTTGTCAACGACTGTTACTGGTTCAATGTTTGCTTTTCTCATAATTAAATGTTATCTAAATAGTATTTATGCTTGATGAAATTTCTGGTGAAATTTTGATCCCTTTGCAAGAGATGGTTTAGATCTCTTTTTGCAGTGTCATAGAGTCCATAGAAATTCAATTCTTTTCTTGCTATGTTAGGGTTTAAAATCCCCATTCCCGAGAGAATATGGAAGGTCAAAGAATTCTGATGAATCTCTCCAGGGTTACAATCACTTTCCCGAGGCATTCGGGTTTTAAAGATTTCCATTTTTTCTTCGAGCTCTGGCGAGATATCCAAAAGATCGACACATTCCCAGAAAATGGAATCTTTTCTTGGGCTAAAATAATGCATTCTGATCCAATCTCTGATACTGTCCCAGAATTTTGCCATGCGATTATTATATCTTTCCTCCATTAATCTATTCTCATAAGAAAGATCTGGTCTATAAAATTCACTCAGAAAAACATTTAACTGAACAAGAGAGGCATGAATGCTAGTTGCTTCTAAAGGCTCCACAAATCCAGAACTTAGGCCTATGGATAAAACATTTCGATTGAGAAATTTCTGGATTCTTCCACTTTGGAATCTAACGATTTTCTCAGATCCAAATTTCTCTTTCATTTCATTCGTGTCAGTAATCTTTGAATTGAAAAGATATCCACAGTGCATCTCATCTTTGACGGGAATTTCCCATTGCCATCCATCTTGTGTGGCAATTGCTTTTGTAAAGTTTGGAATTTCCCCAGTATGTGGTTTTTTAAATACTATTGCGGAGTCCAGAGGAAGTTCTTTATATGTAATAAATTTCTGATCGAATGCATCAGAAAGAATTCGATTTTGTCCAGTACAATCTATAAATAGGTCTCCTTCAATTTTTCTTTCACCAGAAAGAATCAGATGGTCTATTTTTTCACTGCCTATCTTTTGTTTAACAGTGCCTTTAATTAATTTGATTCCTTCTCTTTGAGCAACAACTTTGAAATAGGCTATGACTGCATCTACGTTTAAATGATATGCATAATTTCCTTTTTGTGTCAAAGAATCACCATTTCTTTCAAAGGGTACTAAATTTTGTTCCATCAAGAGAGATTCATACCCAACCGCTGGAGATTTTCCACTTTCCACGCAATAAGATCTAATATAATCAAAATCTAATGGGAAGTGTTCTTTGTTTAGCCTACCCGAAGAATCGATTGGATTTAAAAAAGATTTTCCGTCACCTGTCCAATTTTCATGGACAACCCCAAATTTTAAAGTGGTACCTGTTTTTTTGATAAAATCTTTTTCATCAAAGTAAGGACACCAACGATTGAGAAAAAACCAAAAATGAGGTGTGGTGCTTTCTCCCACTCCAATGGGTTGATTGATCTCTGGTTCAATTACAGAAATGTCCTGACAGTTACCTAAAGATTTAAACATAAAAGCAGAAATCCAGGCTGCTGTACCTCCTCCAACAATTACAATTTTTTTACCAGTTGTCATCTATATCATTCGAGGTATCCACTACCGACTGTGGATCTATTTTTCCTTCTTGTTGCATCTTTCTGAATTCTTCCTCAGATACTCCTTTACCCACTGTGATTCCTGTATTAGCTCCATCCACTTTTGGAAAATATCCCACCTGCATCACCAAAGAAATTCTACTGTCGTGATCATCCCCGTTATAAAATCCAACATCTCTCACAGTGAGATTGGATGGATATACTACCATATGATTCTCGATACATTTTAAAATATATCCTTCAGCATTTTCTGATGTTCCCCTAGTGTCTATGAAAGATAAACCTGCATCTCCTTCCCTGATATTTTTAGGAGATTTTAAAAACACACAAGCGGTAAACATCCAGGGATAATTATTTCTCACCATAGTACCAGCATATCCATTTCCCATGATTGTTCCATAGCAAAGAATCTCTGTGGGCTTTAAAAAACTAAATACATCGTCACCCACCCTCTGAATTAATAATCTGTCAGTGATTTCTAAAAACATATCAGAGAGGATCTTAATTCCAGGATTTGTACTATTTACCAAATTTCCTGTTTGGGTAACCAAAAGATTTCCAGGAAGTTTAGGGGGTTTTTGTGGATCTATCACGCAAGATTGCTCTATCAGATCCATCACACTAACTTTAGTGTCACTGTCCAAATCTAAATCGACATGGTGAATATAGACTGGATATATTATCTCATGATCGACTTCGTGTCCTAATACTTTAAATTTTTCCATCTTATTTAATCCATTTATTTTTTATAAGCCTTCTATTGATCTTCATTAGATTCCAGGCTTTACCCATATAGAAATACTTGACAACCTCACATCTTTCAATTACTCTTTCTAATTCTTCCGTCATCTGAATCTTTTTAATCTTAAAGGATTCGTGTAATTTCTTCGAATGAAATTTAATATAGATTAAAGGATCACCTTTGCGAATCACAAAATTTTCTTTTGTGTTCATCCATTCGAAAGCATAACTGATATGTCTTTGCCAACTATAAATATCAAAAGTTCCTGGAATCATTCTACCAGGAAGTTTACGACTTTTAGAATCCATGTGAGGCATGGTGGCTTCTAACCAAGCATCTTCGTCAGCAACAAATCCTTGATCGATATTGATTTGAAAAATTGGAGTTTGTGGATTGTCCCATTTTTCTTTGGGCATTCTCACAACCACTTCTTCAAAAAGACCAGCAGTAAAAGAAGACCCCACTAATTTAACCTCTCCGTCTTCCCATTTTAATTCCAAATCATATGGACTTTTTATCACGAAAGTATTGGAGAAAAAATGAGTGGAAGCCGGACAGTATCTATAATTAGCATTGGTCTTTTTATGAATATTCAAAGGCTCTGGAACATCTGTCAGAAGTTCTAACCAAGGTTTTTTTCTATTAATAAACCAACCGATTGTTTGCATGTTATTTGTTCTTTAAAATCCGAATCAATTCTAGATGATCCACTGCCATTCTATTATAGTTCGAAATGGTGGATTTTATTTCCGAAAGATATGATGGATTATTCAGATTGAGGGTTTTTAAATATTCACCCCATTTATTTCCATCAAATATTCCTAATCCATGTCCAACCATTAAATAGTTATCTGGAGCAAAGGGTTCCCAGGGAACCGAGGTGTGATCGTCAATCGAACTGGGTGGTTGATATTTCCACAATTCTAATTTCTCTTTCAATCTATCAGGTACGAATTCTCTATCCGAAAGAGATCTCCAGAAGTCTGTGTCGTTTCTTTTAGTGATATAATGAAATGCTAAAAACTCCATTACTCTATCATTCATGTCCGCAATAAAATCGTTGTACTTTTTAATTACAGTTTCGTTTCGGTATAGAGCTCCAGCAAGATGAGAAGGAATAAGACTTAGCTGAATGATCAACATCATGATTGCAGTTGCCTCAATTGGTTCGGTAAATCCATAACTTAACCCAATAGAAATGCAATTCTTAACCCAACCTTTTTCATATCTTCCTGCATCAAAATTTAATTGCCGAATCGGATTGACTTCAAATCCTAGGTATTCTTCCACTTCTCGTTTTGCGGTGTCTGCATTAATGTAATCAGAATCAAAAATATACCCAGATCCGTAGCGATGTTGTAAGGGAATTCTAAACATCCAACCATATTTCATGGCAATACAGTTAGTGTAATTGACTAACTTATCTTTGTCAGGTTCTAGAAAAAATGGAATGACAGATTTAACTTTTAAATGCTTCTGATAACTTTTCCATTTTGTCTGATAGAACTTACCGATGATCTGTCTTTTAAATCCTGTACAATCAAAAACAAAATCGGTTCCAAAGGTTCTCCCGTCTCTGAGTCTTAATTTGGTAATATAACCTTCTGAGTTATTAATCACAGTTTCCACTATTCCCTCGATTCTTAGAATTCCTCTTCCCTCCGCGATCTTTCTCAGATACTGAGCTAATCTACTCGCATCAAAATGATATGAGTTCATTGTGATGGGTTTAGCTACTCCGGATTGATTAATAGTGTAATTGGATTTATTTAATTCTGCTAGCATGTTATTTAGAATAACATCATCTAAAGGAATATTATTAGCTATGGCGTAGATGAGGTAAAGTCTAGCATCATCATTAAAATAGGTCGAAGCAGTCCGATCTGCTGGCCAACCCATTTTATTTAGATTTGGATTGTCCAATCCCAGAAAGGTACTGAATGCATGATAGTAATATTTTCCGTCTCCGTTCCAGTTATCAAATTTAATATTGAGTTTAAGTGTGGCTCCTGTTTCTTTAATGAGCTCAAAGTGATCTATGTCTAAGTCCTGTAAAAATGTAATGACGTTAGCTGTTGTACCTTCACCCGCTCCCACAATACCTATTTCCTCGCTTTCAATTAAATGAATTTGAGATTTGGGAAAGATCTTTTGGGTGTAAAGAGCTGTGAGCCATCCAGCAGTTCCACCTCCTACAATAAATATTTTTTCTAAATTTTGCACAAGCAATTAAAATCCGTTTTCTAATCTTTCGATACGGGATTCTAACTTTTCGATTGAAGATTGCTGCTCTTTAATGGCTTCAATTAAAAGAGCCACTATTTTTTCGTATTTAACAGCTTTATATCCATCCCCTCTCGTAGTCACAAGTTCAGGTAATACCTTCTCAATCTCTTGAGCTATTACCCCGATATCATGACCTTTATAGATGGATTGTAGGGTTTCGTTCCAATCAAACTCCACTCCAGAGATGGATTGTGTTTTCTTAACCGGCTCTTCGATAGGCTTAATATTCTCCTTCAATCTTTCATCAGAAGAGGCATAAGCAATCACATCTCCAGAGAAGTTACCGGTTACCCCATAGACAGTTCCCCATCTATAGCTGGACGTTCCAAGATCGTAAGTATTATTACTTCTAGGAGAAATACCTGTCATATACCATCTATAGCCTGCTGTAAAATCAGCATCAATGGAAGATTTGGTATTAAACGTATATGAGCCTCCACAAGAAATTGTTTTAGACGTGGCTCCTGCATCGCTGACAGACATCGGTGAATCTGACCTCCAATAATAGCTAAGACCTCCCTTTAACCAAATTAAGAAATTAGAACATGTAGGATGACCTTGTGCAGCTGCGATAAATGGATGATAAGTACCATTGGAAATATAGATTTCGGATTCCCAGAAATCAAAGTGGTGACCCCATGAAGTAGATCTACCTCTAATCTTGGACATCAAAGAACCATAACTAGATCCGTCCTGGTGAACAGATGTTCTAAGTATCTCAATTTCTCCAACACCATTACCCCAATAATCTCCATTAAAATAAATCGGATAGAAAGTGGCCGTACT
>Ga0209990_10002827_pt1 | contig 13177 bp, 13 predicted proteins | sample NOAtaG_6_FD_187304 | JGI IMG/M metagenome (GOLD analysis project Ga0209990, IMG submission 187304) | Freshwater lake microbial communities from Lake Erie, under a cyanobacterial bloom - NOAA_Erie_Diel5S_2200h metaG (SPAdes) (version 2) | ecosystem: Environmental > Aquatic > Freshwater > Lake ...
GGTCAGAATTTCAGCTAAATTTATGAGTTGAGATAAGTTTTTTATGGGCAGATATTTTAAAACTGTCTCTTGAAGCTAATTATGATGATTATCTTGAAAAAAAATGATAATTAGACAGAAGTTCTCTATGTGAACAAGAGAACTTTATCTTCTTTTGTTTTCAAAATGAGAATTGCTGCGGCAAAAGGATTAGGATGGACATTAAATCAAGGGTTTAAAGGCGGAAATCGTCTCCTATTCGGAAAAAAATTGCTAATTTTAGGGACAGGAGAATCCTTAAAACCGGGGGTTAGTTACAATGAACTTTATGATTACTCGCAAACTGCTAATAAACAAGAAGCTAGTAATTTGGCGTTAGGAAATGCTAATAATGGCGACTTTTGGCTCGGAAATTACGTCGAAATTAGTAATAATAGCTGTAATCGTCGTCGGGATGTTTGGCTTCCTCATGACTATCTTCATCAACACTTATTAATTGTTGGCCCAACAGGGGCAGGAAAAACGGAATTTTTGCTTAAATCTGCCGAAAATTTAATGAATATTAGTAATTTAATTGTGGTTGATGCGGCGGGATTTTTGAGCGCTCGTCTGTTCCCTATGACACAAAAAACTGGCTCTCGTTTGATGACGTGGGATATTAGTAATCGGAATCATCGAATTGTCTGGAATTTCCTAGAAGAATTGGAAAAATACGGTACAGAAAAGGAAATTAGAGCATTAGCGGAGGCCTTATATGGCGATATCAATGATAATGATCAAAATGCTGCTTTTTGGGTGCGAGATATTGGCTGGTTAACCGCTATTTTAGGAGTAGTTGTCAGCGCACGCAAGCAAAATATTGTCAAAATTAAACCGAGTGAATTACCCGAATTATTAGTAGATCGAAATGGAATGAGAGCGTTATTACAACATTGTTTTCCCAATCCTTATATTATGGCACAATGGGAAGCTAAGTTATCTTATTTAAGTTTACCTGATGATCGTTTTGGCTTAGATATTAGTTTTTTATTGAATAAATTAACACCTTTCCAAGATAGAGATGTTAAGGCGATTTGTGACGGAAAAAGTGATCTTTATTTATTATCAAGTTTTAATGGCAAAAATCGTCATACATTAGTCATTGGTCAAAGTTTAGCCGATGGAAAATTTGGTTCAGCTTTAGCTGCGGTTATGATTCGTTATTTAATGAATGTGATGTATCGTCGTTTAAGAAACCCTCAACATAACTGGATACCCACTTATTTTATCTGTGATGAAGCAGCACGCTTAAAGAATCTTGATTATGAAGAATTAACCGCTATTGGACGCAATGCTAAAGCAGGAGTTGTCTTGATGTGTCAACACATTGATCAATTTTCTGATAAAACTTTACCTGCTTTAAATAATTGTCGAACTCAGATATTTTTACAAGGAGTTAGTCATAAAACGGCTGAATGGTTAAGTCAACAATTAGGAGAATATTCTCGTCAAATAATTACAATGGTAAATCAAGGTGTAGTCGGCGCAAATCCTTTTGGTCAAAGAAATGTAGGATTTGAAAGGATTCCCATTTTAGGTATTAGAGAGATTACCTCTCATCCCTATGCTAAACTCAGAAGTAATCGCAGTGCTATTGTTAGAATTAATGCGTCTAATAGTCCAGTAACTAAACCTTTTTTAACTGATTATTCTGTTAAGTGAAAGATGAAAATGGTAAACTTAAGACATAATAGTATTATGTCCCTAACTATATCCTTTGTTAGGATTAAAGTTGCTGGGGTTAATTGTCCAGTTATTCAACCTTTTTAAACACATTATTTCTCTGAGGTAAATGTTATGACTATTATCATAGGTATAGGTTCTTCTGCAGCAGGATTAAGCACTTATCTTGCGACTTTAGCTTATCATCAAAAACATCAGGTAAAATCTTTAAAGGTCTTATCTTGTCAAGTAACACCGATTAGTGCGGATGAAAGAAAATTGAGTTATAAGGCAGAAAACATTTTAAAAGAGCAAGTGATGTTAGAAGTAACAGAATTTTACGATAGCTTTTGCTATCATCCTTTATATAGTTTTACTATTACTCTGGAAATAAAAGGATTATTTTGGACTAAAAATACAGAAAAAGTTTCATTTGGTATCTACGATATGCCAGATAATCTCTTGAGAGATATTAAAGAGTTTTCATCATCTCATAGCTTCACAGAATATTATGATGATTTATTTAGTGATATAGGTGAATATTTCTTACCAATAGATGGAACATCTCATCGAGAAGATGAGGTATATGCTAAGTCTTTAGAAAAATTTACCACAGATTTAACACAGCGGAACCCGCAAGGTTGTCGTATCGCTTTTGCTGTCACGAAATGTGATTTATCAGAACTTTGGGTTAATCGAGATGATCCTCGTGGTCTGGTACAAAGACGCTTTCCTAAAATGTATGCAATCCTAGAAAATTGGACTCAGGAGGACAAGGGAAAAGTTGAATATTTTACCACTTCATCCTTCGGAGTATTTGGTAAATATTGTGAACCAAATTCAATTATTATATCAAAAAGTAAACGGGGAACAATGGCCGTGATTAGAAATCATCAAGAATGGCAACCTTTTGGACTAATTGAACCCTTATATTGGTTATGTACGGGTAAAATACTATAATTATTGTAGAAAAAACTCATCTTGCTTAAAAAATATTCGGGAAATTATAAAAATGAAACGCTATCAACTTCTTCAAGAAAAACGAGAGAATATTATAAAAATTGCTCGAAAACATGGAGCATTTAATATTCTCATATTTGGATCAGTTGCCAGAGGAGAAGACAGCAATGACAGTAATATTGACTTTTTAGTAGAAATGGAACAAGGGCGCAACTTATTAGATAGAATTGGTTTAATTCAAGACTTAGAAGATTATTTAGGCTGTAAGGTTGATGTGGCTACTATTAACAGTTTACGAGATTGTTTTCGGGAAAGAATCATGAAAGAGGTGATTCCTTTATGAATGATGACTTAATTTATTTAGGTGATATTTTAGATAGAATTGAACGAATCGAATCTTATACACAGGAGAGAAAAGACAGATTCTATCAATCTTTATTAATTCAATCATCAAATTATTGCCAATGAAAAGAATTACAATTAGTTGACAACATGGAGGTTAAACAAGTGAATCAAATTATTTGTATCGGCGATCGCATTGCAGGAAAAACACATCTTTGTCTAGAAATTCTTAATCCTAATGGTCATTATATCAAAGTTGTAGAACCCGATTATAAATTCATGAAATCTTTTATACTTGACGATAGAGGAATTACAATAGCCGGAACAAGAAACGGAGGAAAATGCGGGTTTTCTGAAACATATATGGAGTTTAAGGCTTATTTAACAGCTGGTCTTCAAACAATTGACTTAGATATAATTGATACATTAGGAGAAATTTGGCAAAAATCTTGGCAAGATGTTCATGATGAGATGTGGCAAGAAACATTAAATAAAATTCAGACAGCAGATGCGGTTTTAGTTATTTTAGAACCTTATCGAGAGATTATTAATCCTGAAAAAGACAATCTAGATCATTTTATTACTCGTCAACAATGGATCAAAAGATTTGAAAAATGGGTTGACTTTTTGCTCAAAGAATGCTCTCAAGTTTCTCACTTATTAATCTGTTTAAATAAAGTGGATCTCTGTCCGATTAATCTCACGGAAGAAGCTAAAAAACTAGCTTATGATCCTCATTATCAATACCTTAATTGGCAAGAAAAAGACAGTTATGTTTATCATCGTTATTTTACCCCCGTACAGTCTCAAATTCAACGACTAAATCAGCATCGAAAAAAGGCTGCACGTTTCTTTATTACTAGCATTTATCAGCGAGATTTACTAGAACTTCCGTTAATTTATATCAGTAGTTATGTAAATTTCTCTTAATTATTTCAAGACAACTTTATTATACAATGCTATAGGCGATCGCTTTGATTTAATTCCTCAAATATAGCGTTATTGGTTGTGTACGGGTAAAATGCTATGATCAGGAAAGAAAATTTTCATCAATGACAAGTATTATTTATTAGATTGCAGGGTGTAACTATCTAATATTTTTTTTATTTTCTTCAAGATAATTAAACCAGTTAATTAAATCAGATTGAGAGGTAAAATCTAATAAAGCTTCTCCTAAATCTTCTAATTGTTCTAAAGATAATTCTTGAATTTTGTTGACCCAATCAGTTGAAATATTACCAACTCGGCGATTAATTTGTTTAAGAATTAGATTGGCTTCGCCTTTTTTAAAGCCTAAAATCTCACCTTCTGTGATTCCTTTAGCGAGAATTTCTTGATAAATAACCGATTCCTTCATCGAAAAAATGGGTCTGAAACCCCGCCCTTTAGCGATAGCGGAGGGCGGCTTTATACAAGTTAGTGAGAAACAATTAAACCGTTAGAACGACGAATTAACTGAATCTTGCTAACAGCTATTTGTCCCAATCGTTTCCAACTGGTATCGCTTACAGATAGCTGTTTTTCGGTATCTCCACTAACATAACCAATTCCTTTGGGAGAAGAAACTAAATCTCCTTTACGGAACCCATGTCTTGTGGTAGAGCCACCATATTTACGTCGTTTACCACCTTTAGAAAAAACCATCAGGTGAAGTTGACGACGACTAATAGGAGGACGTTTGATGACAGCAAAGGGAGCGTTTGTTACTTTAACATAACCCTTCCAATCATATCCATGTCCATTAGAAGTATGGAATGGCAAATAATCTAAAAATTGAAAACAGGCAAGAGCAATTCCATCGTTAGCATGACTTTCGGGTGATTGTTCTGCTTTATTTTTAGACTTTTCTAGTCGCAAATGTTTTCTGAGATTAGAGGTTTGCCAACCAAAGCGAGTATGGACTGTTGCCAATTGAGACAGTTGCTCAATAGCCCATTTTTGTCCAACCATAACCGGCGAAAAACCTTTTCCAGACTTAGCTCCTTTTCTACCGGAAGTTAGATCAATATCGGCTTTGATGTACTCAAAATAAATATCGGTAATTGGATAGATTTTGGTTAGTTCGGAAACGACTCGAAGTTCAAGTTGACGATTAGCTCTGATTGAGGGGGATAATTTTCCTTGTCTTCTATTTGAAAATCGTTTTTGTCGATGCGCTCTTAGATTAAAAGGAAGTTGGCGGTTAATCCGTCTTCCTCTACGTCCTCTTCGCATTAACCGTCTATTGTCCATGCGCTCTTTTACTCGTTTAAAAGGAAGTTCTAAGTGAGCCTTCCAAAGAGTAAAAAGAGAGGATTGAACGCCAATTCCAGAGAATAATTTACCCGGGTCAATACCAATGGCAATCGGTTGGGTTTTACTATCGGAAGGTTCATCGGTTAGCTGGACATAGAAAATACCTAAGTCGTTGAATTTACCGATAGCTTTTCCTTCCTTAATCCACCGTCTGGCCCGACTGGGTTTAGTGGGCATCAACGGCTTTCCGTCTTTTGAGATAACAGGAACTCTTGCCATGGAGATAATCCTTAAGAGTGAAGTTAAAGTCCCTTACCGCAACACAATCAAGATGTCTTGTCTAACAACGCTTTACCAATAAAGCTGAGAGGTAATCCGAACTAGGGAAGTATTCGGAAGTCTGTGCCAGATTGTGTCTCAATGCGGTAGTCTCTACTTGCGTCGCCTAAATTGGTCTAGGCAAGCCCCGTCCCTTTTAGGGCGGGGTTAGTGACAATTTCCTCCTTGAGTAATCTTTTAATGATAGATTGATTTAAAACTAACCCTGCAATAATACCAGTTGAGGCAGCAATGTTATTTCTCTCTATGTTATCAGAAATTTTTTCAATTTGACGAGCTACTTGTTGTAATACTTTTTCTGGATTATCAGTTTGAGACAACACCGCAAACGGAAGTAAACCTGATACATCTAGAAAAGTTTCACTGGGAACTTCCCAGAGTCTAACTACATTATAACGATGTTGTAGTTCTAATAACTCAAAGGTATTAATTTTGACAGCAGCAGATTGATTTTTTTCTCAGATAAATAACCACTTGATAAACTCTTTTTCGAGGAAACCGACGATAAATCCTCAGACGATAATCAGCCATTCTAAAAGGAATATCTTCTTTCGGATCTGTCTGAAATTTGATGTGAAGAATTAAGTCTTCTGATTGTAAAAAAATCAAACTATCTACTCTAATTGGATCTATCAGTAACTCAGTCGGTTCCAACTCGGTTAATGTAATCGGTTCTCCGATTAACCAAGTGGCTATATCCCTTGAAAAAAGTGACGCTAAGATTCGACAAACATTATCATACATTCTTTCATCATATCATAAATTAGTCTCATTGTAGAATTTGCCATCTCAATTGTTAAGCAACAATCGACCAAATAAGTCGAGTTTTTAACTATTCTAATTGCTAGTATCCCTTAAAATTCTTATAGGCAAGTGTATCACAAAATTGGCCAATTGCCAATAGCGTTTGACATCCTCTGCACCCAGGGTGAGGATGTCAAACAATCATCAAAAATAGCAGAGGTTGCCCCTTAGTTATATAATGAGATCACGGCTAATTTGATTGGCTATCGACCCTATTCATGTCTATCTCCCCACCCCGTTCCGGTTACACTTTACCGGTTTTTGCCTGTGCCAGTGCGATCGCATCTCTCCAGCATCTCCACGGCGAAAATGAGCTAAATTCCGTTACTTTTAATCTTTTAGAACCGCCAGAAGCCGTTACAATTGCCATCGAACAAGTTGCCCGACTCAACCCCGATGCTGCCCTAGCCATCACCCGCAGCGATCCGGGGGATAATTTAGATTTAACTAGAAATACCCCTATATGGGCGTTAGTAGAAAGAAAAAAGGGTAATCAAGAGATAGAGATTCAAGGCGGCGAAGGAATCGGCCTACAGGTTGATAATGGCGGAAAATCAGCTATTTATAGTTATGCCCAGCGTCTGCTGCAAGAAAACCTCAGACCCCTGTTACTGCCCCAAGAAAGCATCAAAGTGACGATTATCCTTCCAGAAGGCAAAAAACTGGCCACAAGGACTTCTAACGCCGCTTTTGGGGTAGTAGAGGGATTGTCTTTGTTGGGTACCACTGGCATTTCCCAACCCCTGAGCGCTCCCGGACAGTTGGAAATCTTTCGCGAGCAATTAAAAATTTTATCTCTTCGTTTTGATCGTTTGGTGTTTTGTATCGGGGAAAATGGCTTAGATTTAGCCCCTCAAATGGGCATTAATCCTGATATTTTGGTAAAAACAGCCAATTGGATCGGGCCGATGTTATTAGAGGCACAATTACAGGGAATCTCTGAAATTCTTTTGTTTGGTTATCACGGTAAATTAATTAAACTTGCCGGGGGAATCTTTCAGACTCACCATCATCTCGCCGATGGTCGTCGGGAAATTCTTACCGCCTACGCCGCTAAAATGGGTTTAGCTACCCCCCATCTCCAGCAAATTTTTGACAGTAGCACCAGCGAAAACGGTCTGGAATATCTGCGTCAATTAGACCGGCAAACGGGAGATAATTGGGTGGAACGCATCTATAGAGAAATGGCTAATACTATCGATCGCCGTTGCCAAGAATACGTTTATAACCACAGTAACGGTCATCTTGGGGTCGGTTGTATTTTATTCGATCGCTCTCGTTCTTTGATCAGCAAAAGCGAAAATGGCATTAAATTTTTGCAAAATCTACAAGTTACCCCCCAGTGACCGTGCTATGATCGTGGGAATATTTAGTCTTAAAAAATGAAACTAATAAGGCTAGACTATTGTAGCTTATTTTCAGAACAATAGCCGATTTAGTTTACAAATCTTTAACCTTTTCCTGCCAGTTTCTTTTTTTGATCGTAGTGACAACTCAAACCCCCCTTCCTACCCCTCAAGAGACTTTGCCCTCAGAGTCCTTCACTAATAGCCTTAATCGTCAAATAATCATCATTCTTGACTTTGGCTCCCAGTATTCTGAATTAATCGCCCGCAGAATCAGGGAAACGAACGTTTACTCCGAAGTTCTCTCCTATCGTACCAGCGCCGAACAATTGGCCCAAATCAACCCGAAAGGAATAATTCTTTCGGGCGGTCCCAATTCCGTCTATGATCCAGGGGCGCCTCACTGTGATCCCGAAATTTGGAATTTAGGTGTACCCATCCTCGGAGTTTGCTACGGGATGCAATTGATGGTACAGCAGTTAGGGGGCAGGGTAGAACGGGCAAAACGGGCCGAATACGGCAAAGCATCCCTATTTATCAACGATCCTACCGATTTATTAACCAATGTCGAGGACGGTTCCACCGCTTGGATGAGTCACGGGGATTCCTGCGTGGAATTGCCTGCGGGTTTTGAAATTCTCGCTCATACCGATAATACCGATTGTGCGGCCATTGCCGATCACCAGAAAAAACTCTTTGGAGTGCAGTTTCACCCGGAAGTTGTCCATTCTGTGGGAGGAATCGCCTTAATTCGCAATTTCGTCTATCATATCTGCAAATGCGAACCCACTTGGACCACGGAAGCTTTTGTCGAGGAATCGATCCGAGAAATTAGGGCAAAAGTGGGCGATAAGCGAGTTTTATTGGCTTTATCCGGCGGTGTGGACTCCTCTACCTTAGCATTCCTCTTGCATCGAGCGATCGGTGATCAACTAACCTGTATGTTTATCGATCAGGGATTCATGCGTAAGGGTGAACCAGAACGATTAATGCAGATATTTAACGAGCAATTCCATATTAGAGTCGAGTATGTCAACGCTAGAAAGCGATTTTTAGCGCAAGTGGCCGGTGTCACGGATCCCGAGGAAAAGCGCCGTCGTATCGGCCATGAATTTATTCAGGTGTTTGAAGAAGAATCGAATCGTTTGGGACCCTTTGATTATCTGGCCCAAGGAACTTTATATCCCGATGTGATTGAATCGGCCGATAGTAATGTGGATCCCAAAACCGGGGAAAGAGTCGCGGTTAAAATTAAAAGTCATCATAACGTTGGTGGACTGCCGAAAAATCTCCGGTTTAAATTAGTCGAACCCCTGCGAAAATTATTTAAGGATGAGGTGAGAAAATTAGGTCGATCAATCGGTCTTCCGGAAGAAATTGTTCGTCGTCAACCTTTCCCTGGCCCCGGTTTAGCGATTCGCATTTTAGGGGAAGTCACCGCAGATAAATTAAATATTTTGCGCGATGCAGATTGGGTGGTGCGCGACGAGATTAATAAGCAGGGAATGTATCACGATTTCTGGCAAGCTTTCGCGGTTTTATTGCCTGTCCGCAGTGTGGGAGTAATGGGAGATCAACGTACCTACGCTTATCCTATTGTCCTACGTTTAGTCAGCAGTGAAGACGGAATGACTGCCGATTGGTCGCGGGTTCCCTATGATTTATTGGAGACAATTTCTAATCGCATTGTCAATGAAGTTAAGGGAGTTAACCGCGTGGTTTATGATATTACTTCTAAGCCCCCCGGAACTATAGAATGGGAGTAGTATTGAATTATTGATTGATTGTTATTCCCGTCCAAATATTGGGGCGGGATTTTTGCAGAATAGACAATTGAGGAGATTAATTACTACCATGACACAGTTAGAGATTTTAGAAGAAATAGAAGCGGTGGATTTTGCGGAAGAAGAAGAAGATATTGAAGGAGAATCAGCAAACCAAAAAAAGCTACAACTCAAAGAAATCTCCGAGACTGTTGTTGCTGGAAGTGATTGGACTACCGCAACGATCCGCGATCAATTAATTCGAGAAAATATTCAACTCAATCCGCGCTTTCAAAGACGAGATGCTTGGAATATTACTCGTAAAAGTCGATTTATTGAATCCCTAATTCTAGGGTTTCCAGTCCCACTGATTGTCTTAGCTACTAATAACAAGGAAAAAGGGAAATTTATCGTTCTTGATGGCAAACAACGCCTACTAACAATTTTACAGTTTTATGGTGACAGTGACACACCTAATAATAGTTTTACTTTAAAAGATTTAGAATTTTTAGATAATCTCAATGGCTGCCAATATCAAGATCTAAAAAATGACTTCAATTTAAATGATTTCTTAGACCAACTGGATAATCAAACTATCCGCACGATTGTTATCCGTAATTGGAAAACGGAGAGTTTCCTCCATAAAATTTTTCTGCGTCTCAATGTGGAAAATACCCCTTTGTCTTCTCAAGAATTAAGACAAGCATTACACCCAGGGGGTTTTATTAATTTTTTAGATGATCGAGCGATCGAAAGTCAAGCATTAAAGAAAATATTTAAATCTTCCTATCCCGATTTCCGGATGCGCGACACTGATATATTATTGCGTTATGTAGCTTTTCATTATTATTTATCCGATTATCGCGGTGATCTTAAAAAATTTCTTGATAATGCTTGTGTTTCGCTTAATGCTCGATGGGATCAAAACTCAGAAGAAATCAAAAATATTATTGATCAATTTGAAAAAGCTGTCCAGACAACGATTAATATTTTTGGAGAGAAAAACTTTTCCCGTCTCTGGCTGCCTGAATCGGCAACTTATCGAAGTCAGTTCAATCGAGCAATTTTAGATGTGATGGTTTTTTACTTTTGCGATGATCTAATTAGAGCAGCTGCCGAGAAAAACAAAGAACAGATAGAAAATGCTTTTAAAGAATTATTATCTAACCCTGACAATGAATTTAGGAACTCGGTAGAAAAAACTACTAAAAGTATTAGAGCAACTTACAATCGTTTTCATTTATGGGGTCAAGCTTTATCAAAAGTATTAGATATTAACTTCAATATTCCTCAGATGGAAGACAATCGTATTATTTTTAAGGGGTTAAGATAGTTAGTTTTTTTACTATGCCGAAATCTCTGAGATTTAGACAACTAACCAAAGAATTGAATCGACTAAAAAAACAATTCCTACCTCGTAAATTTAGCGAGATAAATGAATATTCTGAAAGACAATTAGCTTTAACTTTTGCCTATCGAGTTTTTGCTCATGCTGAGATTGAATCTTATCTTGAAGATCGAGTTTGGGATACAGTACAGACAGCAAAAAATATCTGGGATAATCAAGGTAAAGCTGGTCGAGTTTTGTTATGTGTAATCGCTTTTTCTGGTCAAGAAATGGAAAATCCTCCCGACACCCTTACTCCTCTTAAAGGTAACAAAAATGTCTCCCTAGACAAACTGAAAATAACTAAAAAAATTGACATAGTGATTAGATGTTTTAAATCAGTTATCGATCAAAATCATGGGATTAAAGAAACTAACCTATTAAAATTACTCTTACCAATCGGCATCGATAGTGATGACTTAGATCAAGTTTGGTTACTAAATATGAATACTTTTGGAAAAGAACGCGGTGAAATCGCTCATTTTTCGGGAATAAAAACGAAAAAAACGCCTAACCCTGCCGACGAATTAGAAAGAGTTAAACAAATTATTCAAGAATTAGAGAAAGTCGATCAATTGATTACTAACTTGCTCAAGTAATTGCACTCTTAATAAAACTTAAATTGTTAATTATATCAGAAATACAGTATAATAAAAAGCAGAACGTAGGTTGGGTTGAAGCATGAAACCCAACACCCGCATAGTTTACGCTACCGCTAACCCATCCTACCAATAATTGTGCCTCCCTACTTACAGTATAATAAAAGGCAGACAATAGAGAGCTAATCATCAAAGTGAAACATAGACCAATTGCGATCGATTTATTTGCCGGCTGCGGTGGGATGTCCCTTGGTCTAGAAGCGGCGGGATTTGATATTGCTGTAGCGGTGGAGTTTGATGCAGTCCATTCCTTGGTTCATCATTTTAACTTTCCCTATTGTCAAACTATTTGCCGGGATATAGCCAAAGTAACAAGTAGAGAAATATGGGAATTATTAAAACTAAAAGGCTATGCCACCGATGTTAGTTTAATTGCCGGCGGTCCCCCCTGCCAAGGTTTTTCATTGATTGGTAAACGACAAATAGATGATCCTAGAAATTCTCTTGTATTTGAATATCTGCGGATTGTAGCAGAAATTAAACCCAAGTATTTTATCTTTGAAAATGTCCCCGGCATGGCTACGGGTAAACACAAACAATTTTTAGAGGAGTTAATCTCTGAATTTGAAGCTATTGGCTATACAATTAATCAGCCAATTAAAATCCTTGATGCCAGTGAATATGGCGCACCACAAAAGCGCAGAAGATTAATCTTAATTGGTAGTCGAAAAGACGTGCCGATGGCTAAATATCCTTTGACAAAGACCGTCGATTTAAACTCAGCCAAAAAATCAGCTTTTACCAGCGTCTATGATGCGATTTCAGATTTAGAATTAATACCTGCCTTTATCGATACTGATTTAGGCATACCTGCATCAAAATTAGATTATAGTGGTAAGAGGAAAAAATATTCAGTGCAGCCAGGGGATATTTTTAAACTTTGCCATCAAAGAACAGTAGATACAAAAATCTATGGACATATAGGCTCAGTTCATACCCAAAGATCAATTGATAGATTTATCGTAACCGAACCGGGTACAGTGGAACCAAAAAGTCGCTTTTTCAAGCTTTCTCCCACTGGTTTATGTAATACTCTCCGGGCCGGAACTAATAGTGACAAAGGGGCCTATACTGCTCCTAGACCCATTCACTATTCTATTCCTCGTTGTATTACTGTACGAGAAGCCGCCAGATTACATACATTCCCCGATTGGTTTCAGTTTCACCGCACAATATGGCATGGTTTTCGTGAGATTGGTAACGCGGTTATTCCGCTATTATCGAAAGAACTTGGCTCTTCTGTGATGGGAGCAATGAATATCAATACCGCTAATCTCAACCGAGTTATTTTAGAAAAAATGCCCGAAGACTTATTGCTATATAATATGTCTCAAGCATCAAACTATTGGGGAATCTCTGACGATGTTATCCCGAAAAGAAAACGAGGTGTCTCTCAGAGGCTGTTCGGTATTTAAATGAGGCTCTTCCGAACTTGTCATGTAAAATTAAAGAAAAAACAGACAATTATTGCTGACTAATAAAACAATAATTTATCTTTAAAAGCTGACTATGCTTGCAATACAGCAATTTATTGGTTAAAATATAGACAGCCAAGACCAGCAATTTTAGACACAAGCTATACTTATGCCATCAAATCCACAATTAAAGTTAATGACCGAGCTACTTCACCTAGAAGGAGTTGTCGTTACCAATTATCAAATT
>Ga0209990_10002830_pt1 | contig 13170 bp, 19 predicted proteins | sample NOAtaG_6_FD_187304 | JGI IMG/M metagenome (GOLD analysis project Ga0209990, IMG submission 187304) | Freshwater lake microbial communities from Lake Erie, under a cyanobacterial bloom - NOAA_Erie_Diel5S_2200h metaG (SPAdes) (version 2) | ecosystem: Environmental > Aquatic > Freshwater > Lake ...
GTTTAATTACAAATACATCCCCATTTTTTACTAATAAATGAGAAATGATTTTAATCGAACCGCCTTGGTAGAAATAAGTGATTTCTTGAGTTCCTACATCAATTTTGGAATTGCTGTAAGAAGAATCCAAAGTTCTTAAAGCTGCTAAATCGGTAGCAAGGTTCTGCCATACTCTAGGAGACACGTAAGCTTCAACTGGACCACTTAAGCCTCGACCAACTGGTTCGATCATCGCTTCTAGTACTCTAGGGAAAGTCAATGCACCAGTAGCAGCAAAATCAACGTTTGGAGTTCTCCAGAGGTTAAAAATGTTGTTATCGATGTTAAACAAAGTCCCAGCAGTAGTCATGATCGCTTTCAAGCCTAGCATCTGGTTCCCTCTAGAACCTCTGAGCCAGATATTAATGTTGGCAGGGGCAACAGCTTTTAAGGCAGTTGTTCCAGCAGTCGTTCCTCTAAGAGTAATTTGTCGCGTAACTAAATTTACTCTATTTAAAGAGAATATTGAGTCAGCGCCAGTTCCGATTAAAGTAGAAACGTTGAAGCAGTTAAATTCTGCGTTTTCCATTCCAGCCCAGAATCCTATCGCCCATTCGTTGACAGGGATAGTAATTAAACTGTCTGTGGCAGCGACTGCTCCATCAGTAATAGCAGTGCAGGAAGCTACAGATGCTGTTGCTCCATAAAGAACGTCCCATTCTAGACGCTTCCCGAAGCTTTCCATGACATTTTCATATTGGAGTTGGGTAGCTGCTCTAAAAGCTGCCTTGTCACCTTTCCCATTTGCTCCCATAGATTTTACAGCTGCTTCTTGATCAATTCTGTATCGAACTGCTATTTGGTTCGATTGCAAAACTGCATCTTGAGTAGCCATTGATACGGATGGGTTTAGCGCGAATGCTCCTGAATTTGCGTTTGCGTAAGTAAAGCCTTGCTCCGCTGTTAATACGACTGGTTGGTGATAGTTTTTACCAAGCTTTTCTTTTTGCTTGAACTTAATCTTTTCAGTTAATTTTGCACAAGGTGGCAAAAGGGAATAAATATCCCGAGCATATACTTCTTTGTATAGTCCAGTAAGAACACTTGTAGTTGTAGACATTTTTTCTCTCCTATGTCTTTCCGATTAAATCGGGCGTATTTAAATAAAGTGAGTTTAGCTACTCGGGGGTTGAGGTATCCTATCGGAGTCTCGAATGCTAAGTTGTTCACCTATCCACGCAGGAGAGTGATGTATTTACAGAATAAGCAGAAATTTAAAAGTCTGTCAACAAAAAAAAATACCAATTCAGTTAGTGGGCTGAACTGGTATTCCAAAGGAGTTTTTGAATGTTAAGCCTTAACCTAAAGCGCCCCCATCTTTTCGTCCATCATTTTCCTAAATTGCTCTATATTCATTTTTTGGTTCATGTCTTTGGACTTTCGTTCTGAATTCCCTGGTACAGCTTCTCTTTTTGGAGCAGCGTTTTTTTTGTTAGAAACTCTCGCCAATTCCAGCTCTCTAATTTTTTTACGACCTTCGTCTCCCAAAGCCTTTACTAAATCCTCTGGTTTTGCTTTTTTCCCAAGGTGCGAAATTGTTTCTTCTAGTTCTTGCTTAACTAAAGGGAGAACGTCTTTCGCTGTGGGGATGTAGTTTGGATATCCTTCTGCTTTGGCTTGTCTCGCTAAAGAATTCATATGAAACGCGAATCTTTGGAAAACAAATTTTGTTTCTGGAAGCCCAGCTTCTTCCATTGCAGAGACAATATCGTTTGCAAAGGAATTCATATGCTGTTCTGTTTCTTGCTCAAACTGCTGCTTAGACTTTTCGGAATTTTCTTTTTCTCTTTCTTCCCGATACCTTTTATTTTCTTTTTCCAATTCAAGGGCTCGTCGTTCTGCTGGAGTCATTTGCTCTAAGCGGAGTTTTTCAGCAATGAAATCTATTGCAAGATCTTCAAAGTTAAAAGGCATTCTTGGATCTGTCAAAAGAGACATTGGGTCTTTCGTTAATATGTCCATAAAAGCAGTTACTTGCTTTTGTGCGCTTGTTGCTTCCGAAAATGCTTGCCTAGCGGCAAGTTCAAGATTTTTGGCGCTAAGCAAAACATTTGCAACGTCTTCTGTAATTTCAGTTTCGGGCTTGATTTTAAAGGTTTCTCTAAGCTCGTCCTCAGTTAGCTCAACGTCTTCCCCTTTGACCCGCATTTTATATGTCTTGGGAGGCGCGGCTTCTTCTTCGGTTTCTTCCGCTACTTCTTCTCCATTTTCTATGCCAAGTAAAGTTTCTTCTGACAGTTCGTTGCTTTCTTCTGTGTTGCCAAGATCTCCGCTTTCTTGCAGATCTCCGACTTCAGTTGAATCGATTGTTTGTGTTCCTTCCATTTTTATCTCCTATTATTTTTATGCCTGTGGTTGTATGTCCAACGGCATCCCAGTTTGTGGATCAGTCAGTGTGTTCAAACTTCTTACGCCTGGAGGCGAAGTTGTTGGTGGCGTCAAAGCAGCACTTGGTTGCGCCGATGGATCATTTACCCCTTGTGGTGGTGGTGGCTGTGGTGGTGGCATCATTGGAGCCATTGATTGCTGCCCAAGCGCATTTAAAAACATAGTCAAATTTGGATTTGTTAATATGTCCAAATGCTCTTGAATATGATTTAATGTTGCGTTTGTAATTTCTGGAGAATCCCTTGCCGATGGATTTGCGAGAAGCCCTCTATGCTCAAAAATATGCTGTAGATGATTGTCCGTGAGAATTGCCACGACTCCATTTGGATGATTTTCCAAAAGTCTTTCGTTTTCCATACGAATTGTGAGATTTTCCATCCTTTTGCTCTCAAAAAGAGGTTCATATCTCCCAGTTTCCAAAAGAGTTGTCATTTGGTCTGGAGACTGTATCCACCCATTCTTTAAATAATTGGCTGCCATGTCCATGCGACCAGCAGTTGTTTTCATAAGTGGGTTTCCGATGGAAACAGTCACTCTTGCGATGGAATCGAGGTCGTCTTTCTTGAAGGTTTTCGCTAAAACAGCATCATACTTCCCGATTATGGAAATAACCCTGTCAGTTTCCGCAAAATCTTGTAGCATCTTTATTGTGCCAGTCCCATGGTCCTCACAGAACTGTCTAAACGAGTCCTGAAGCCTTTGGGAATACTGCAAGGCATTGGAAGACAGGAGGGCTAAGGAAACGCCTGCTGTGAGCCCTGGAGGCGGATTTCCACGCACTGCTGAATTGATGCCAGATATTTCTTGCATGAAGTTTATACATTCTCTTAGAAATTCTTTAAGCTCGTTTGGAGTTTTAAGTTTTTCAAAAATTTCTGGCTTTAACCCATTCCCCAAAGAATTATATGTGAGCTTATTCATCCCTGGAGCAAGATTTGTTAATTTGAGGTTCATCCCCTCTGGTTCTAGAATATCCAGCACCCCATGGTTCCTTTGATTTGTGGCAATCGAAGAAGCGAGGGTGTCGATCATTTCCTGAAGTGGCAATAAATCAAAAGAAATGCTATAGCCAAAAATTTGTTCATCTATATCGCCTGTCGCTGCCCTAAAAATTGGGACATTCGAATAAGGCAAAGCCCCATCATACAATACAGTCCCAGAATCAAGAAAAACGGTAAATCTTCCTTCTGGCATTAATGGTTCGATTCTTTCGTGGAAAAAAGTATAAACTGGAATTATGTCCGATTTATAATTTGTTGTTCTTCTGTATTGCGATGGGTCGAGAGTATTGTTTCTTGGATTCCAAGAGACTGAACAAATATCGTCCTCTTTTTCTGGATAGCGAGCCATTAAATCGTATTTGTTTATGAAATCTCGTTTAATCCACCATTTGGTGTCAGAAGATTTCCTTGCATTATAATCTCTGATTATATCGATTGGGGTGTAATAGGAATATTTTATGTCTCCTTCTTTTACTGGCTTCCCACTTTCATCTGTGATATAGTCTTCCCCAGAAAATACATCCCATTCCATGACCCCAAACCCTTCTCCGTAAAGGATTGCAGACTCCGCCCCTTTATTAAGGTTGCGATCCATTTTTTTCTCTTTCATGTAATAATCGAGAAGTCCTTTAGACAAGATAGTAATAGCCTGGGAAGTGTAATCAGTATTGGTTGATTGTGGTTCAAACCATGGAGGAGTTGAAGTAGTAAGAGTAAGCAAGTTTTGAATAAAGTTTCTAAACTGGTTTACATAAAGAAGAGAATATTCCCCTTGTTCCCCTGCTTCAAGGATTTGCCCATCATGCCATACCCCTCTGTAATACTTTTCGAAAACTCGTCTCCAAAGCGCAAGTTTGCCAGTCCCTTGTAGGTGGTCATAGTAATCATTTACTTTTTCTACTAGCAGTGGACCAAGTGCGTCTGCTTCTTCTACCGCAAAGTAATCTGTTTCGATAACTTCTTCTTCTACTGGCGTTTCGTCTTCCATAAGATCATCCGCTATGAGTTCCTCTTCGTTCATTTCCTGTTCCATAAAAATCTCCTTTTAAGTGATTCAAATTCTTCGTTTATTGCCTCGCCTGCGGAAAGTATGAAAGTGTTTGATGTATCATATTCTTTTTTGGGCATCGGGCTTCTTGATTGGTTTAAATTTAAAACTAAATACATTAGGGCAGCGAGGGCATCAAAATGTCCCCAAATTGGATGTCGTGCAAACTTCTCTCTTCTTTTATCCCAGACTCCAGAGTCAACCGCTCCTGCGACTTCTACGCATCTCGGGTGGATAATGATTCTGTTTTGCTGGAAGAAATTATTGAGATTGTTCACCATCCCATGGAGGGTATTCTTCGCTGTTGGCTGGAAATTCAATCCATGCTTCACATTCATGTCATTCAAAGCCATAAGGTTATTGTTATCAGAAATTTCTCTATAGATTGGGAGCGAATTCCATATCTCGTTTCGTTTTTCTCGTATCCTTTTTCCAAGGTTATCAGAGGTCATTTCTTTTCCATTAAGAGTGGCTTCGTCTTCTACATGTATAAACCCAGTAGTATGGTCATAGTACGCATAAATACAAACTGATTTGTCTACTAGCCCAAGATCAAGAGCCATGTATCTATCAAAATGAGCAAACGCTTGTGGTCTTTGGAAATCCCTTACATGAATGTCTGGCTTGAATTGAGTAATGATTGCTCGGTCTTCATCTCTGGTTCTTTCGCAAAAATATTCTCTACGACAAGTAGGATCATTTCTACCGCCTGCTTCTTCAATAAACGCTTCTCTCGTTTCTTCGGATAAAGAGGTGTTATCGTCAATCGTCCGCTTTACATAGTTCCCAGCTTTTTTCGCTTCGTCGACTAGGATATTATAATAATGATGAGGATCGGGGGGCGGAGTTGAGTCAATAAAAGTCTTTCCTTTAGTAGTAAGAGTCTGAGGAATGAGTATGTCTTTTAAGAGATATTTCAGCCTAGAAATCGAACCGCCTTCTGTCACGATATTGAGGTGAGACTCCGTGCCCCTTAGTGCTTCCATGGATTCCGTGTCATCGCAACCAGCAAGGTGAAGCTGGCTTTTATTCGGATAGAGATACATCGAATCCCCAGTTCTCCATTTTGGCTTTAACCCTTGTGGGCAGGTGGCGTGGATCTTCGCCATATTTGGATGCACGATTTGTTTAAGCTGGGTTTTAGATGGGGCTGCAAACCGAACGTGGCAACCTGGGTTCTTTCTACAAAACTCATCGGCAATTAATTGAAGAGTGAATGTCTTCCCAAAACGTCTAGAACAATCGACTACGAATTTTAATCCTCCGTCGAGGTCAGACTCAAGGAATTTCCTCATCATCTCATACATCGAGATTTGATGATCCAAAAGTACCCAAGAGATTTCACCTTTGACCCATAAATCCCTTTGGAGTTCTTTCTCTAGCTGTTTTTCAATCTTCTGAATCAATTACGCTTCCTTCGATATTTTTTAGCCTGATTGCTCTAAGCGTTTCGATCTTCTCTTCTGTAGTCATGGGGATTTCATCTTCTTCATCTGGATCATCCATATTCGAATAATTTACATTTAAGTCTGGTCTTCCAAACCCGTGTTCCATAATTAATTTCGAAGCTGTATTGTCTCCCTGGATCGCATCAATTATCAGTCTCATAACTAAGAGGTCGATTACCGAGATTCCTGGGACGACAATCTTATCTGGGTTTTGTATTTTCTTTTTCGGAATGATCTTATGTTTTTCCGCAAGCTTAATCAACTCTTCTGGCGCATACATAAAAAGTGCAGTCTTGATCTTATGCCTGAGCTCTCCCCGCTTATTTTTCGGGACTGGCATGCTCTCAAGGACTTCTTCTATTTCAACTTTGTCTTCAATGTATTCCATAGTTTCCTCAAATAGTCCCAGAATAGTAGCGCATAAAACGGAATGGCTTTCATCTTTTGAGCTTCAATATAAAAGTATCCCTTTTTAAACGGAACCATATCATGGTGGCAAATTCTTACCAACCATCCTTCATGCCACATGGTTGTTCCTTGTGGGATAAAGCTACCAGCTAAGCTTTTATTCGAATTGTTCCTTAGCATTTCTATCTCTATTTTATTTCCCCATACTAATTCCATAGCTTCTCCATTTATGTAATTTTTTTGGTAGGTAGGGTGTCACAATCGACCATGATAGCAAAAGTCTTTCACCCCCTACCCGTCCCTTAAGTTTATGCCCCATCCCTCTGCTCTGCTCTCCCTGCCCTAGCTAACCAAGCCAAGGGAGCGCGCCTCCACCAAAAAAGGTCTCATTTCTCTGTATATGCCGAGACAAAAAAGTGTAAATCTTGATTCCAGCTTATAGGTTCCTAGTAGTGATTCCATCATCGTAGGAAGCGCGAACTTAGGTTACTTACGTGTGCATCCAAGTCCTCTATTTTGCGTAAAATAGCTTTATTTGCCAATTCTAAGCGTTCTAGATGGTTTTGAGAGAGTTGGTTGTAGTGTGTTTTTATGAGAAATATCCCCAATCCTGTCATTAAAAAAGCTACTAGAATAATTGCTATAAATGTGAGTATATCCATATAGTCTTATGTCTTATAGGTATAGATGGATAGTGTCAAACATAAAATAAGGGGAAGCGCGGATTTGAAGCATTTTAAGCGTTTTTTGTGGTTTTCTGTTCATCCTTCTTTTTTACTCTTTTTTTGTTAAAAATGATGATTTTTTTATTTTTATTTTCTCTTATCGTGTAGGGAGAAAGTCTAATATTCGGAAGCGCGGAAACGCTTTTAATAAAAACCCGTATAGGATTTAAACTGATGAAAAACCCAAAATTAAGAAAATACCGATTAAAAAGCGAAAAGTTTGGAACCATTGAATTGATCTACAGAAAAATGGAAGGATATGGCAATTTTAAAAAATTCAAATTTGAACTGGCTATACCACAAAATGACGATTTCCACGGGCTAGAACATTATCTTTTTTGGGCTGAAGTAAACCCATTAAGGGCTAGGATATCAGAAAAAAACGACCAACGAGCTAGAATATACCATTTAAAAAATAAAGCGCTAAAAAAATAAAGATTAAGGGAACGAGATTTTTTCTCGTTTCCTTCTTAGATTAGATTCTTATAAGTCTAATGTAAGAAGGAATAAAATCCTTTAAAATATTAAATCCGTATAGGTAAAAGTATGAACACAACTAAAACAAACCGATTAGAAAAACTAGCTGGTAGACTGGCAAACTGCTTCGAAGTAAAAACAAGAGACGACGGAAACGCGTTTTACTGCATTAAAGACAACGAGTCTTTTTTCGGAATCCGCGCGCTGGTAATCGTCCAAGGCGCCCATAATAATTCCAAGATTCTTCCTAACGATTTGGTCTATAAACAAGTCTACCAAACTTTAGAACAAATTGAAGCGGACGGATGCTTAGAAGTTTATGACGCTGATATTGAACCGGACATTTATAACCATGATTTAAAAAAATGGAGTCTGGAAAACTTTGCCGATGATTATATCGACGAAGCCTTAGAATCTTTTGGAGCAGAATCCTATATTGACGCGCTTTCAATGGGGAACCAGCTATGGAAACAAGATATCTATCGAGTAGTTTATAACTGCCTAGAAAGCTATCTTTAAGATTTATTGCCAAGCGCGGCTTGGCTTTTTCTCCTATTAGATTAGAAGTCTAGTCTAATAAGAGAAAAGAGAAGTCTTTTCAAATTAAACAACCGTATAGGGGTAAAAATATGATTAAAATAATAAAACGAGAAAACAAGTTTCACCTGTATCTTGGGAATGTCTTCCTGGGGTCTTTCCTTACTGAAATAGACGCTAAAGAATCCTTGGAAGAAATGATTTTAAGCGCGAGCTATGGAGTAGCTGCTTAAATTTCTTGACTCCCTTTAATGGGAGTCTTTTCTCATTCATTAGATTAGTTTATAGTCTAATGTACGAGACGATTAGTCTTAAATAAACTTCCGTATAGGAGAAAACAAAATGGATAAACAACTTTTAAAGCTTCAAAAACAGTTCCAAAAAACACAAACTAAAGACAAAGCAAGATTTGTATTTAATGGGGTTTATTACCCTAGAGAGTTTGAGTCAATGCGCGTGATGAGTGATGGTAGGTCGCTTCTAATTGATAACCGTGGGGTAGATGGGAACAAGAAATTATACCAAACTGGTTCTATTAATCACTGGAACGTGGATTTGCTTGGGGGAACCGATTTAATCGAAGGGACATTCCCGAGCTTTTTAGACGTAATCCCAAAAAATGCAGATTATGTTTACAAGTTTACTGTCCCTGAATGGGTCAAAGATATAAAAGAATGTTGTCCCTTATGTCTTGACTTGGATTCCTTGAATATCTCACACACCCCGATAAGCGAAAATTACATAATCCTAAATTTTGCTTATTTGTCTTGGCTAGCTGGTTGTGAAGTCTTTATAGGGATTGGGAAAGAATCTCTTGGGATGAAACCTATTGCTATATGGGACGCTGATCATTCATATAATCCGACACAAAACGCTTGGACATTTATATTAATGCCCCTGAAACTAGATATCAACAAAAAACCATTACTTGGGAAAATAGAAATCTCTAGTGGTGTATTGGAAACAGTCTAAGAAATAAAAGGGAGCGAGGCTTGCGCCTCGTTCTTAAGGAGTAAACATGGATAAATTAATCATCGAAAAAGATTCTATATCAGTATTAGAGTTGTTTGGGATTCTTGCTGTTAGGAACAACCTATGGATTGAAAGTGCGCTTTCCCAAATGAGAGAGTATACTTCTAAAGATGAGCAAAAAGCCCTTGAGGAGTATTGCCAAGGGTGGGTTGACCAAAAGGAAGACAGAGGGGTATTAAATGCCTCTGAGAGCTATTTAAAGGGCTATAGGGACGCCTTAAAGAACATTCTAGGGGGTCATGGTGTCAAAGATTAGGTTTTCAATGGAATTAGATAGGATCTTATATGAGGATCTTATTGCATATTGTAAATCAGAGTCTAGGAATCGCGGAATCTTAGTAAATCCAGATACTCTGTTTTCTGGATTTGTTTTGAAAATTTTGAACAAAAGGAAGGAAAACTATGGAATGGAACGAGATAGAGGAATTGGAGGGGATATTATATACCCCAAAATCACAAGCGGAGTTGGAGTCAGAGCTTCGCTCCTTTATAGTGAAAAAGAAAGAAGAGAATTGGAAACTGCTGGACTTAATGAATTTTAATATAAATTAAATAGGCAATCCCTAAGAGATTGGGGATTGACTAGCTAGTTTATAGCTAAGGAGAATAAAATGAAAATACCAGAACCACAAGACAATTTTAAAAAGTTGCCCCCAGGAAATTACCATGCAGTTTGTGTGGAGCTGATTGACTTAGGGACACACAAAAGCGAATATCAAGGGGAAGTTTCTTATTTACGTCAGGTCAGAATCGGTTTCGAGACTGTAGATGAAAAGGAAATCTTCGATGAATCGAAAGGATTGGAACCGTTTAAAATAACTCGGGATTTCTCCATGTCTAAGGGGGAAAAATCCAATCTTAGAAAATTTTTGGAGGGATGGAGAGGAGCAGCATACACTCAAGAAGAATTAGCTAAATTAGACTTGAAAGTGATCTTAGGCTTGCCGTGCCTTTTGAATGTGATCCATCAAAAATCCAAGAATGGGTCTAATGTTTATGTAAAAATTCAGGCAGCTACACCCCTTCCAAAAGCCATGGCGAAAGATGTAAAAGTGCATAATCCTCAGAAATACTTTTCCTTGGATGATCCTGATTGGAATACATTTGAAACTTTCCACGATAAGCTTAAAGAGAAGATTAAAGAATCCCCTGAGTATAAGAATGCAGTTGGGAACCAGGATGGTGGATTCTAATGATCGTTCAGAATGTTGTATCGAAGGCTCCCCGATGGTACGATAAAGATGGAAACGCGATTTGGGAGATTGTCGGCAAAAATGGCAATCCTAAAAAGCCAGACATTAGAGATGCAAGACGTGAAGGGTTTCTCCCTTCCGTCACTACCATCATCAGTCAACTATCCAAACCAGGCTTGGAGAAGTGGAAAATATCTCAGGCGATCATTTCTTCGTTAACCTTGCCAAGAAATCCAGAAGAATCGGATCAAGATTTTGCTGAACGAATTGCATTGGATGCGCAAGAGGAAGGGAAGGCAGCCGCAACCAAGGGAACGGATATTCATTCTTGTCTTGAAACTTACATTAGAACGAATGTAGTTCCAGAAGGAGGCGCAAATATTTGTCTCTCTTACAACAATTTTATGGAACCGTTTAAAGTTGAGATTGGAAGCCTTGAAGTTGAATTTAAAGCAACAAACCTTGAGCTTGGATATGGAGGTCGTGGAGATTTGATTTTTAGGTGCGACGCTGAGACAGTCGTCGTAGATTTTAAAAGTCAAGATGTCAAAAATGGGAAGCCAGAGTTTTATCCAGATTGGGGTATGCAATTAGCTGCTTACGCTAAATCCAGAGAATCGGAGTTAAAAAATGTCATTGGCTATTCCTTGGTGTTCGATAGAAATACTGGGATGGCTTACTGGAAAGAGTGGGATGATTTAGAAACTCAATTTAAGAAATTTAAAATGCTTCTAAATTATTTTCAATTAGATAAAGGGCTACCATGTTCTTAATTTATGTACTGTTAAGATTTTTTATTGCGCTTATTTTAATTTGTGCAATATATTATTCGATTGACATATACTATTGGATTAAGAATCGTTTATAAAAACTAGGGAGCGCGTAATGCGCTTCCTATTCTCGGAGTAAGGAACGAGAGAAGGCAGTTTGTTTGGGTTGAGGATTCCTTACTCCTCACCCTTAACAAGCTGCTTTTTTTATGCCCTTGCTCCACGCAAAAGGAGCAACATGAAACCCAGAGATTTGTTGGCAGAATTTAAAGAAAAAACTAAACCTAGAAAAATGTGCGAAGCACTAATGAATAAGGTTAATGAAAACACATTTGAGCAGAAAGAAGAGGCTCCTAGATTAATCTACAATTCTGCTTCTTTAAAGGTAATCGATTACCCTTCTTGGGCTGGCAAGGAGTTACTCGCCCAAGATATAAAATTAATTAACGAAAAGGTGGATTATGGAACTAAATGCTAAGAATTGGACTGTTGTAAGGTATAGTTTACGAGATAATGACTTACATTATACTGGGTTCCCTCCTAGGATTTTTAAAAGTGAATCAGAGGCATTAGCCGCAATAAATAAAGACCGATCAGAATTGCGTTTTCCTCATGAATTCCATTACGTAGCGGTAGAGGTAAGCCCATGAAATGGATTAAATATACAAAACTTAGACCAGCAGAAGGGGACACTGTTTTAGTGCTTGATATGATGGCTTCTGTCCCTTCCCCAATAGTTGCTACTTATTACAAAGATATGAATTTTCATTTTAAAGATGATTTTAAGCCCCTCGTGTTTGTTGTAGGTAGTACTTATTGGTGCCCAATCCCCAAAAAGCCAAAAACAAAAATAGAAACAAAAAATTATAGGGTAATGTTTTACAGAGAACAAGATGACAGAAGTCATCTTGTTAATAGACGGTTCGCCACTAAAAAGGAAGCTCAAGAATTTGTGGATAAAGAATTTTCTAAATGTAAGTGGGATATATATGAGATACTTAGCTTTAACAAACCATCAAGAGGCAACAATGGAACTACTGCTAAAGATTGAACTGTTTTTGAGAAAGCGAGGGCTTAATGTATCGCAAGTCGTATTATACGATCAAGGCGATAGCGTAGAAATATCCAATAAAAACGGGGTTATAATAGGGAAGGTGTATGCAAAATAAATTTAAAACAATACTGATTAACGGACAAGAATATGCCCGATTTTGTGAAGTTGCGCCTTATTCTGGGTTTGTTGGACAATTTACTTTTGATGACTATTATCTCAAAGGTAAAATCAAAACCGTAATTGGATCAAATGATGACGACATAATACTAAATGAAGATGAAGAATTTTATCTTGAGTGCTACATAAAATGGGATGGTTGCTCTACTTTTAATTTCGATAACACAGGAGTCCATATCTGTGGCAAGCCCGGCTATGGATTGCATTGTCAATTAATGATGGAGCTATTTGAATTTGCTTCCTTAAATATAAAATATTTTAATAAAGAGGTAGCGGAGTGAATATTGAATCCATACTATCAAGTGACGCACATTGGAATGTAAACAAAAAATTGACAAAAAAAGTTGGCATAGTCCCTGCTGTGCTGCTTATGGAGCTAGTTTTTTGTAGGAAGAAATATGGTGGACCAGAATTTTTTGAATCCTCTGAAAAGCTAGAAATGGCTCTTGGAATAGGGAGGGAACTAAGGAAAAGCGCAATAAAGACACTTGTAGAATCTGGTTTTTTAATCGCTCAAAAAAAGGGAATACCTGCAAGATATTGGTTTCAAATTTGCGATGAAAAGATTGCTGCTTTCTTACTCAGTGATACGGCAAGTGACACCTCCAGTGAGGCGGAAAGCCGTACCACCAGTGATACGGCACCCCGTAGCACTATTAATAAGAATATAAATAAGAATATAAATAATATACAACATTCTAATCAGGAAGAAACTTTAAAGAACTTAGAAAAATCTTTTACTCTTAATAAACAACAACACTTACTCCGTAGAGATGGGAGCGCAGATGCAGAAACCGACCAAGAACTTACTCTTGAAATCCAAGAAAATGCCCCTAGAATCGACGTAGAGAAGAGTTTGGGTGCTGAGGTATC
>Ga0209990_10002834_pt1 | contig 13158 bp, 13 predicted proteins | sample NOAtaG_6_FD_187304 | JGI IMG/M metagenome (GOLD analysis project Ga0209990, IMG submission 187304) | Freshwater lake microbial communities from Lake Erie, under a cyanobacterial bloom - NOAA_Erie_Diel5S_2200h metaG (SPAdes) (version 2) | ecosystem: Environmental > Aquatic > Freshwater > Lake ...
ATGCGCAGGGAGATCGACCTGCCGCGCCCGCGCGACCTCGAGGTCACGTACTCGGAGCGCTTCTCCGAGATCGTGCACGAGCTGCGCGAGAAGATCGGCGCGATTCGCAAATCATGAGCGCACCGTCCCGTTGCCCACCGCACGCCGAGGCTCCATGAAGGAACCGCTGCTCGAACGCGCCGCCCCCTGGCTGGCCGTGCTCGCCCTGCTGGTCCTTTGGGAGGGCCTGGTGCGCCTGCTGGAGGTGCGCTCGTTCATCCTGCCTGCGCCCACGGCCGTGGTGGCCTCGTGGTGGGAGTTTCTCGGCCCGATCAAGATGCACGCGTGGCAGACGTTCTGGACCACCATGCTGGGCTTCGGCATCGCGGTGGCCTTCGGCCTGGTGACGGGCTTCGTGCTGGGTTCGAGCCGGGTGCTCTACAAGGCGTTCTATCCGCTGCTGGTCGGCTTCAATGCCATCCCGAAGGTGGCGGTGGTGCCGATCCTGGTGGTGTGGTTCGGCATCGGCGCGGTGCCGGCCGTGCTGACCGCCTTCCTGCTCGCCTTCTTCCCGGTGCTGGTCAACGTGGCCACCGGACTGGCCACGCTGGAGCCGGAACTGGAGGACGTGTTGCGCGCGCTCGGCGCCAAGCGCACCGACGTGCTGTTCAAGGTCGGCCTGCCGCGCTCGATGCCGTACTTCTTCGCCTCGCTGAAGGTGGCCATCACGCTGGCCTTCGTCGGCGCGGTGGTCAGCGAGACGGTGGCCTCCAACAAGGGCATCGGCTACCTGATGATGTCGGCGTCCTCGACCATGCAGACGCCGCTGCTGTTTGCCGGCCTGATCGTCATCAGCCTGATGGCGATGGCGATGTACGTGGTGTTTGCCAAGATCGAGCAGCGCATGACCGGCTGGGCCACCCGGGGGCAGCAGGCGCCCGGCTGATCCGGACGGCGTTGCCGGAGGGGGCGGCCGGTGCGGGCAGCGGCCGCGGGTGCGCCGGACCGGCCGGTGTGCTGCAATCGCGGCATGCAAGCCGCTCCGACGCCCTCATCGACTTTCCTGCAGATGTCGCCTGCCGCATGAACACCTGGTTCGAGCCGCTGCCGCTGTGGGCGCGCGTCAACGCGCTGCTGGCCGGACCGCCGCGCGCGGCGCTGCTGAAGCTGACCGGTCTGGCGCTGCTCGGTGCGGCCGGTGTCGCCTCCGCCGTGTGGATCGGCACTGCCTACTTCGACACGCAGTGGAACGCGGATCTCGGGTTCCATTCGCTCGACACGCTGGCCTTCGAGCCGTTTCGCACGACGCTCGCCGGCTTCGTGCTGGCACCGCTGGCGCTGGCGGCGCTGTACCTGACGCTGGCACCTTTGTACCGGCTGCCGCGGCGTCCGCTGGCGGCGCTGGCGGTGGCGGTGGTCGGCGCCTTGCCCATCTATGCGGCCGGCCTGGCGTTGGTCGTGCTGCCGGGCGTGCTGCTGCTGTTCGCAGCCTTCTTCCTGTCGTGCTTCTGGTGGAGCGTGGGGCTGCGCACGGTGCTCGGCGTGCCGCCGGGCGACGCCAGCGAGTTCAACGTGCTGGCGCTGCTGGGCAGCGGGTTGCTGTTGCAATTCGGCGGCGCGCTGCTGGTCGGCCTCCTGTAGCGGCCGCGTGCCGGTCGCCGTTGCGGCCCGCCTGCGCGCCTGGTGCTGCGGCGCTGCGGGCCGGGTCCGTATGCTTGCTGACCGCGGCCTGTCCGTCTTCCGTGCCGCCCGAGGAGGTCCGTATGTCGATCCGCCAGCCCCTTGCCGCGCAGCCGCGTCCCGGCCATGAGTTCGCCACCCTCGGCGGCGGCTGCTTCTGGTGCCTCGAAGCCGTGTACGAGGAGTTGCAGGGTGTGGTGGATGTGGAGTCGGGCTACGCCGGCGGGCACGTGGACCGGCCCTCCTACCGCCAGGTCTGCGGCGGCGGCACCGGCCACGCCGAGGTGGTTCGCGTGGAGTTCGACCCGCAGCAGATCGGCTATCGCGAGATCCTCGAAGTGTTCTTCACCATCCACGATCCGACGCAACTCAACCGGCAGGGCAACGATGTCGGCGACCAGTACCGGTCGGCGATCTTCACCCACTCGCCGGCGCAGCGCGCGGCGGCCGAGGCCATCATCCGCGAGATCCAGCCGCACCATGACCGCGAAGTGGTCACGCAGGTGATGCCGGCCGGCGCCTACTGGCGCGCCGAGGACGAGCACCAGGAGTACTTCCGCCACAACCCCGCGCAGGGCTACTGCATGTTCGTGGTGGCACCCAAGGTGGAGAAGTTCCGCCGCAGCTTTGCGGCCCGGCGCAGGCTGCCCGGCGCCTGAGAGGGTGAGAGGCAATCCGACATGCCCGCTGTGACTGCCCAAAGCGCCCCACTCGTCGTTGCAAATGCTCGCCGTAGCCCGAGCTACGGCTGCGCTTTGCGCCTAGATTGGAGCGCTTTGGGCAGCCCCCTCGGGCACGCCGGATTGCCTCTCACCCTCTGAGCGCCTGCGGCCAGCGCGAGCGCGCCCGAGGGCGCGGGTCGGCGGACTGCCGGGCCGGCTGGCCCGGCCGAACGAACGAGCGCAGCGGGCCGGAGCACAGGGCAGCCGGAACGGGGTTCCCGCGCCCGGCTAACGCCCGCGCAGTTCGGCCTTCAGCGCGTCGAGGTTGACCGGCTCGAATTCGAGAGCGCCGAGGTCGTCGGCAGCCGCATGACGCGTTTTCTGCAGGAAATCGCTCACCTGCGCCTGAGCCTTGGGATCGCCCAGACCCTGCGCCGGATCGCATACAACTAGATTGGCCCACTTGCCGGCACCGCCTGAGAACAGATCGGGCGTGTCGTCAAGCACCAGGTGGTCGACAACCTTGCCGCCCATCATCTCGAGCCACTTGAGAATGGCCGCATCGCGCGCCAGCGTGTTGAAGCCGACCGTACCCTGGAACCACGGAGCGAGCTCGGGCAGGAAGCCCCGAATCTCGTCATCGCGAAAGTGGGCACGCCACGAACTGTGCACGACGAGACGCACGCTTTCGTGGTGTGGCGAGGCCCGGATCACTTCGGCCAGCCAGGCAGCGTGGGCAAACAGGCCGCGCTGCCGTAGCTGCGCGAGGCCGGCGGCCTGCACGATCGAGCGCGACAGACCTTCTGCGGCAGCCGCCGCGTGCAACACGCCGTCGAAGTCGGTGAAGATCACGCGCACGAGGGGGTCCTTGCTTGTAGGTGGCGTCCATCGCGGACGTGCGGTCACGCGCCCGGCGCACGCGACAGCGTTCTTTGTATCAGCATGAGGACGGCCGATTCGCGCGATAAAGGCCGGTTTCAAGGCGAGCCCGGCTGAATCCCGGGTGGCGTAGCCCGGCTAGAAGCTGTGCAGCACGCCAATACCCACGCCGGTCTGCGAGCCGCCGGCCACCGGCGCGCTGCCGGCGCCGCCGCCGCTGACCGACAGCGCCAGCTGGCCGTCGTTGTCGATGAAGCCCACCATGCCGTAAACCGCCGTGCGCCGGCTCAGCCGGTAGGTACCGCGCAGCGCCGGCAGGACGGCCGCGTTGTCGCTGCCCTTGAAGTCGAGCCGGAACAACTGCGCATCGACCGTCAACGAGCCCAACGGGAACGAGCCGCCCACCCACGTGAGGTCGCTGCGCGGCGCGGTCGCGCTGGCGTCGTTGTCGCGGCGGATGAAGCCGGCGGCCAGCTTGTGGCCGGCCAGCCGCACGTAGCCGTTGACCGACAGTCGGGTGTCCTTCAGGTCGCTGCGTACCAGGCCGCCAAATGCGCCGGCGCCACCACGGATCTCGTCGATCGCCGCCGCCGCGCCAAAGCGCGCGCTGTCGAACTTGACGAGCCCCGACCACTGGCGGCAGGCCTTGCGGTCGGCGGCCGCTTCGCCCGGGCAGTTGGTGCCGGCGGGGCCGCCGGCGTTGACCGTGTCGCGGCCGAAGCTGTAGGTCGCACCGAGCATCCAGCCGCCGAAGCGGCCCTGCCAGGCCACCGCATTGTCGGCCCGCGCATTGGGCACGTAGGCATCGAGCGAGCCCGAGCTGTACAGCGCCGGCCCCATGATGTCGGCCTCCAGCAGCGACCAGAACAGCATGGTGTACTGGCGCCCGAGCGACAGCGTGCCCCAGGGACCGCTCAGGCCGACGAAGGTCTGACGCCCGAAGAAGCGCCCGCCCTGGGTCGAGGTGCCCTGGTCGGGCGCGAAGCCCCCTTCGATGGCGAACACCGCCCGCAGACCGCCGCCGAGGTCCTCGCTGCCGCGCAGCCCTACGCGCGAGGGCAGGCTGCCCGTGAGGCTGGGCACGCGCGTGAGCCCACTCTTCTGCGCGCCGACGTCGGTGACGTGTTCCACCGCCACGTCGACGATGCCATAGAGGGTCACGCTGGACTGCGCCCGGACCACTGCCGGCAGGGCGGCCGCGAGCGCGGCCAGGACGACACCAGCGGCTCCCGGCCGCCACAGGACAGTGCAATGCATGACAACCTCGTTCGGACTGGCGGCCCGCTGCTGGGCGGATCGCGGCGTTGTGGCACTCCCGGGCGCGGCACCCGCTGCACCTCCTGGCCGTACAAGGCTAGCGGCTGCCGCGGCGCTGGCAAGTCCTAGTCCACACGAGTTGCCGCGGCAAGTCCTGCCATGCAGGTGGCTGTTGCGTCCATGCCATGCCTTGAACCGACAGCCAACCGGTCGCCGTGCGGCTGGCGCAGACTCGCGCTGCTGCACCCCACCCCGGATTGCTCAGGAGGAGCCCTTTGATGATCGAACCTCGCATCCGCGTGTCGACCGCGGCCGCGCTCGGCCGCGCCCTGCTGGCGTCGCTGGCGCTGGCGCTGGCGGCCTGCGGCGGGGGCGGAGGCACCGCCACCGTCAGCGCGCCCCCCACCTTCAACACGGCACCGCCCGCGGGGCTCGATGCCACCACCTTCCCGACCGGCTGGACCGAAAAGAGCGACGTCTTCCTGAACCGCTCGGTCGTCACGGCCGCCAACCCGCTGGCCGTGGATGCGGGCGTCGAGATCCTGCGCGCCGGCGGCACCGCGGTCGATGCGGCGATTGCCGTGCAGATGGTGCTCGGCCTGGTCGAGCCGCAGAGCTCCGGCCTCGGCGGCGGCGCCTTCATGCTGCACTACCGCGCCAGCAATCGCACCGTGGAGACCTACGACGGCCGCGAGACCGCGCCGGCCACCGCCACGCCCAACCTGTTCATCGTCAACGGCCAGCCGCTGCCCTTTGCCACCGCGGTCGTCGGCGGCCGCTCGGTGGGCACGCCGGGCGCGGTGCGCATGCTGGAGCTGGCGCACAAGGACCATGGCCGCCTGCCGTGGGCGCGGCTGTTCGAGCGCGCCATTCAGATCGCCGAAGACGGCTTCGCCATCTCGCCACGATTGTTCAACTCGCTGAACGCCGATCAGGCGCTGCGCACCCAGCAGCCGGCGGCCACCTACTTCTACAACACGGACCTCACGCCCAAGGCCGTGGGCACGGTCCTGCGCAACCCGGAGTACGCGGCCACGCTGCGCGCGATCGCCAGCGGCGGCGCTAACGCCTTTTATGCCGGGCCGATCGCCGCCGACATCGTGGCCAAGGTGCAGGCCCACCCGACCAACCCGGGGCTTCTGTCGGTCAGCGACATGGCCAACTACCAGGCCAAGAAGCGGCCGCCGGTGTGCGGCACCTACCGCACGCGCTACAACGTGTGCGGCATGGGCATGCCCAGCTCGGGCGGCGCTACGGTGGTGATGGCGCTCGGCATTCTGGAGAACTTCAACGTTGCGGCCATGGGGCCGCAGACGGTGGACTCGGTGCACATCATCAGCGACGCCTACCGCCTCGCCTACGCCGACCGCGGCCAGTACATGGCCGACTCGGATTTCGTCAACGTGCCGCTGGCGGGCCTGATCAACAAGGACTACCTGCGCACCCGCTCGCAACTGCTGCGGATGGACCGCAGCATCGGCGTGCCGCCGGTGGGCACCCCGCCCGGACTGAGCAGCTCGACCGCCTTCGGCAGCGACGCCACCCACGAGGGCGGCGGTACCAGTCACCTGTCGATCGTCGACGCCGACGGCAACGCGGTGTCGATGACCACCACGGTCGAGGGCGCCTTCGGCTCCAAGCAGATGGTGCGCGGCTTCCTGCTCAACAACCAGCTCACCGACTTCTCGTTTGCGCCGAACGACTCGCAGAACCGCCCGATCGCCAACCGGGTGGAGGCGGGCAAGCGGCCGCGCAGCTCGATGGCGCCGACCATCGTGCTCAACCCCGAGGGCGAAGTCGAGATCGTGATCGGCTCGCCCGGCGGTGCGGCCATTATCCAGTTCGTGACCAAGAGCCTGATCGGCATGATCGACTGGAAGCTGAGCCCGCAGGACGCGATCGAACTGGGCAACTTCGGCGCCGCCACCACCGCGACCACCACGCTGGAACGCAACAGTGCGGTGCAAGCGACGGCGATCGCCGACGGCCTGCGCGCACGCGGCCACACGGTGGCCATTGCCGACCAGAACAGCGGCCTGCACGGCTTCCTGTTCACGGGCAGCCGCAATCCGGGCTTGGGCACGGGGGCGTATCGCGGCTGGGTAGCCGGCGCCGATCCGCGCCGTGAGGGCGTATCGCGCGGCGACTGAACCGGAGAACCGACATGCAGAACAGCAAGAAGACCCTGATTGCAGCCGCCGCTCTGACCCTGTTCGCCGCCCTGCCCGGGTACGCGCAGGAACGCGGGCTCTACGTCGGCGCAGCCCTCGGCCAGTCGAACGTCAAGTGGGACGAGGGCGGCTATGCGCAGCGCCTGGTCGACTCCGGCTACCGCAGCGCCACCACCACCAGCAGCCGCGACGGCACGGCCTGGCGCCTGTATGGCGGTTATCGCTACGGGCCGCACCTGGCGGCGGAGGCCGGCTTCACCCGCTTTGCCAAGTCCGGCATCGATGCCGTGGTCGGTACCGGCGCCGGCAGCAGCACCGGCACGGTCAACGGCGATACCTCGATCGAAGCCTTCGAGCTCGACGGCCTGGCGCTGTGGCCAGTGGGCGGCGGTGTCGATGTCTATGCACGGCTGGGATTCGGGCTGATGCGCGTCAAGACCACCTATGGCACCAGCGGCGCAGCGCGCGGCATCGATTCGACCGACGACACCGAGGCCAAGCTGCGCTACGGCCTGGGCGCGCAGTATCGCTGGGGCAAGTGGGCGCTGCGCGCTGACTGGATCGTCTATCCGGGGATTGGCGGCGACTCTTACGGAGCCGGCGGCGCCGACGCCAACGTCGCGCTGCTTGGGGTGTCCTACCGCTTCTAGTCGGTCGGCGGGCCGGCTGCGCACGCGGCCGTCCCGCCCGACCTGGCGTCTCGTCAGGCCGGGCTGCAGGATCGACGAACCTGCCAGCGAGCAGGCGGCGAGTGTCCTGGCGTACCGTCTTGTGCGATGGGGTTGCGCACAGAAGCGCGGCTGGTAGCCCGCTGGCGCAATCGTCCGGCTACAGCGTCACCACCTTGCCGGCGGCCGCCTGCAGCTCGATCACCTGCGCCATGGTGCCGATCTCGCCCACCGCCACGCGGTCCAGCAGGCCGTAGTGCTCCAGACAGGTGCGGCAGGCGATGACGGGCACGCCGCCGGCCGCCAGCGCACGCAGCGGCTCGAGCACCGGCGAGTCGTCGGCCACCATCTTCACGCCGCCGGTGTACAGGCAAATAGCCTGCGGCTGCATACCCATCTCGGCCAGCGCACGGAAATAGTTGCCCAGCACGCGCTGGCCCAGCGCCGGCTCGGCCTGCCCGAGCCCGGCGCCGGTCACGACGATCACGCAGTCCTTCATGTGCGGGTCGGCCATCGCTGCGGCTCCTATTTCAGCGCCTTGTAGCGGATGCGGTGCGGCTGCGCGCCCTCGTCGCCCAGGCGCTTCTTCTTGTCGTCCTCGTACTCGCGGTAGTTGCCGGGATAGAACACCCACTGCGAATCGCCCTCGGCCGCCAGGATGTGGGTGCAGATGCGGTCGAGGAACCAGCGGTCGTGCGAGATGATGATCGCGGTGCCGGCGAACTCCAGCAGCGCTTCTTCCAGCGCGCGCAGGGTCTCGACGTCCAGGTCGTTGGACGGCTCGTCCAGCAGCAGCACGTTGCCGCCCTCGAGCAGCGTCTTTGCGAGGTGCAGCCGGCCGCGCTCGCCGCCCGACAACTGCCCCACGATCTTCTGCTGGTCGCCGCCCTTGAAGTTGAAGCGGCCGATATAGGCCCGGCTCGGCATCTCGAACTTGCCCACCGTGAGGATGTCGGCACCGCCGGAGATGGCTTCCCAGACGGTCTTGTCGTTGGGCAGCGCGTCGCGCGACTGGTCCACGAACGCGATGTTCACCGTGTGGCCGATCTTGATCTGGCCCGAGTCGGGCTGCTCCACGCCGGTGATCATGCGAAACAGCGTGGACTTGCCGGCGCCGTTGGGACCGATCACGCCGACGATGGCCCCCGGCGGGATCTTCATGCTGAGCTTGTCGATCAGCAGGCGGTCGCCGAAGCTCTTGCTCACGTCGGTGAACTCGATCACCTCGTTGCCCAGGCGCTCGGCCACGGGGATGAAGATCTCGTTGGTCTCGTTGCGGGTCTGGTACTCGTAGCTGGACAGTTCCTCGAAGCGCTGCAGGCGCGCCTTGCTCTTGGCCTGGCGGCCCTTGGCGTTCTGCCGCACCCAGGCGAGCTCTTCCTTCATCGCCTTGATGCGCGCCTGCTCCTGCCGGGACTCGGTCTCCAGCCGCCTTTCCTTCTGCTCCAGCCACGCGGAGTAGTTGCCCTGGTACGGGATGCCCATGCCGCGGTCCAGCTCCAGGATCCACTGGCAGGCGTTGTCGAGGAAGTAGCGGTCGTGCGTCACGCCGACCACCGTGCCCGGGAAACGCAGCAGAAACTGCTCGAGCCACTCGACGCTCTCGGCATCCAGGTGGTTGGTCGGCTCGTCGAGCAGCAGCATGTCGGGCTTGCTCAGGAGCAGCCGGCACAGCGCCACGCGCCGCTTTTCGCCGCCCGATAGGTTGGCGATCTTGGCCTCCCACGGCGGCAGGCGCAGCGCATCGGCGGCGATCTCGAGCTGGTGCTCGGTGTCGTTGCCGGCCGCGGCAATGACCGCCTCCAGCCGGGCCTGCTCGGCGGCGAGCGCGTCGAAGTCCGCATCGGGCTCGGCGTAGGCGGCATACACCTCGTCGAGCCGCTTCTTGGCCGTGAGCACCTCGCCCAGGCCGGCCTCGACCTCCTCGCGCACCGTCTTGGTCGGATCGAGCTGCGGCTCCTGCGGCAGGAAGCCGATCTTCAGGTCCGGCATCGGCACGGCCTCGCCGTCGAAGTTCTTGTCCTCGCCGGACATGATCTTCAGCAGGCTCGACTTGCCGGACCCGTTGAGGCCGAGCACCCCGATCTTGGCGCCGGGGAAAAACGACAGCGAAATGTCCTTGAGGATCTGGCGCTTCGGCGGCACCACCTTGCCGACGCGGCGCATCGTGTACACGTATTGCATCTGAGGAGTCCGCCCGTCCGGTTGCCCGCGCCCGCTCCCGCGGCACGCAGGCGCAAGGGCGCAAAGGCGCGAAGCTTAACTAAAGCCAGCCGGCCAGCCGTTCGAGCACGGCGCGCTGCACCGGCGGACGCTGCAGCGGCTCCATGTGCTGGGCGCCCTCGACGCGCAGCACCGCGTGCGGTCCGCGGGTGGCGGCCACCAGCCTGTCGGTGTGCGCCACAGGCACCACGTGGTCGGCGCTGCCGTGGAGGGCGCGTGGAGCGGGGCAGTTCCTGCCCGCCTACCGGAACCGCGCCGGCTATCGCGACCTCCTCGCCCTATGCTGCAACGCCCGCCGCAGCGGGGGCGACTACGCACGCCATGGCGGCGCAAGGCCGCAAGACCGCTGCCCAATGCCGAGGTCGAGGCAGCGGTCAGCCCTTGTTAGGGGTCACGCGCCTGCCGAATCCGGCCTAAGCGCGGACACCGCAAGCAAGCCTCCGGCGCCCAACCATGACTCCTCTTGCCGACTCAACCGCCGCTCCAGGGTCCGCAGGCCTGAACAGGACTTGGCTGAGGGCGTTGAAGTTCCTAGCGCGGCCTGCGGCCGCAACCACGGTGTCGGCGCGTTGATCCTGGCATGCCCGTCGGCGTTGCCGGAAGATCGCAGTCCCTCGCCAACCGCCAAGGACTTACTCGGCATGCAAGACAATCGCGGTCAACCCGGCGACGGCGGCAAAACGAGCGTCGTTGGTAACGAAGACGGAAGCGTTGCAGGCCAAGGCGGTGGCTGCGTGGATCGCGTCCGGCAGCTTGAGCGCCGGTTGTTGCGCGCGCAGCCGGGCGGCGTCCAGCAGGACGGCCCGAGAAACCGGCGCCATCGTCAGCGTAGGACCGGATTGCAGCGTTTCGAGATAAGCCCGCTGCGACTGGTCTTGACCCATTTGCAGGGGTTTGACCAGCAGCTCTGCCAAGGTCAGCTCGCTCGTGATTGCCGTCAGTTCGCCGGCATCGATGCGGCCGAACAGCGCCGCGAGGGGCTGCGCGAAGGGCGCGAAGCCTTCGAGCGCGTAAATCCAGATGTTGGCGTCGAGATAGACGCGGCTGCCGGCCGGAATGCCCGCCAACCGATCCGGCGTCATCACCACCGATCGCGCTCGGCGCGGATGAAGCGGTCGGCATCCTCCGCCGAACCGAAAGTCCCCTTGCCTTGCCCGATCAGGTTCGCCAACTTGCCCCCGCCCGCGCGCACTGCCGCGCACTGTTCTTCGAGCACGATGACCTCCGCAGTCGAACCCTCCGGTAGTTCCGGCACATGCAGTTCGATGCGCCCGCCGCTCTGCACGACGACACTTCGTTTGATGGCATTGAGCATGGCCGCAGTCTCCTGCTTAGTCGATCCTGCTTGATCGAAACCCGCCGCTAGTGTACGTCGCGCCCATTGATCCAAGCGAAGAGCTACACACGCCGAGACGACGCGCCTGCGCGCGGTCGCCGCGACTTTGCCTGATGTCGTTCAACGGCGGGCTGAGGCCCAACGCGAACCTGCGGGCGCGGGTGGTGCCGCAAGGTCAAGGCCCGCTGTGGCCTCGGCGGCAGGGCAGGCCATCGAAGCTGCGGCCGCCGCCGGATGCGATGCCCAGACGGTTCAGGCCCGGCCGCATCGCGTCGGCCGGGCGCGGCAGCTCGGGCACGTCTTCGACATCCACTCGCGGCACTGCCCGATCTGCGGCAGCGGGGACCTGAAGAGCGTCGCGGCCATCGTGCAGCGACCCGCGATCGAGAAGATCCCCACCCACCTGCGGCTCGATTCGCAGCCGCTGCCCCGGGGCAGCGCGCGCGAAGCGGAGCGGGACCCAACTGCCTGAACTGCGCCGGCCGTCGCTAACATGACGTCCCAGGATGCAATCGCATGAGCAGCCGGGGCGGCAGTGCGTGCCACGTCCGCGCGAGGCCGCAAGACCGGCGTCCAACGCCCCGGGCAAGGCAGCAACCGGCCCTTGTGAGGAGTCGCGCGCCTGCCGAACCCAACCCCGCGTGGGCTCCGGCACCAAACCCGACACCCAACGCCACCCCAACCTCCGCATCCGGGTCCGCGGGCCCCTACAAGACCTGCTGGCGGCGTTTGAAACTGCCGTGTCGCGGTTCGGAAGCGGCGGGGAGTCGGGGCCGGACAGGCGCTACGCATCGCTGGTCAAATGCAGACGCCGAAGATCTCGCACAGGAGACTCGCCAGTCCATCCCTCAGCAGGTAGGACCGGTAGACCGAGCGCGGCCCGGGCATCACCTGTTGACCGAAGGGTTCGGCTAAGGTTAGTCCGCGATCGCTGTTGGTGAACATGACGAAACCGTTTCCACCGCGGACCGAAGCGAGGACGAAAGCACGGTAGCCGGGGTTGTTTCCCCAATGCCAGAGGACGACGTCGTCCTGGTCGGTCTCGAGCCCCCAGCCTAGCCCCCAGCCCAGATTGAGCTTCGGGTCGACGCTGACGGACGAGGCGACAATCTGCCGCAGCAACGCCTCGTCCTTCATAAGCGCCGCGAGGAACAGGCCGTAGTCGCGCGCGCTCGTGTAAAGCGTAAAAGCGGAGACGGGCACGCGGAAGCTCCAGGGTTCCAGTCGGGTACCGTCCCGAGTCCACCCCGGGACGATGTGCTTCTCGAGATCCGACCTGCTGGTGTAGGCGCTGTGCATCATGCCGATCGGCTGGAAAACTTCGCGGGCCATGAACTCATCGAGGTTCTGGCGCGTGACCACTTCCACCGCACGCTGCAGCAGAACATAGCCTTCACCTGAGTATTCCCAGCGCTGGCCAGGATTGCCGATGAAGTACAGCGGGCCCTCAGCCCAGTTGGGCAATCCAGCGGTGTGGTTCAGCACCATTCGAGCCGTGACGGCCTGCAGCCGAGGGTCGGACACGCGATCGGCTGGCGAATCCGGCAGGTACGGTTGCGAGCGGTGCTCGTATCCGCCGGGAAGGTATCGGAGCACGGGCGCGTCTAGGTCAATCTTCCCTTGCTGCGCCAGCTTGAGCACCGCGTAGGCGAACACAGGCTTGCTCAGCGATGCGGCCTGGAAGATGCTCTCCGTCGTCAAGCTCTCGTCGCTTTGGTCCGTCGCGCACCCCTGGGCCGCTGTGACGAACCTCAGCTCCCGCTCCCGAACGACGGCGGCCGTGACCTTGCAGATGCCGTAGCGTGTAGCCAGCCGCTGCAGCGTGTCGCGCCACACCTCCTGCTGTGCAGCGGCTTCCAGCGCCGTCGGTGGCTGCGTGCGCAAAGGCACTGCGGCCGGGTCGGACGCCGAACCGCTGGATACGCAACCGACGCAGAGGATGGCTAGCGAGGCCAAGACCCTGCCGAAAGCGCCCAGCATCGGTCTGCGCGGGGGAAGGCGCTGCCGTCCGCTCGCGTCATGGATCATGCTCAGCGCACGCTCGATCGGTGGGGGTGTTGCCGTCATGGCGCGGAGCTCAATTCGCCGCCCCTGCGGCACACAGGCGCATGGGAACCTCAACTAAAGCCAGCCGGCCAGCCGTTCGAGCACGGCGCGCTGCACCGGCGGTCGCTGCAGCGCTTCCATGTGCTGGGCGCCCTCGATGCGCAGCACCGCGTGCGGTCCGCGGGTGGCGGCCACCAGCCTGTCGGTGTGCGCCACAGGCACCACGTGGTCGGCGCTGCCGTGGACGTACAGCAGCG
>Ga0209990_10002838_pt1 | contig 13137 bp, 13 predicted proteins | sample NOAtaG_6_FD_187304 | JGI IMG/M metagenome (GOLD analysis project Ga0209990, IMG submission 187304) | Freshwater lake microbial communities from Lake Erie, under a cyanobacterial bloom - NOAA_Erie_Diel5S_2200h metaG (SPAdes) (version 2) | ecosystem: Environmental > Aquatic > Freshwater > Lake ...
AATGTCCGATTTCAAAGCAAACTGGAATGGTTCCCAACCGTATTCTTCCAGTTCTTCTTGAGATAATTTACCAGTGAAGTATTCCCACTTGATCTTACGCATACGTAGATAATCAAAGTGTGCCTTCTTGGAAGCTATTTTGTGTTTGGTGAGAATGCCAAGATACTTACTATGAATTGTAGGTATTCTGATTAGTTCTTTGCTGGGTTCGGTCTGGTCAATGACAGCATCCGATTCCCACAGTTTTAATATTTGTTCAAGTGTTTCCATAATCGTTTCACAAATCTCATTTTTACTTTATAAATCAAGAGCTTACGCTCAATTAATCGTTTCAAAACATTATAAAGGATATCTATTAAATTGTCAAGTACTTATATGATTGATACCTAAAAGTTGCATCACAAGTTACTATAGTATCCGCAGATAGTCTGGTATCAAAATTGATATTCGACATTGTTAAAGGGAAAACGTTCGTAAATTCAATTCTTAAAATTGGATTATTCAAAGCACTTAAAATAGTTAGTGTTGCATCCGAAAACTGTTTCTGTTGTTGCAACTCACGATTTGGCATTCTTCCACCGAAACCATCCGGATCGGCAATTGAAATAAACCAGTCATATAAATTTTTCCAAGATTGTAGTTCTTCATCTATTATGAAAGAAATATCAAGTGTGTTGTATGACAGTTTTGTGCCGGGAGAATACAAATCTAAAAACGGTGTATCTCTTTGTACTTCACCTAACGAAACGCTCGGTACATTAACTGATTGACAAAAATATTGTGTCGTGGCAATTCTACTGAACGTCAACAAGAACTTTGTTGGTTGTAGTAGATTTGTATTTTCTGGATTTCTGTTCAGTGCGCTCATTTATATCTCCTTACTAGGTATTTAGGAGCTGATTTTTTATATATATTTGTATGTTCAACTTTTTAAGTGTACCTTTATGTTAACTTCTCAACCTGAAAGACCTATTTGCCAAAGTTGCAATATTAAATTGGCACACAAAAACGGAATATCAAAAAAAGGATTTATAAAATGGCATAAATTTTGTGATTCTTGTCATAAAAAAGAATATAAAATGGGACGAGAAATTTATAGGTCCGTGAAAGGAAACAGTTGCGTTAACTGTGGATTTATTGCAGAAGATTCGTGTCAGTTGGATGTGGACCATATAGATGGAAATCACAAAAACAATGATCATTCCAATTTACAAACTTTGTGTGCAAATTGTCATAGATTAAAAACTAGAAATCAAAAAAAAGGGACCAATTTCTTGGTCCCTTTCTAAAGTGTCACTCTTAACGGTGACTTACCGATTACATCAGGTTCTTAACTTGGAAGATTCTGTAGTAAACGTTGCTACGTGCATTCAGAGCACCGTTGCCAGTTGTCAGACCTGTTGCGAATGGGTTTGCAACCATTCCGTAACGTGTCTTGAATCCAATCTTTGGTTGGAATGTGTACTGGTCAACTGCACGAACCATTTGCAGAGGAACGTATGGGCAATAGAACAGGCCTGCGTCATAAGGAGAAGAACCCTTATAACCAACTGTGACCAATTCTTGGTTGGATGTGTATCCACCGAAGTATGGGTCGATGTAGACCTTGATACGACCATGTAACAGACCAGCGAAGGTGTTACCTGTGTCGTCAACTTGCAGGTCAGCTTGCAGAGCAGGTGTATATTGCAGAACACCAGCCATAGCCATAGCAGAAGCAACGTCTGAAGAAACGATCAGAACGTTACCCTTACCACGACGAGTCTGCTTAGCGATGACGTTAGCATCACGTTCGATTTGGAAGATCAGACCCTTGAAACGCTCAACAGACCAACGGCCGTTAGAGTCAGTGTCTAAGTCGAATACACCAGCGGTTGTTGTGCCGTACTGAGCACCGCCAACAGCGCATGTGTAGATTGTACGGATAACTTCACGGTTGATTTCAGCAAGAATCTCTGTAGACAGAATGTTAGACAGTTCTGTTTCAGCATCCAGACCATGAACTGCTTTCAGGTCTTGTGCCAGTTCCAGAGAATACTCAGCCTTCAGAGCACGAGATTGAGCGGTAACAGTTACCTTCTCGATGCTGAATGCCATCTGGTTGAACATACCTGTGTCAGTGTCTGCGCCCAGACCTTCTGCACGTGATGTTGTCATGCCGATACCAGTTGTGTAACTGTTAGCGGTGAAGTCTGCAACAGAGTTTGTTCTAACGTCTGTTGTGTTGTTACCACGGAAGCCGTACAGGTTAGTAGAAGAACCAGCACCAGAGAAGATGGTGTTGGCTTCGTTGAAGAAGGCTTCGTTTGTATTGCTTGGGCTGCCTGTCTGTGCATCGTAACGAGCACGCATTGCAAAGATCAGTCCTGTAGGACCGGTCATTGGCTGAACGCCAGCAACGTCATAAGCAATCAGGTTAGGCAGAGCACGACGAACCAAGCTGATTAAGATTGGGTCATAGTTTGAAACACCACCAGTTACGTTTGTTGGCGTAGCTGAGTATGTTGTTTCATTTAACTGCTGTGCAGATTCCTTCATTGCTTGCTGTTGGTTTTCTAACACTACAGCAGTAACGGCCTTTTTGTATGGATCTGTGATTTTCTCTAATTCTGGGTGTTCCAGAACAGGTGTCCATTTCTTTTGTAATTCTTCAGATAGAAACATTGATTTCTCCTTGTGAGTTTCTAATATTGGTAAATTTTATTTATTTAGCCAATGTTTTTGAGATTGTTTTTGCATAAATGTTGATCATTGGATCAGCAGAAGGTTGTTCCTTCTTCTCTTCCTCGATCTCCACTGCTTCGTTCAGAGCAGAACTGACCGCAGGTTTAACTGATGCATTGAAATATGATTCTCTCAATGTAACCAGTTTGTCTGCAAATTCTTCGTCAGTGGTGAAATCAACACTCTCTGCGAGTTGTCTCATTTTTTCCACTTGAGTCTGCGTTAGGCCCTCACATACTGCATGTATAGCCTCATTCTTTTTGTGTTCGTTCAATTCCTTCTTCATCTCAACAGCAGATTCAATCTGTTCGTTGATTGTGGCTTCAAGTTCTTCAACTTTGTTTGTCAGTTCTTCGACAACATCCACTTTTTCTTCAGGAATATCGATGTAGTGTTCTTTGAACAGGTCATGTAATCCACGGATGAAATCTTCAACGATTTCGGCACGAAGACCTTTTTCGATTGCCAGTTGGTTCTCTTTGACCCACTCTTCTGCCATGTAGTTGATGTAGTCGTCTAGCTTAGTTGCCAGTTCTTCTTTGACTTCTTCAACAGCCAGTTCGAACTCTTCGTACAGAGCTTCTTCAACTTCTTCCACGATTGCATGTGAACGTGAAATGACGGCAGCTTCAAATATTGTTTGTGCTTTCTCTTTGAATTCTTCAGAGAGATTTTCACCAGAAAGAAGTGCATCAACGTCAGCGTCCATGTCTTCTTTCATTTTTTGTTTCTTCATCATCTTCTTGATCATTGCTTTGTCTTGAGCTTCGTCTTCATGACCTTTTTCTTCGGCTTCAGCTTCTGCAATGACTTCTGAATCGACTTCAGTTTCTTCTGGAACTGCATGGAATACTGCGCCAGGATTTGACTGCATTGTTTGTGCGGCTAAACGAGCCTTAACGCGGTCACGGATTGAAGCGTATTCTGTTGCGTCAGCTTGTACAGTATGCGCCAAGTCTTTACGACCTTCTGAATCTGCTGGACCAGATAACTTGCCACCAGGTTGTGCACCAACAGGTGGTGTTGCACCAGGAGGTGTAGCACTTGGTGTGCCCTTTGTATAATCTGGTTTGTCGTCGTCTTGCTTGTCGGCAACACCAGCAACTTCACCAGCATCCTTTGTGCCATAAGCAACAGCAGGATTTAATTTTTGTGGTGCGTCTTGGCCACCGTGTTTTGCAGATACGTTGCCTTGCAAAATGTCTTTAGCGGCTTCTGTCAGATTAAATTTTCCCATTTTGAGAATCTCCTTGATTTTATATTGGATATTTATAATTAAAGTTTTTTGATGAAGTTTTCAAATATTTGTAAACTTACTTTTTCGATATCTTTACGAGAAGCTTTTTGAATTAACTTCTGAGAAGCTTCGATATGTTGTTCAGTCCAAATACCGTTAACATACACCCATTCTTTACCTTCCATAATGCCTTGAACGAAAGCTCCAGGCGCAGAAGGATCTGCTACAATATCTGCCGCTGTGGCCAGATGAAAGTCGTCTTGAACTATATTGATACCATTGACAGCTTTCAAAGAACCCATACCGCGAGATGACACACCTAGTTGTGCTCCACCCTCAATTAGATTCTTTGCAATGTTGCCCATTGGTGTTTCAAGAATTTTAGCTTTGCCTATCCAATCATTTCCCTCTTGACGTAAACCCACGATTAAGTGAGAAACGCGGTCGAGATTGATTGAAGGTGTATCTGGATGTCCCAGTTCACCAAAGGCACGATTTTTATTGATGTATTCTTCTGTATAACGTGAAACTTCTTTACGCATTGTTTCTTCTTTATACATGCGTCCATTCTTATTTGTTTTTTCAGAAACGAGGAAAGGGCCCTCAATGAAAAGGGTTTTCTTTCCATCTTTTTCTTCTGTTAAATAATTTACAGACTCGGTAATTTCTTTAATAAGTTTCATTTTATTACCTTTTATGGACGGATCGAATAATCGCCGTAGTTGAATGCAGCAGGATCGTTGAACTGACCGCGCTGGTAGTATTCGTTTTCTTTACGTAGTTCAAGAATGATAGTGTAAGTTGAGTTTGCGACTTGACCTCTTGTTACTATACCAATGTCTCCGTTGTTGAACGCTGTTTTATCGGTATTTCTGATAGTAATCCAATTGCCACCCGCATCATACTCACCATTACCTTGAACGAAAACTATTGGTACACCTGCATTAGCTAATGCACTCGCGGTGTTTGACCAATACAGTTGAACATCTCCTGTTCCAGTATACGTATCATACCATATACGATTAACAGTTAAACCGTAATATGATAGAGTTGTATTTGCTGCACCACCTTGAGAATTTGCAACCAAATAACCATTTGTTGCTAGAGCACCATAAAGTGTGTTTGCAGCAATTCTTGCGGTATTGTTTTCTTGTCCCGTACCATCAAATTCCGCTGTCAGTTTAATGACTGCGAATTGTGTGTCGTCTTTTAGGACTTGATAAGAATATTTGTTAGCCATTTTTTATCCCTGAAATTATTTTAGGTATTTAAGCGTTTTCAACGGCATCTTCCGAATCTTGTGACTCTTGTGGTGCAATTAATGTTTTTGCAATACTTTGTTTGTGTGCATCAATATGTGCCATCACTTTGTCTTGAATGGCAGAATACAATGCATCACGCATATTCTTTGCATCACCTTCATCGGCAAAATCAACTATGGTTCTTGTTACTTCGCTCATTTCTATCTCCTTATAATATACGCTTCAATTTAGTGAATGTGGTATTTTCCAAACTCAAGTCGGCTCTAGAATTTGTTTGTTTCTTTTTGTCGCTCGAATTATTGGGTTTAGTTGCTTGCTGTTGAGGTTGTTGAGCTTCCATATCTTGTTGTATCTCAGCCTGACCCTGTGCCATTTGCAACTGTTGCTGAGTCTGAATGTCTCCAGACATTTGTTGCTGTGCAACAGAGTTTGTTACCTCAACTGGTAAACCTAAACCTTGTTCTTTTTCCAGATCGATTTGATCTTGCATTTCTTTAATCTGATCATCTGTCAGACGCAACACGTTTTGTTGAATCCATTTTTGTGAGAAATAACGACCAGTATAAGGATCCACAGACTGTAACAGAGAAAGTCTATCTCTCATCAGTTCAGCTTCTTTAAGTTCTGTGAAATTATTATCTTGAATAAAGTCAAAATAGATATATTCTTTGAACGTATCCCATTCATCTGCGGTACAAATACCTTTCAGTACACACTGTACGCGCATGGCCTGGTCAAAAACATCCGAAAACTTGTTACGCATACGTGCAACAAATTTGGAGAACTTGATCTCATCACGTGTAATTTCTGATGAACGACCTAAAGAGAAACTTTGATTTGTTTCCAGTCTAGAAACTGGAACACTCAAAGCACCGTATAGTTTTTTCTGGAAGTATTTCACATCTTCCAGTTCGCCCAGGTTTTGTCCGCCTGGTAGTGTGGTGATCTCTGTACCTTTGCCACCTTCTCTACGTGGTAACCAGAAGTCTTCCATCATGGATAAGAACTTTCTGTCATCACGCACTTCACCGGTGTTTGCGTCATATACAAGTTTGTTTTTGTATTTGACCATGATATCACGCAGATATTGTTCCGCTTTTAACTTTGGTAAGTTGCCTACATCAATGTAGAAGATACGGCGTTCTGGTGCTCTTGAGATGCGGTAGATAACTGTTGCATCTTCAATCATTCGCAGTTGGTTCAAAGGCTTAATTGCCTTGTGCAGATAACTCAAAACAACTGCACGGCGCGAATCCATGAGTCCTGAGACTACGGAGATAACAGAGTCTGTCGTGATTCTAACACCAACTGGTCCATAGTTGGAAGAACTTCCAGTGACAACCTTGTCATTGTAAAGGTAATATTCATTGACTGTTGCCATTACCTCTGCACCAGTTCTCTCATCTTTTTGTTTCTTGATCTCACGAACTTTGCGTAACTTACGTGGATCAATATAACGTAATTCTTTAATACCTTCAGCAGGATTTTCTTTGTCGATAATGATGTGGTAATACATTCTACCATCAACATAATATCTACGGAACATATCGTGAGCCATATTGTTGTAGTCCAATAATTTAAGAATTAAATTGAACTCTTCTTTTAAGGCTTTTTTGATTCTGTCTGGTTGTTTTAGGTTGTCTAAAACTATATTGATGATCTTACCATCATCGTCTTGTACAATGGCTTCATTAACTATGTCATCGATTGCAGATTCAATTTCTGGTTGCATTGCCATTTCACGGTATCTAGAAATTAATTCTACTTCATTTTTTGCAGTACCGTCTAGGTCAACATATGTACCATAATATGCAGCTGAAGAAATAGTTAATGCGCCATCATCCGCGGCCGGAGGCGCAAACGATTGCTGAGCAAAGTCCTCTTGCTCTTTTTTATCACGCGAGATTGTAAATCCGAAAAGTGAAAATTTATTTGTATCGGCCATATTTCTTTAAATTTAATAATAAAATCAATAAAACATAAATGGAAGAGCCAAAAGGCCCTTCCGTTTAATTCAAGTTAAAACACCATTATCCAATTTGTCCTTCGGATGGTGGTGTTGAATTGGTTTCCCAATACTGATAAGCAAATGTTACCGTAAATTCTTCGATAGCATCGTTTGAACCCCAGTCCAAGTCGATTGCAGATATGTCAATTGGGAAGATACCAACAAAGTTATAATTCTTTATGGAACTTCCTGTTTTGCCGTACTGCACAACATTGGCGTCGGTTGTGTAACCACCAACTGTTGATGCTGGGCCTGCACCACTTCTCAGTGCAAGACCGGATCTTGTGTTTGATCTGTGATTGTTGATTGCATTCATCCAACTTTCCATTGAGTTTCTGATTAAGAAATCTTCATCGTTAACAATGGTGATTGTCCAATCTGCAAATGATCTGTTGCCGGCAAACTTCATTTCACGACCAAAGTAGAACATAGGTACTGTTCCGATTGTGGAACCGGGTAACTGTGCTGACTTGGCCATGAATCTGATTTTGTTTGTTGCAGCCTGTGCAGCTAGTGCATAGCTTGGTAGAACCATATCTACAGAAAACAGATTGGCACGTGCGCCGTCACCAATCATGTTTGATCTGAATTCTGCTACATTAAATGCCATTTTTTTCTCCCGTTATTGTTTATTTATTAAGCTGCACCAACAATAGTGTTGAATTCAACACCTGTAGCTACAGCAACAAAATTCAATTGAATGTAGTTAATTGAACGAGCAGGCTTAATGTAAATATCACCAACAAACTGATTGTTATCAACAACTTGTGGTGTATTATTTGTAGCATCGCAAACAACCTTGAAATCAACGATACCGCGGCGACCTTGAACGTCACGTAGGAATGGAGTAATCAAAGTTACGAATTGTGATCTTGTGAATTCATCGTTCAATTCAAACAGTGAGAATCTGGACGCTTCAGAGATTGCCTTTTCCAGAACAATGAACAGTCTGCGGACATTGATACGATCAAATGCGGAAGGCTTGTTCAACAGTGTCTTGTCACCAAACAGAATGGTTCCTTGACCAGGGAAAGAAACAACTGGGTTTACGCCTGCTGCATACAGTGTGTCACGGTATGTCTTTGGTGGGTTCCATGCCAGTTTGATAACGTTCTTGATAGCACCACGGTTGAAACCTGCTGGAGAGAACCAAGGATCTGTTACGTTGTCGGTGTATACACATAGACCGGCAATATCACCGTTCAGTGGTATCCAACGATACACGTTGTTATACTTGTCAAACTGATACTTCCAACCAGAGTCTGCCACAACATATGATGAAGAGCGTGACAGTGAAGATAACCATGTGGTGATGTTGGTTGTTGCAGTTGCATCAGTTTCATTAACAACATCTCCTTGTGCTGGAGAAATGAATGCAACGCAATCTTTACGAGCGTTAACAACATTATCGATTACATATTGTTGAACCGTTGTACTTGCATCACCAGTTACAACTAAAGAAACATCAACTGTGTCTTTGTTACCAAACAGGTCCCATCCAGTCTGTAGATCGCCTGTGGCTGGCAACTCATCATTACCACCGCCAAGAGACTGATATGTGTTTACTGGAGTGGCATATGTTTTATTTGCAGCTGTTGTACCCCATGTTGACACAGTATTTGCAAAGTCTACTGGTGCAACTGAATACACATAGTTGGATGTATCAAAAATTACTTGTTTGTAGTAGTTTGATTGACCATTAATTTTTGCGTCTGATGCTTTTGAAACAAATTGGAATGTTTCTAGTACGGTGCCTTTGACACCAGTGAACAGACCATCTTCGTCAACAACAACAACGTGCATTTCATCATCGGTTCCACCTAGAGCGTCAGTATAATCAGAGGTGCCTGGTGCTGATGTGAAAAGTGATTTGTGTTCCCATGTAGAAAATTGTGTGCTGCTTGAACAAACAGAAACATTTAGAGAATTACCTAAAGCACCAGGAAATCTGGCCATGAAAGAACCATAAGTATTTGTATTTGCGCTTAAGTAGCTTTCTTGGAATATATTTTCGTTGTTTACTCTAATAGCTGCACCTGCCGTAACGGTTGCATTTTTGCAATTTGCACCGACAGCGCGAACAACTCTTAAGTTATTTCCATATGCCAAAAAGTTTGCTGCTGAAAAGAATGATACAGCAGAGTTTGAACTTGGTTGGCCAAAAGTTTTCAGTAAAGTGACTTCACTGTCAGTCAGTATAATTTCTTGTGCTGGACCCCAATCAAAAGTTCCAACAAAAGCACCGGCGGTTGTAAGTACGGAAGGGACTACTGTTGTTAAGTCTACTTCCGAAACATTTACGCCTGGAGAGATTTGAAATGCCATTTTATTCTCCTTGAATTAATATTTGTTCTTTTGGCAGTTGAATACCATAATGGTTATTTATGAAAGACTGTTTTTATAAACCGTTCAATGTCTTTCGAATGAAGTTTGCGTATGTTTCTCCTCCATTTGCAACTTCCCATATATCTCCACCCATTATTTCAAAGTCGTGTTCTAGACCATCTTCAATAATTGGCGCAGGTAAAGTCTCTTCATCTACCTGGTTCATGCTCTCCAACTGAATTTGTTTTCTAACATCATGGTTTACAATTTCTTTAAAGTACTTTTGTGTTGTTAACCATGCAAAAATAACTAGACCCATAACTAAGTCATCATTTGCACCATCTTCCGCCTTAAATGAATTGTTTTGTTGAACAAAAGTTGTTAATTCGGAGTAGGTATCGAAATCATTAATTAATAGTTTGTCACCTTCAATCAAAGTTTTCAGGTTTGAACAACCAATTGCCTTGACTTGCGGCGACATTTTAATGCCCATCTGCACACCTCTTGCAAAACCGGCAGACAGTTGTTGTGGTTTCTTATTGCCTGTGAATACTTTCCACAAGTTTTCGTATTCGAAATCTGCATGTAGTGAGTCTGCAACCTGTGGATTGTTGTTGATTTCTACCAGAACATATGCATCATTGTAGTACTTTGCTGCGTTGTAGATGACTGTTGGGAACAGAATTGGTGAAATTGAAGAACTCTTATAGGTTGCAACCTGTTTATATGGTGTCTGTGATATATCAATTACAGAGAACGCAGAACTGTCCAAGTTTTTACCTTCTGACACATCGACTACGATTGCATACAGGTTGTCTTTTGGATGTCCGTTGATTTCTTTGATCGGATGTTCATAGATTTTCAACATGTCGTGATCAGCAATTGGGTCTACGTAAACCAACTGCTGAAGTTTGTAACCAGAAATCAGTGTGTTGGATGAACCCAAGAACTCCGTTTCAAACTCCTGCTGGAACTGGCGTAAAGAAGTGTTTCGAATAGTTTCTTCTTTCCACTTTTCATCTCTTCCCGGTACGTTCGACCAGTGAATCTCAAACGGAACATAATCGTTCTTCTTGTTGATCGAATCCATCCACAACTTATAGAACAGATTCATGCCGTTTGGTGTGGAAACAATAATGATCTTTGTCTTTTTACCAGATGAGATAACGGGATAAACGGAGTTGAAGAACTCTGTCGCAATATTTTGCGGAACGAAAGCGAATTCGTCCAAGAATACAATGTTAAATGCACCACCTCGGATAGCACTGGATGATGTGGACGCAGCAATAATCTTTGAACCGTTTTCTAGTTCAACGTTACCTTTGTTCCATGTGATGACACCTTGTTGCAACCACATTGGTAAGTTTTCATATGCCAGTTGATACTTTGCGAGAATATCTCTAGCCAAAGAACCTTTGTTTGCAAGAACTGCAACGTTTTGTGAGTCTTGAAATAGTGTTGCGTGTAACAAATATGCAACTGTTGTGGTGGTTTTACCAACCTGTCGAGGGCATTTTGTGATTACGAATCTGTTATCTTTGAACAGATTCAACATTTCTTCCTGAAACGGCCACATTCTGAAGTTAATGATACCTTCATCAACGTTAACGATCTTCACATAATTTTTTGCAAAATATATTGGATCTTTAGCGCACTTTATATACTCATCAACTTGTTCTTGTGTGTATTCTAATTGTACACCAGCACGTTTCAGTAATGGATTGTCGCGGTAAGAATCTTTATTGTCCATTATTCTTTAGTATTTTTGACAGTTCTGCGGTAGAACCAACAAAAATGGCCTTGTCAATTTTTGTATCACCGTTATCTTTCTTTTTTCCGTCCATCTCGCGCATCTCTTTTTGCATTTTCAATAGACGGTCATTGGCTTCTACCATGTTTTTCAATAACGTACCATAAACTTCAAATGCTCTAGGATGTTGACCTGCTTTTGCGATCTGTAAGATTTCATCCATTGCATCTTTGCCTTGATCGATTATATCTTGAAGATTACTTTTCGATTGTTCGTATGCATCTGTAAGGTCTTGCTTCAGATCCAATTCATCAGAATTGTTTTTTGTTGGAACCAAAGGTTTACTTTCCGTTACTTCAACGGGAGTAACATCAAATATTTTTTCCATATTTTTATCAAATGTATTCATTTTAAGTTATAGATCTATAAACTCCACCTTGAAAAACCCATGTGTGACATTGACCACCGTCTCCTGCAACATTTTCCAAGAGAACTGTATTAACAAATGTTCCTGTACTAGGATCTTCTATGTAGGGATAAGCTCTTTCTGTACCATTTACTCTTACGAAAAAAGCACTCTCACCAATATTTTTAATTGTGAATGTTTTACCAACATCTGCGTTTGCTGATAGATTTACGTTTACGTTTGCGTTAGCCGTAAAGGTATCACCAAATATAACATCGTTTGTATTTGATGCATTAAATGTTGTGTCAGTAACCAACACAGTGTTTCTGAAACCTGGAGCAAAAGTTGATCTTTCGGCTGTTGCACTATCGAATAGTGTTATTCTACCATTACTTTGAAATGCCCAACTATTAGTGTTTGCTACAATTACAACTTGTTCAAAACTGTTTTTCAATTCAACAGAAGTGTTTGCGGTAGCAGCAATAACACCTTCATAGTCAACGAATACGAAATTTGTGTTTGCCCAATTTAATTGAGCCCATTCATATTCCTGATCAGCAAAAAGTTCAATTACGTTTGCGTCAAAAATATTTCCTATTCTTGTATTGCAATATGTATTATTTGCATCTGTTCTAAAAATCAAAGAACCAGTAACAATATCACCAGTTTTTGTAACTTTTGTATTTGCTGTATCAAAGGCTGCATTCGCACGTTGTCTAGCGGTATTATCGGAGACAGTTCCCGAATTAAACAACTGTGTGAAATTGTTGTTTATCTTTTGGCCGGCTACTCTTAAAGTATCGCCTTTACCATCATTTGGTAGTGTTCCTGTGTCTATTACTTCTTGAGCCATTTTAATTATATTCCCTTATTGATGTTGGATATCTATCCGAATCTAGATCCATTGTAATGTCGCCAGCATTGCTGTCCATGGTATATGTATTCAAGTCGAATGTTGCAGGTGAAACGTCCACTTGTACGTACTTGCCATCGGTTGGTGAATACGATGTATATGTGTAACTTGCATTTGTTTGAACAGAAACAATTGGAGATGTTGAATTGAAATCACCTTTTATATCTGTGAGCCTTAAAATATTTAGAGAAGGTACCCACTGTACAACTTTTGCCGTGGCTGTGGCTGTACCAAAAGAATAACCTTGGTAGACAGTATCTCCTATTCCGTAATATCCATCTCCTGTCGCTGGGTTCATTGTGAAAGAGATAACATCATTCGTAGAATTCAAGTTGTAGATTGAAGAAATAGAATGAGTAATGAGATTTGTTGCTGTCTGTTTACCGAATATAAATCCTTTGACAGTGAACCTTAAAGTCCAGATGATCATTCTTGTTGCTTGATCTCTATCACCTTCATAAACTATTTCGTGGTCTGTAGAATTTAAAATCACAGGTACTTCTTTCACGATT
>Ga0209990_10002839_pt1 | contig 13136 bp, 7 predicted proteins | sample NOAtaG_6_FD_187304 | JGI IMG/M metagenome (GOLD analysis project Ga0209990, IMG submission 187304) | Freshwater lake microbial communities from Lake Erie, under a cyanobacterial bloom - NOAA_Erie_Diel5S_2200h metaG (SPAdes) (version 2) | ecosystem: Environmental > Aquatic > Freshwater > Lake ...
CAACGTCAACTGGGCCGCCGCAGGCGCCGGGACCGTATCCGTCACCCAGACATCGGCAGCCAACTGCGACACCACCGTCACACGCAACATCACCGTCAACCCCACACCACAACCCGTCATCTCCGGACCCGACCCCGTTTGTGAGTTCACGGGAAGCAATGTGTATTCCACCCCCGCGGCTGCAGGCCATTCATTCGCCTGGACAGTCTCAGGGGGCAACATCACGGCAGGACAAGGGACAAATTCCATCACCGTTTATTGGACTTCGCCAGGGGTGGGGACAATCACCTTGACCCAAACGGCTCCACCGGCAGCAGCAAGTTGTGACACCACCGTGTCAATCAACGTCACCATCAATCCAAAACCGAACCCAGTCATCTCGGGGCCAACCCCAGTTTGCGCATTGTCTACCCAGCATATTTATTCAGTTCCTTCGGTACCCGGCGATGCATACCAATGGACTGTTTTAGGTGGTTCAATCGCCGCAGGTCAGGGGACAAACTCAATCCAAGTTGCTTGGGGAGCTGCTGGCGCTGGTACGGTGCAGGTCCAACAGACAAATCCATTGGGTTGCGATACAACCGTGAGTTTCAATGTCAATGTTCTGCCGCAACCTGTTCCGGCCATTTCAGGACCCACTTCTGTTTGTGCTTTTCAACAAAACATCCTTTACAGCACACCATTTGTAGCAGGAAACAGCTTTAGTTGGGCCATCAGCGGAGGCACCATCACAAGCGGTCAAGGTACCAACGCCATTTCAGTTCAATGGGGAAACAACACCAACCTTGGTACCATAACTGTCACGGAGACCCATCCATTGGGATGTGATTCCACCATCGTGCTGTTTGTAAACATCTTACCGGCACCTACTCCAGAAATTGCCGGATCAAACGGTGTATGTGCATTTTCTACTACGACCTACACAAGCAGTCCAGACCCGAATGCAAACATCACTTGGTTCATCACTGGAAATGGCGTCATTTCCACCGGACAAGGGACAAATTCCATCATGGTGGATTGGGGTGCCACCGGTGTCGCATCAGCAGTGAATGTGACCTATTCTTATCCTAATGGCTGTGATTCAACAGTTTCATATCCTGTGAGCATTTTGAATGCACCCATACCGTTGATTGTAGGCCCTGATTCGATTTGTCAAAGGAGCATTCAAACCTACACGACCCCCGTTGTACCAGGAGTGAGTTATACATGGACGCCGTTGGGTGGAAACATCATCTCTGGGCAAGGATTTTCAAGTGTTGTGGTGGAATGGGTTGACTCAGGAGATTTGTCTTTGACTTTGTATGCGGTTTCGACTGCGGGATGCGACACTACCATCACCATTGATGTGCATGTGTTGTATTCACCATTCCCAGTGATCCGTCCGGAGGAATTGACTATTTGTCGTCCTGGAGTAGTTGAATGGAATGGAACTTTCTCGGTAGATGAAATCGGGTATGATTGGGATTTGGGAAATGGTGCTAGCTCAACCTCTGGATTGGTATCTAGTGGATATTGGATTCCAGGTGATTACAACATTGAATTGATTACCCCCGGCGCTTCAGGTTGTCCTGACACAGCTTATGCCTTGTTGCATGTTTTGCCTGGCCCCGACGCGCAATTCACAATTTTGCCTGGTCTTGAGTTCATTCAAGATTACGACACAGGACAATTCATCAATACCTCCACACAATTTGTTTCCTACTTGTGGGATTTCGGGGATGGCACAACCGACACCTCTTTTGCTCCAACGCACGTTTACAGTTTACCCGGAGAGTATGATGTCACCTTGTACATAACCGATGCATTGGGATGCGTGGATTCAACCACTCAAACCATCACGGTCAGTTTGGACTTGAATTTGTTTGTGCCGACAGGATTCACTCCGAATGGAGATGGATTGAACGACTTTTTCAACGTTGTAACCCGAAATGTAATTGACTTCCACTTGATTATTTTCAGCAGGTGGGGAGAAATCCTTTTTGAAACAAGGGATAAGAACTTCCAATGGGCAGGAGATTACAAAGGTGACCCATTGCCTGAAGGTGTCTACGTTTGGAAAATTGATGCAACCCTGATTGGTGGCGTAAAAGGCAATAAAGCGGGAACAGTGACCTTGATTAGGTAGGCACAGTTTCTTCAGATGTTCATTGGGTGCGTTTTTGCACCCAATGCATATCCGGATGCGCCATCAGTGCAATGGTCTGGTTGCTCAGTGCAAGCGCGCAGTGAACCCAAAAAGCCACCAAAAAGTCTCCCGTGTAAAGTGTGATGATGCACAGAATGATTCCAAAAAGAATCGCGCCGAAGGTCTCCCCGGGCCCTTTGAAAAGGTGAGCAAATGCATACAAAGAGGCATTCACAGCAATGGCGGGCCAAATCCCGATTGTTTCAACGCAGCCAAAAAGTAATAGGCCCCGAAACATCAACTCATAGCCAAACAAGTAGGCCACCCAGCTCAAGGAACTTTGCGTGAAAAGCCACAAATCCCATTCCTTGGACCGGATTTGAGGGTAGTGTACCAAATTGGATGGGGAGCCAGCCCGCAGTAGGTTGATGATGACCACAACTACAGTCAAGCCCAAGGAAATGAGAATTGAATCCTTCGAAAACCCCGGGACCATTCCGAGATCACCTGGAGATTTACCGAAGAAAAACGGTGAAACCCATGCAAACAAAGCCATGATTCCACCACCCCATAATCTTTGGAATACAATCCACTTTGCCTGCCCACGATCGGATTCGGCATTTCCACGAACCTTCAACTCAATCCAAGCCGAACACATCACGAAATAATAAAAGAAGAAGCTGAAGGTGAAGGCTGCGATCACAATCATCAACTCGACAGATTGCGGCCAACCTTGAAAAATCTCATCCAAAGAAAATCGTCTCATGTTGTAGGACTCAGGTTCGGGACGAATTTAGTCTTTCCAAACCACTTATGGTTTGCTCATACCTGTTGGTTGAAGTTTAGGCGGAAAAATCGCCGAGGAAATTTCCAGCTGAATTATCAGGTTCCCATCGTAAAGCTAAAGCCTAATGATGATTTCGTCCCGAAATACCCGAAATCTCAGAAACATCCTTCAACCCACCCGGATAATAAAAAATTCGGCAGGCCACTGAAGCAACCTGCCGAATTCCTGACTGTGGTTTCCGTCTTAACGGGAGATAACCAACTGCTTGGTAGACCTGCCCGAGAATGAAGACACAGAAACAAAATAAAGTCCAGAAGGACAGGATTTCAAATCCAATTCAACAAGTGAGGTTTGCGGGGATTCAACCCGGAGCAAAGTCTTACCCATGATGTCCGAAACAAGCACTTCCGTTACATCCTCGGACTGCCCCATGAGACGTAGGAAGAATTTGCCCGCTCCCGGATTGGGGTAGACCTCGAAGGCCATGGATTGACCGTAGCTGGTAGATACGGAAACCGGTGTTCCGAAAACAGGGCGAATGAATCTGGCCGTTTGAATGCCTGAAGAAGTCCAAGTCCCGCCTGGAACCACAAAGAAGTTGGTGTTGGGTGTGTAGATATCGGCCGTTTGAGCCAGTTTGATGGATTTACCCACACCTTGATAGCAACCAAACGCATAGGTGCCTGCTGCAAGATTCAATCCATTGGGAATTGGGAGTAAATATTCGTTGGTGCCTGCGGCCATGATCACATCCGAACCTTGGGCAAGTACTAAATCCGGCGTGACTCCAGAAATAGTATTTGCCACCAAAGCCCGAGTGGTATCCCCTGTTAAAGCACTAGCTACGCGGATCCAAACTGCTGAAAGGGTTTCCGGAGCATACAATGTATAATTTGCAGTAACGAAGCAATAGTCATTGGGAGCATTCACGGAATAACCAGCGCCACCATCCGGCACGTTGTTGTCACGGGCATAGACAGAATCTGTCACTTGGAAGGAAAACTGCTCTTGGTTGTTGGTGGGAACAGAATCCAGAATCCCAACTGATAGTCTCGCGGTGGCCGTTACGTTGTAGGTGCCCACGCCATTGGCTGGAGAGAATGGGGTGGACAAAATTGTCCCGGAAGCATTTGGCAACAATCCCGTGATGGTTTGGGTGTCGTTGAACACCACGTTGGCACCAACCCTTACCTCAAAATCAATGTAAACCGTATCGAGCGTGTCCCTACCCATGTTTGCATATCCGGCCTCAAAAGACTCAGGAAAAACTTGGGTCAACGGAATACGGGTATATCCTTCCACCGGACGCAACGATGATACTTTGGCGTCAAATGCAGGAATGACAGGATCGGAAAGCTCGTAGCTGAACAATACGTTGTCTGGCGTGCCCTGAACCAATCCAATCATTGAATTTTGACCGACCACCGCCTGGTTGGTGATGAACAAGCCACCGGCCAATCCGCTTGTCAGACCAAAATTGACGCCGATGTCGGTCATGACATCATGGGAAATCGGGGAAGTCTGCCCAGTTGAAAGTTGCACTCGGTAAAGCATACAGTTGCTGGGAGCCATTTGCGCAAATACCCACAAAAAGGGGCCACCGGAAGAATATGGGTCATAGGCGCTTCCATACATCCCGGTCAGGCCATGTGTTGTCGCATTGATTGTATTGAGGACCGTGCCGGTGGTAGAAATGGCAAACAAGTTTGTATTGAAGTTTCCGACCCAAAAACCTCCTGCATTGCTGTTCAGGGTGGCATCATAGCTACAATGGCGAACGTTGCCTACCGTTGCGTTTACCGTGATGTGCGGAGGTGCCAGAGTGGCCAAACTTGGATCGATCCTGTAAATCGTCGTGGTGTTGGTGCCGGCAAACAGATAAGTACCGTCGAAGGTAAGGCTACGGACTCCCGTCAAACCTGGAATCAAAACCGTGTTGAGGTATTGTCCATTGGCGTTGAATTTGTACAAAGTGTCGTTTTGCCAACGTGATACCCAATACTCATTGTTGACAAATGCAACAGCCGCCATCCCGCTGCGACCCACGGAATCCGTCACATTGTAACCAAATTGGATATCGAACAGCGCCTCTGGCGACCCCGATGAAGGTGAGGGCGCAACAACCCCGGGAGCCATGTCCAAATGAGGGTAGCCCGGGAGGACATTATCACTTGTGTTGGATTCAAGTTGGGCCTGAGCCACCCATGGGGTAGTCAACATCCCCAAAAAGAAAATGCATGTAGACCGAAGAGCCCGTTTGAATTGGTATTGGTGTTTCATATGATGAGTTATCAATGTAAGTTGGACCTAAAGGTAATCAGAATCGAGGTGCTGATAAAACATCACACCTTGATAATTGTAAAACCTGACAAAACTCAGTGAAGTGGGCTGCGTAACCTTTTGGGTGTGGCCATTCCCAAGGAAATCTCTCTACCGAAGAGCAGGATGAGGTAAACCTTATACCAAGAACGTTTGAAAAACCACTGGCCCATGGATAATCCAAGTCCAAAAGCAACCCAAATCAGAGGTATCAGGTGGTAACGCATAAATTTCAAACCGACATCTTTGTTAAAAGTTACGTCATTCCGACCACAACGATTGAAAAATTTACGCCCCTAATCCAAGTCCAATCGATTGACCGCATGTTTGAATCCCCAGGCGAAAGCAATCATGCCAGAGGTCATCAGGAACAAATAGAGAATCCAAACAGGCACCGAGAATACCAAAAATGTGAAGGCAACCAGAAATACACCAAATCCCAATCGGGTGAAATCTCTACCGGACATTTGCGGCAAGTAGGTAAGACCCAAACCCAAAGCTTGCGTTGCAATAGCCACGAAGGCAAACATCAAAAGCCATTCGACAGGCAAGCCCTGAAGGGTACCCGAAGCCAAAACCAACAACTCCGGAAGAATCCAAGCCATCAGGACAACCATGTAAGAAAACCAAACCCAAATTCCGCGCACTGGTAGGCCTTTCAACCAATCCATATAGGCGATCTCTTCCTGCCGTAATTTGAAAACCAGAACAAAGTGCACCAAACCGGCCATCACGAAGGCCAACCAAACAATTTGCTCCAAAATCCCCTCCGCTCCCACCTTTTTAATAGTTATCACGATGGCAAGCGAAATCATCTTCATCACCATGAAGGTCAAACGATTGTTACCCATCGAAAGTCTCCAAAAAATCCCAGGCAAACCCAAGACATTCAGTGGTATTCGAAAGTCTACCCATGGCAAATTCAGCCTGCCTCCCAGCCTTTTCATCAGCAGGATGCCCATGATGATCGGTCCAATCATTGCAGCGCCCCAAGCAAACCAAGCAAATTTGAATCCTATTGTGGAGCCATGATAACCCATGATTATCAAATACGTCCATCCAAGCAGACCAGCCATCCAAACATTCCACCAAGCCAACAAACCCAATTTCCAATTGGCCAAACTGCCGCAAACCACCAAAAAATCCAAGGAAGAATGACCGAGACTCCTTACCAAATGCATGGAGGCATATAGTCCCCAAACCAAACAAAATAGACCCACCATCCAAGAAGCAGTCGGACTCAACAACAAGGACCGGACGAACAATCCTGTGAGCACCAAATGGGGAGGTTGAACAATCCCAACCAACACAAAAAGCACCAAGACCATCGGGAAAAGATGGGCGCGATAAAATGCTCGCCAAAGCACCTTTGAAAGGATTTGAATCAAGATCAACCCATCCATGGATTCGACTCTCCTTCATTCAAGTTCCTGCATTTCGAGGATGCAATCACGTGAATTTTGTGCTGACCAAGATCCTGAATGGCATCATCAGGGTGAGATGAAATGAAGAAAGAAACTCCCGCAGCCAGCCTGTCTTTGATGATTTCGCTCAAGGCCACTTTGGATGGATGGTCCAACATGGCAAACGGTTCATCCAACAAAATCAAGGATGGTGAGCCCATGAGTGCCAAAACCAAACCCAGCTTTTTTTTCATGCCGGAAGAAAATGTTCCAACTTTCCCTCCTAGCATCCCCTCAAGATCCAGATGATTAACCAGTCCTTCCTCCTGTCGGCGGTCAGCCCCTCGAACCTTCTGCACGAAACGCATCAATTCCTCGCCCGTGAGAAAGCTTGGGAAAATGGGCTCTGCCGGGCAAAAAGACACAAATCGACGGTGCTCGATCCGATGGTGGCGAATATCTATGCCATTCCCGAAAACGACCTCTCCTTGGAAGGTCAGCAATCCAGACAATGCTTTGAAAAAGGTGGTTTTGCCTCCACCATTGGGTCCGACAAACACATGAAGCCCCCGGCTAAAGGTCTTGGGTTCCAAATCTAGAATCGATTGGGACCCGAACGCCACCACCAAGGATTTGATATCAAGCAAGAGACCGGATGAAGAGATTGCATCCATTTTTTCTTGAATGCGGGCGGTCATTGTACCACGAACCTGACCACTTTTCCCAAGCCCCCTTTGCCGACCTTGAGGTAATAGACCCCCGGCTCCAACGGCAATGGGCATTTGATGTCGCACAAACCATTCTGCAAGACATCTTCCCACGCCCCTTTGACCCGGCCCAAAATGTCGACCAATTCGAATTGGACATCGTTCATCCCGGATGCCTCAATCCGAATCCGAGGACTATCTTCGGAAGGGTTTGGATACACTTGGACCGACATGTCACGAAGCCCTTCGTTTACGCCAACCACGCCTAGATCTTGTACGTCCGCAACCCAAATACCCCGGCCAAAGGTTGCAGCGTAAATTTTTTGCGTGGATGAATGGATGTCCAAATCGCTCACAATCACGTTTGGCAATAGGTTTGAAAACGCCATCCAGTAGGTCATGGTATCATTGCGGTAATAAACGCCTGCATCCGTGCCCACATAAATCGGGTTGTTGGGCACGCCAGCGTGATGAATGATGCAATTCACGGGAAGATTGGGAAGGCTTCCGGAAATATTTTGCCACGTTGCTCCGCCATCGGTTGATTTCAGAACCTTTTGTCCGGGCACAAATCCACCGAGAGTCACGTAAACGGTTAGCGGATCATCGGCATCTACCGCAATCATGGTATGGTATAGACTGTCAGGCACCCCCAAAGATCGTTGTGTCCAAGTTGCGCCACCGTTGCTGCTGCTCCAAAAGGCACTTGGCTCACCAATTGACTTGAAATACCGTTTGGAGAGGTACAAAAAGTCCGAATTGGAAGGTGCCACGGCAAAGGCGCTGGACACATTGGGCACACCCAAGGTTGGGTTTACGGGGAAGGAGGAAATAGGCGTCCATGTCGATCCCATGTCGGTGGACTTCCACAGCTCACGCATGGCTGCATATACCGTATTTCGGTCAGTGGGATCCAATTGCCAAGGAGTGACCCACTCCCCGTCATCGGGCATGTTTGCCACGCCGAAGGAGGAAAATCCGCCATCATTGCTCATTGCCAACCCGCCATATTGGTAGCTTCCGTAAATCACATCGGGGTCGACAGGATCCAAAAAGCAATCCATTCCGTCTCCTCCGATGATGTTTTTCCAATCGCTGCCGTTGAAAAAATATGTGGCATTGTCTTGGGCTCCAGCCACTACATTTCCGGGATTGCCCTGACTGACCCCTACCCGGTAGAAGGAGGTCACTTGCATGCCAGACGAAAGGGGTGTCCATTGGGTGGGCCATTGATACCCCGGCGTGGAGTTGGCGTCATTCCAAGAACCTGGCACGATGGCACTGGTTTCATAGAGTCCCCCGTCGTTGCAGAGGTAGTATTTGCCACTCACAGGATTGTATGCCAATTGGTGTTGGTCTGCATGCGGGGCCGGACCAAAGTCGGCAACCCAATAGCTGCATCCTTGCCAATTGGCTCCTGCATCGGTGGAGGCCCAAACGTTGATGCCACCCGTGTATATAACGTCGGGATTGGTTGGATTCACAATGAGAGCAAGATCATACCACCCTTGACCTCCCGACCCGTTACCGTCGTACCATTCCAGGATGTTGGGCGTGGTGGATTGAAGGGTCCAATTGGCTCCACCATCCAAACTGTGGTACAAACCACCAAATCCGGCGTCCATACCAGCGCACAAAGCATACAACTTGGAGGGATCGGAGGGTGCAATGGCCAATTCGATGCGCTGAATCACCCCTTGGGTCGGGATTCCGGTGTTAAGGGCGGTCCATGTGGCACCGAAGTCCGTACTTTTCCAAATCCCTGCCTGTCCATAGTTCAAGGATGCGCGGTAGCCACTGCTTGCGTACAAAACGGAAGGGTTGGTGGGATGCTTTTCCAAATCCCAAGCAAAGAAATTGGCGGTTTGTGTCCAAGTGACTCCTGCATCCGTGCTCCGATAGACGCCCTCTGTGCCTGCTGCTACCAATTCTTGACCGTTACCGGGATTGACGAAGCACCTGCGCAACAATGAAAAATCGAAATCGGTTTGGGCAAAGGAGAGGCCGGAAGGAATCCATGTCGCTCCGCCATCATTTGTTTTGAATATCCCGAGGCCGTAATGGGTATGCCGTTTGCGATCGTCCAAACTCAAACCTGCTCCGAGGTAGGCATAATCTCCCGAGCAAACATACATTTCGTTGGGGTTGGAGGGATTCACTGCTATGTCGCTCACGCGCAAAGTGGGAAGGTCGTCGGTGAGAGGCATCCAAGAAAGGCCACCGTCCATGGTTTTCCAAACACCTCCTTGCGCCACACCAACCCAAAAGATTTGTCCGTTGGTAGGGTGAAAGGTAATGCAATTGATGCGTCCTATTCCAGGAATCCAAGCATAACCCATGTAGGGCGTGGCATAATCATTAGGACCATACGGCGCCCAACCACTTCCTCCCATCCTTGCTGTTTGAGGTTTAGACTTGTCCTGCATGGCTTGAACAAGAGCATCCGACCAGATTCTTGGATCTGCCGAACCACCATCGGGGTTCATTCGACGGGACTCAAAGTCTTCCCAACGCTTCAAGGATTTCCAGCCCTTTTTCTGTCGGTTTTCAGGTTGCCGGAGGTACTGATGGAGTTGGAATTGGAAGTCGATGAAGGCATCGGCTTCACGCGGTGCCTGAGCACGTATGGGGGCAAGGAAGGATGCCAAAAAAATGCTTGCAAAGAAAAGTAGGGAAAACCGTCTCATGTAATGACTGGGGTTGTGCATTAAAATTGCATCAAAAGACCGATGCAGACAAACACGCCGGGGGATTTTGAATCCCAATCAAGCCCTAAAAAACATGGATAAGGTTGAATATCTGAAACAATGTCCCCCAAATAACTTTGGGTCAATGTTTGACCACCTTCACCACCCGCGATGATTCTACGTCGGACACGCGCAGCAGGTAAGGTCCTGGGGCGATTTCACTGGTAGGGATTTGGTAGGTCGAATCAAACGAAGGTCCTGATTTTACCAAAACAACCCCACGCAAATCAAGCAATTCAACCTGATGGAAACCCGAACCATTTTCTATGCTCAGACCCAAGGTTTCATCAAAGGGAACAGGCCAAACCTTTACTGCCAACTCGGTGGTAAGATCATTCGAAACCAAAAAGTTTACGACGAAAGTATCCATCGCAACGCATCCGTTGGAGTCGGTCACTTCTACCGTGTAGATTCCGGCTGGTAGACCTTGAACATCTTCGGTGGTGTCCCCGGAACTCCACAGGTAATGGTAACCCGGCGTTCCTCCACCCGTTTGAAGGTCAATCGCACCCAATGAAATACCTCCCACCTCGTCGGTTACAAATCCCGATGTAAGGATGGCAGGAGGAGCAAACAAAGAGGTAGACCCCACCAACGTACAACCATTTGAATCCGTGGCGGTCACAAAATAAATACCGCCGTTCAACCCTTGGGCCAAAGGAAGCGTGTCTCCATTGTTCCAGAAATAACTGTAACCAGGTGTGCCCCCTGTCACCAAAAACTCCAAGGAACCGTCTGCCGAATAAGAACAACTTGCATCCGTGGCTGAAAAGGACCCAATCATGGCCGTTGGCTCAGTGACAGACATGGTGATGGTATCCGTGCAACCGCTTGCTGAAACCACCACACCGGAATAGGTTCCTGCCGACAATCCGCTGAGGGTATCGGTTGTAGCCCCATTGCTCCATTGAAAATTGAAAGGTGCCTGACCGGAAACAGGACCCACCCAAGCTTTGCCGTCTGCTCCACCATTGCAGCTCACAGGCTCCACGCCTCCGGTGCCCACCACAGGTTCACTTCCCATGACAATCTGGTCATAATAACCGGTCGCCCCGGAATTGAAGTTATATAGATGAAGTTGGGAGAGGCTGCTTGTAGACTGACTGCGAAATTGATGGCCAGGCCGCATCAGCTGGCCATCGATGTAAATGTTGAACGTTTTGGTGTTGTAATCGATGTTTTTGAGCTCAATGTGATACCAGACATTCGGTTGTGCAGGAATCTCGTAATTCACAATCCCATTGTAAAACATCATGGTACCGGTGGATTTGAAATAGAAAAACACCACACCGTTGTTGGTGCTTGTATTGGCATCTCCTATCACCACATAACTGTTGTTCAACGCGGAGGAATCGGTTTTGGCCCACCAAGAAATGTAAGTAGGGTTGGACGGGGGGAAATTCAGGCTTGCACCGCTATAGTGAGTTCCTCCTCCTACCAACTGAGCATGAAAATTTCCGACTGGTGTGGGAGAACCATTGAATACATAAGAATAGTTGCTCGGCAAATTCCAAGTCGGTCCGAAACCCGAAGACTCAAAACTCTCGTGCACGATGTCAACGCATTGAGCAGGAACAATCAGGCACCACAAAACGAGCAAAACAATCAAACAAATCTTTTTCATATGGGGCCACCGCGTTTGGTTGGTAATCTTCTCACGGTAGATGCAATATAACATTTGGTCAATTTGTGGGCAATCGGTATTTTGGAAGGCACATTCAACCAAAATTTCCCATGGGACTTTTTTCAAACTTCCTTGACCGTTTCAAATCTGCCGATTTTGGCATCGAGCCCAACCAAAAAGTCAAAACCGTGCAGGCCGACTTCAAAAAGAATTTCGGACTGACCCTGCGTGTTTACAAAGGCAAGGCACATGCAGATCCGGAAATGACGTTTGCCCAATTGAACCAACGGACCTCCAAAGACATTGCTTGGAATGCGGATGACTTGAAAATCAAGCAAAACATGACCGTCAAGCAGGTTGAGGACATGATGGACAAGCATTTTGGTTTGACCGTGCAGGTCGCCAATGAATACGATACCTACTGCGTAGGCAACCACTACACCATCGGGCAGGCCTCCCGCAAAGAGGATTTGGAAGATTGGTGCAAAAAGGAAGGCTATGCCTCCAGCGAGGACTACCTGAAAAAGCAGGGAGTAAGCTCCTGGGACGAGTGGTACAAGAAAAATAAAAAGTAAGCCATTCTACTTCCCACTTCGGGGATTTCTACGTTCGGTTCATTTGATCAAACTTGGGGCACGAATTGCCTTGAGATGGGATTTTTTGTCCTGAATGTTGCTTTCGTGGTATCAATGCCCGGACAGGCATGGCACAAGCATGACCTTGGCTGCCATATTTCGCGTAGTTGTGTAGAAACAGAGGTGGTTCACTCCAGACATCGAACTGCCATGATCTCCAGACGCCCGCCAAAACTTCAGAGGGGCAACTGAGCTGCTACCCGCCTCAAGGAGCTTCCGTTCCGTGCAGGGCTTTGAATTTTTCCAAGCCTTCTTTCAAAAACGCAATGTAGTCCTGCACATCGGGTGTGTAGCCTACCGGCGTGTTCAAGGGGCGCTGATCCAAGTCCATGATGACATAGTACGGTTGTGACACCACCCCGAAATTGCGGCTTTGGTAATAGCGGACATAATCGCTCACCCTGCGCAATTTGGTTCCTTCCGGGGTTTGAAGCGGCTTGTCCAAGGGTGCGTCCTCATCGGCGTACAAGGACACCATCACAAATTCTTCCGTGAGCATTTTATGCACCTGTTCATTGGGCCACACATCGTTTTCCATCTTGCGGCAGTTGGCACATGTATGGCCGGTGAAGTCCACAAAAAGAGGTCGGTTTTCAGCACGTGCGAAGGCAAGCGCTTGCTCCAGGTCGTAGAACATGCAAAATCCATGGGCTTCTCGATCGGACATTTTGTCGGCCAATTTGCGGTCCGCTTCACATATCTTCTGATTGAGCGCTTTGCCCTCACTGAGTTGGTGGGGCTGTAGACGAACGCCCACATTGATGTTCATCGGTGGCACCAATCCTTCCA
>Ga0209990_10002841_pt1 | contig 13134 bp, 9 predicted proteins | sample NOAtaG_6_FD_187304 | JGI IMG/M metagenome (GOLD analysis project Ga0209990, IMG submission 187304) | Freshwater lake microbial communities from Lake Erie, under a cyanobacterial bloom - NOAA_Erie_Diel5S_2200h metaG (SPAdes) (version 2) | ecosystem: Environmental > Aquatic > Freshwater > Lake ...
AACAAGAATTATCTAATACTCAAGATCTAGGAGATTTCTTCGCAGCTTCCGATGAACCTAAAATTTCTATTGATGTCCTTAATACTAGTGAACCTACTTATGAATTCAACAACACTGAATCTTTAGGCGATTTCTTTGATGAAGTAGAAGAGACCCAAAGTTTAACGGAAAATACTACAAATAATGATTCTGATGAATTTAGTGCTGATTTAACCAATATTGATGAATTCGATAATGTAGTTGATATTTCTGAAGAAGAGCAAGAATCATTTATTGATTTTGATTCTCCTCAAGATATTAATTCCGATTCCTTGTCAATAGTAAATGAAGATACTTCTGAAGTAAGTCCTACAAATTTAGCAGGAGAGTTTTTTGAGCAAATCAGCTCCTCGAATGAATCAAATCTGGCTGACTTATTTACTGATGCTGAAGAAGATTTAACCGTAGAGGAAAATGAAATCAACTTTATTCAAGCAACTTCTTTAACTCAAGCCGAGGATATTGATGATTTGACAAGTATGTTCGATGGCAATTTACAAGATGCAAGTTTAAAAACGATGGGATCGGCTCTTCCAAATTTCCAAGAGGATCTAAATTTTGAAGATAATGAAGCGTCGGCAAAGACCACCATTGATAATTTGGCAGATTTCTTCCAAGGTGATGATGATTTGGAAGCAAATAATTTTCTGCAAAATTCTGAAGAAGAATTGGTAATCTCCAATCTAACTGATAACACCCCTCTAGGCTTTGGCGAATTTAACGAATTTGCTGACTTAGACGAAGACATTTCTGAATTAGATTTTTCTATCACCCAAGACCCAGAAACAAAAAAACTAGAGCCTGAGCAGCAATTGCAAACTGAAGAACTAAATGGGATTGATGACAACTTCGACTTCGATGATTTAGAAGCGATGATTGGCATTTTTAGTAATATGCCAAATGATGTTAATAGTGTGAATAATCGAACCTTTGATGATCAGATTACAGCTACTGTTGTAAATGAGCAGGGCTCATCGGATTCCAATGATATGAATTTTGATGAATTGGAAGCTCTTCTAGGTGAGAGTAACAGCTTTGATGAAACTGCAAAAACGAAGAAGGCAACTGATGGGTTTGATGAGTTAGAATTCCTGATTCAAAATACATTTACTCCAGAGGTCGGGCAGGTGATCACTAAAACTCCTAAACGTCAACCTGCTGCCACTCGCAAGCCAAGGCTTACAGATTCAACCATGCGCGTTGATGTAAAGTACCTTGACAGTCTTAATAACCTTGTTGGGGAACTGGTTGTAAACCGTAATCTTTTGGAACAGGATCAGGAAAGACTTCAACAGTTTATTACTAACCTATTGCATCAAGTGCAGTTATTAAGTGATGTATCGCAGAGAATGCGTGATCAATATGATCGTTCTTTGCTCGAAGCTTCGCTAACCGCAGGGCGTGGTGGACGATCCTCCTATAGTTTTGACACGCTATCAAAATTAAGTGATAGTTCAAATTCAAATACTTCGGTGACCAATGACTTTGAAGGAATTGAGCTCGATCGCTACAATACTTTCCACGTTCTATCGCAAGAGATCATTGAGTTGATTGTTCGAGTTCGTGAGTCGGCTTCGGACATTGAGTTCGTGGTTGGTGAGACAGATCAAGTAACTCGTCAGTTAGGCACGATTACCACCCAAGTTCAAGACGATTTGAAACAATCGCGCATGGTTCCCTTCGCGCAAATTGCCGATCGCTTACCCAGAGGTATTCGCGATCGCGCTCTCAAAACAGGCAAACAGGCGGAGCTAGAAATATTTGGACGAGAGACGCTGATCGATAAGGCGATTTTGGAGCAGCTTACTGATCCACTTACGCACCTTGTAAATAATGCGATCGATCACGGTTTAGAAGATCCCACCACTCGCCAAGCGGCTGGGAAATCAGCAACTGGAAGATTGACTGTCAGAGCCTATCACCAAGGTAACCAGACCGTAATCTCAATTAGCGATGATGGTGCTGGCATCAGTACAGACAGAGTTAAGAAAAGTGCTGTTTCTAAGGGGGGGCGATCGCAAGCTGAGGTTGATCGTCTCAATGAAACTGAAGTGTATTCTTTGCTGTTTGAAGCTGGATTTAGTACTGCGGCCCAAGCTGACGAATTTAAAGGTCGCGGAGTTGGTCTAGATGTGGTTAAAACCTGCCTTGATGATATCCGTGGTGTAATTATCGTGGAATCGGTAGTTGGTAAGGGAACGACCTTTACAATTCGCTTACCGTTGACTCTAAGTATTTCTAAGGCAATGTTTTGCATTAGCGATCGCGCTCGAATTGCCTTCCCCGTTGATGGCTTCGAGGATATGGTGGAAGTTCCACAAAGCCAGATCATTCTTAACGAGAAGGGTCAGCCCTGTTTGCCTTGGCGTGATACAGTTTTGCCATTCCAACATTTGTCTAACTTGCTATCCTATAGTCGCCATCTCAGCCGCAGCAGCATTTATGGAAAGCAGGAAAACGATGAACTTTGCATTATTATTCTTCGTAATGACACTAGTTATCTCGCTCTACAGGTCGATCAATTCCTTGGCGAATACGAAATCGTAATCAAGCAACTTGAAGGCCCAATTCCCCAACCTGCGGGAATTGCAGGGGCAACTGTGTTAGGGGATGGTCGAGTCATGGCGATCGCAAACGTGTTGGAGTTATTTGACATTGCTAGCGGCAGATTGCGTCCTTCGTCATCAGGGCTGACTATTCAGTCAACTGTCGAAGAAGATGTTGCTGTCGATCCAACGGTACTAATTGTCGATGACTCGATTACAGTACGTGAGTTGCTATCATTGACATTTGCGAAAGTTGGCTATCGTGTGGAACAAGCAAAGGATGGTCAGGATGCTTGGGAAAAACTGCGTGCTGGGCTGCCTTGCGACATGATCTTCTGCGATATTGAAATGCCTCGCATGGATGGATTGGATCTACTATCGAGATTGCAAAAGGATTCTCGACTGAAAGAGATTCCTGTAGCAATGTTAACTTCACGCGGAGCCGACCGCCATCGTCAGTCAGCAATTCAGCTTGGGGCAAAGGGTTACTTCACTAAACCCTACCTCGAAGAAGAATTATTGAGTGCCTCGAAGCGTCTACTAGCTGGAGAAACTCTGCCTATCTAAGCCAAGGGGCGATCGCCTATAATACAAATCAAGAAATGGCGCAGCCATTTCTTGATTTAAAAAACCTTGCTGGGTTTGGGTTTCAATCCATGAACATTTTGTAACATTTTCATGGATTGGTATAATACCAACTAGATAGCTAGGACACATTTGGGGTTAGCTGATGCTACAAATAGATCGTCAATATTTACCCACCAGTGACGAATTACCAGATTCTGACGATACACCTGTGGATAACGAAGACTAGAATTATGCTCCTAAGTCTTAAAATTGAAAATTTTGCCCTGATCGATCGCTTAGAGCTTGAGTTATACGCGGGACTAAATATTCTCACAGGTGAAACAGGAGCAGGCAAATCAATTGTCCTTGATGCTCTAGATGCGGCTCTTGGAGGCAAAGTATCAGCGAGAATGTTAAGAACTGGATCAGATCGCGCCAATATCGAAGCTACTTTCTCGACTAATCAGGCGATCGCCCAGTGGCTAGAGATTCAAGAAATTGATGCAATTGATGCCGAAACGTTGATGTGTAGCCGCGAAATCACGGCGAAGAGCAATCGCACCCGCATTAATGGCGTGGTTGTGAATAAACAGCAAATTCAAGAATTGCGCGATCACCTTGTTGAGATTACGGCGCAAGGTCAGACGATCTTACTGAGTCAAGCTGCTCAACAGAGGGAATGGCTAGATAGTTTTGGCGATCAAGTTTTTAATCAGGCTTTGTCATTGCAAAGGCAAAAAGTCGCAAAGCTATTTGAATCCAAGGAGCGATCGCGCAAAGCTTTATTTGATCGTCAGCAGAATGAACGCAATCGGCTACAGCATTTGGACATGTTGCGCCATCAACTCAAGGAATTAGAGTCAGCAAAATTAGATGATCCCGATGAATTAGATAATCTCGAAAGCGATCGCAATCGGTTAGCCCATAGTGTGGAATTACAAAAGCAAGGCTATGCCGTGTACGAAGCGCTCTATCAAAATGACAGTGGTAATGCTTGCGCGGATTTGTTAGGACAAGCAGAGTCAATTCTTATGGAAATGATCACACTTGATCGTGAAGTTGAGGGCATTCTCGAACTAGTTTCTAGCGCCCTTGCTCAGGTCGAAGAAGCGGGGCGACAGATCAACAATTACGCCAATCGTCTGGACTCTGATCCTGAACAATTGGAAACGATCGAGCAACGAATTAATCAAATCAAGCAAATCTGTCGCAAATATGGCACGCTTCCCGAAGCGATCGCCTATACTGAAAAGCTCCAACTTGAACTTGCTGAACTCACCGATCAAAGTATTTCTATTGAAGATTTAGAACGTAAAGCTGCGTCTGATTTGCAATCTTTGCTGAAGGCTTGTAAGAAATTGACGGAATTACGTCGGCAAACGGCGATCGCTCTCGAACAAGTGCAAATCGACGCTTTGAAAATGCTGGCGATGGAAAAAGTTCGTTTTCAGGTCGAAATTTATCCGAGTGAACCCAACGCATTAGGCGGCGATCGCATAGTCTTTGAGTTCAGCCCTAATCTTGGCGAGCCTTTGCAACCTCTTGCTGAAACTGCTTCAGGAGGAGAAATGAGCCGATTTTTATTAGCGCTGAAAACTTGTTTTGTGAAGCAGAAAACCCAAGATTCTCAACCAGCATCTACAGAATTTAATCATGCGAATGTCGGCACAATGGTATTTGATGAAATTGATGCTGGCGTATCAGGTCGTGTTGCCCAAGCGATCGCAACGCAACTCTGGCAACTGAGCCGTAGTTCTCAAGTCCTTTGCGTGACTCACCAGCCATTAATTGCCGCGATCGCCGATCAACATTTTCATGTCAGCAAGCAGGTAATCGGCGATCGGACTCAAGTGCAAATTCGCCTATTAGAATTGGAAGAACGCAAACAAGAGCTTGCTCAGATTGCTTCAGGAATGAATGTTGAGGAGGAGAAAGAAGGAAAAAAGAAAAAGGAAAAAGGGAAAAATATTGATAAGGAGAGTGTTAGTAGTACGATGTCTCAGGCGATCGCGTTTGCTGAGTCTTTACTGGAGCAGGCTACTGCTATCAAAGCTAGTAGCTAAAATATTATGGTAGCTGCCGATAACGATGCTCTTTCTCGCTAAATCAAATAAATGACTACTCAAGATCAACCTGATAAGCAACCTAACACTGAGACAAAGCAAGAACCCATTCTCTGTAATCACTGTTTGCGTACAGCCACTAACGGCATTAAATGCCAAGGTATTTGTGTTGCTGATAGTAATTATTGATTTCTATGTTGCTAATCGTTGCGGAACTTTACCGTTTCTCAATTAAGTATTCTTAGTAATTTACACTAGGGGCATAGCTATCAACTTATTACATGAATTATTAATCTTTCTAAACTCAATTTGCTGTAATTACTAACCTTATACCTATGTCACAACCCACGATTGAATCTGTTTTACAAGAAAAGCGCTTGTTTGAGCCTTCTGCGGAGTTTTCGCAATCTGCTCATATTAAAAGTCTTGCTGAATATCAACAAATTTACGATCGCGCTAAAGCCGATCCTGCTACCTTCTGGGCTGAGCTAGCCGATCAAGAACTACATTGGTTTGAGAAATGGCACACCGTTCTCGACTGGCAACCGCCATCGGTGAAATGGTTTGACGGCGGCAAAATTAATATTTCCTATAACTGTCTCGATCGCCACTTGACCACTTGGCGCAAAAACAAAGCGGCTCTAATTTGGGAAGGTGAAAATGGCGACTCGCGCACACTGACCTATAGCCAATTGCATCACGAAGTTTGTCAGTTTGCCAATGCCCTCAAACAATTAGGAGTTCAAAAAGGCGATCGCGTTGGTATTTATATGCCAATGATCCCTGAAGCAGCGATCGCCATGCTAGCCTGTGCCAGAATCGGCGCAGTACATGGTGTCGTATTTGGTGGATTTAGTGCCGAAGCTTTACGCGATCGCCTTGTTGATGCCGAAGCAAAACTTGTCATCACTGCTGATGGTGGTTGGCGCAAAGATGCGATCGTGCCATTAAAAGAGCAAGTAGATAAGGCGATCGCCAATGGAGCCGTACCTTCCGTTACCGATGTCTTAGTTGTAAAACGGACAGGTCAAAATACGCATATGACCGCAGGAAGAGATCATTGGTGGCATGACTTACAGCAGGGTGTTTCTGCTAAATGTGATGCAGAGCCAATGGATAGTGAAGATATGCTATTCGTTCTTTACACCTCTGGCAGTACTGGTAAACCAAAAGGAGTCGTGCATACTACGGCTGGCTACAATCTTTATAGCCACATGACCACCAAATGGATTTTTGATCTCAAAGATACCGATGTGTATTGGTGTACAGCCGATGTGGGCTGGATTACAGGACATAGCTATATTGTGTATGGACCTTTATCCAATGGTGCAACCACACTAATGTATGAAGGAGCGCCCCGCCCTTCCAATCTTGGCTGTTTTTGGGATGTAATTGAGAAGTATCAGGTGAGTGTGTTTTACACCGCACCCACAGCCATTCGCGCCTTTATTAAAATGGGTGAGCATCATCCTAATACTCGTGATTTGACATCACTGCGTTTATTGGGAACCGTTGGTGAGCCGATTAATCCTGAAGCTTGGATGTGGTATCACCGCGTGATTGGTGGCAGTCGATGTCCGATTGTGGATACATGGTGGCAAACGGAAACAGGTGGAGTCATGATTACAGCGCTTCCTGGAGCCGTTCCCACAAAACCAGGTTCGGCAACACTTCCATTCCCAGGGATTATTCCTGATATTGTCGATCTTGAAGGTAATCCTGCTAATGAAAACGAAGGCGGCTATCTGATCGTGCGCCATCCTTGGCCAGGCATGATGCGAACGGTTTACGGTGACCCAGAGCGTTTCCGTAAGAGCTATTGGGAGCATATTCCTCCCAAAGATGGCAACTATGTCTATTTTGCAGGTGATGGCGCTCGTAAGGATGAAGATGGCTATTATTGGGTGATGGGTCGCGTCGATGATGTAATTAACGTTGCTGGTCACCGTTTAGGAACCATGGAAATCGAATCGGCGCTAGTTTCTCACCCTGCGGTTGCTGAAGCTGCTGTGGTTGGTAAGCCTGATGAGTTAAAGGGTGAGGATATCTTTGCCTTTGTGATTCTGGAAGGCGATCGCCAGCCTAGCGATGAACTTGCTAAGGAACTTAAAAAGCACGTTGTCGGTGAAATTGGGGCGATCGCCCGTCCGAATGAGATTCGCTTTGCGGAAGCTCTACCGAAAACGCGATCGGGGAAAATTATGCGACGTTTACTGCGATCGCTTGCCTCTGGTCAAGAAATCACCAGCGATACTTCTACCCTAGAAGATCGTTCGATTTTAGATAAATTGAGAGAAGGTGCTTAACAAAAAAAGGCTGTGCATCCGCACAGCCTTTTTTTGTTATTTTAGCTCTGCTAGTGCCTTACGGGCTTGGGCTAACCCATCAATATTGCCTTGTCGATTAAAGAAACGCTCAGCACTTTCTAGCATTTTGCGAGCTTCGATCGCGCGTTGTTGAGTTGCTAATAACTTGCCTAAGGCTAGATAAGTTGGTGCATCCTCTGGCTCAGCTTCAAGAATTTGGCGATAAGCCACGATCGCCCCCGATAGCGAACCTTGCTGAATATAGATATCAGCGATCGCCCGTTGTAACTCGATCAAATTATTGGCAGGAATATTTCTAGCTCCTGCGGCTCGGCGGAGAGAGGTGATCGCTTCAGCATAATTGCCTTCACTTTGAAAGACCTTAGAAATAGCAAGATTAGCTTGAGGGTGTCGAGGATCGACTTCTAAAGCTCGTTTGTACTTAGCGATCGCCTCTTCATATTGATTTTGCTCAGCAAATAAACCACCAAGAGCCACCAATACATCAGCGTCAAAAGGCGCAATCTTATCGGCTTGATTATAAGCGGCAAAAGTCCCTTTACGATCTCCTAAGAGTTTTAAAACGTAGCCCAAATTCAGATAAATCTTGGCATTCCTAGGTGCAACTGCGATCGCTTGACGATAGATTTTGGCAGCTTCGGCATATTGTTTTTGTTCAGTCAACAGAAAGCCAACACTGTTGTAAGCATCTATATTTTGGCGTTCCAAGGCAATCACGCGGCGATAGGCGGTTAAAGCGCTAGGATAGTCTTTGATGCGGACATAGACAAAACCTAATGCATTAAAGGCTTTAGCATTATTGGCATCTAATTTAGTAGCTTTATCTAGAGCCGCGATCGCTCCAGAATAATTATTCTGTTGAGTTAGTAAAAATCCAAGGCTAGTAAAAATGCGCGAGTTTTTCGGCTCTAGATTAGCAGCCTGTTGATAAGCAGCGATCGCACCTGAAATGTTATTGTTTTGCCACAGTTGTCGCCCCTGTCTGATCCATTCAGTAGCATCTTTTTTGGCTTGGGCATAGGCACCTTCAGTAAACGGCATAGCGATCGCCCCTGCGATCATTAATACTAGAGCGAGATTTGTAAGGCTGGTGAATGAACGAAACAAGCGCATAAGCTTTTTAAATTACATTAATGATTTTCTATGGTTGCCCATATAGCAGACCATAAAATTTCTATTCTTCAGGGTTTGACTCTTCCATATTAACAAGCTCGACAGAGTTCGGGGCATTACGAGCATCAGTAAAATTCGTTCCTTCAATACTTTTCAGTGTTGATAGATAAGTTCCTGTCAAATCTGCCCCAATTAATTTGGCATTAGCTAGATTTGCCCAATTTAGCTTGGCATTAGTTAAATTAGCGCGGCTAAGATCGGCTCCAGCGAGATTTGCACCCATTAAATTTGCCCTTGTTAAATCTGCTTCGGTGAGATTTGCACCCCGCAAGTCTGCCCCATTCAGATAAGCTCCTGTCAAAAAGGCATTCGACAAATTAGCTCGACATAGGCGCGATCGCGTGAGGTTGGCGCTAGTCAAAAACGCATTACTAAAATTAGTTTCTACTAAGACCGCATCACTGAGATCAGCTTCAATTAAAAATGCTTCGGATAGATTTGCGCCAATTAATGATGCTTGTTCGAGAATAGTGCCATTGAGATTTGCTTGAATCAGAATGGAACCACTCAAATTTGCTCTTACTAAATTTGCCAGATTTAGTTCCACATCTTCTAAATTGGCAATATCAAGAGTTATTTCCTCAAGATCTGATTCAATAAAATTGGCTCCAGTCAAATTGGCTCCAGTCAAAATCAATCCGATGAGAGATCGCTTACTAAAATCGCGATCACCCAAAGCGTAACTTTCGAGAAGTTCTTTTGCATTCATGATTGATTGACAGATGATTAGGGACGATAACCCGAAGCAAGCAACTGCGCGACTGACTTGGCATGGTAGGACAAGATAATATCTGCACCAGCACGTTTCATGCTTAACAGTGTCTCAAACATGACCTTCTTCTCATCAATCCAGCCGAGTTGCGCGGCTGCCTTAACCATTGCATACTCACCACTGACGTTGTAGGCGGCTACAGGTACATTGGTTGCATCTTTTACCTTGGCGATGATATCTAAATAGGCAAGAGCAGGTTTGACCATCACAATATCTGCGCCTTCAGCAATGTCGAGATAGACTTCCTTAATGGCTTCGCGAGAATTGGCTGGGTCCATTTGATAGGTCTTTTTGTCACCAGACTTAGGTGCAGAACCTAGGGCATCGCGGAAAGGTCCATAGTAAGCAGAGGCATATTTTGCTGAATAGGCGAGAATGCCCACATTCTCAAATCCAGCTTCATCTAGCCCTTGTCGAATTGCTCCAATCCGACCATCCATCATGTCGGAAGGAGAAACAAAATCAGTTCCAGCAGCAGCTTGGGAAACAGACATTTTGACAAGAACTTCGACTGTCTCATCATTCAGAATTACGCCGTTATCATCAATGATGCCGTCATGTCCATGTGTAGTGAAAGGATCGAGGGCAACATCGGTAAAAATAATAATATCGGGAATTAATGCCTTAATGGCGCGAACTGCACGCTGTGCTAGTCCTTCAGGATTAAAACTTTCACTACCTGTGAGATCTTTTTTCTCTTCAGGAACCGCAGGAAAAAGGGCGATCGCCTTAATTCCTAAAGCATAAATCTCTTCTACTTCTTTAACTAATAGATCGAGAGTAAATCGATAGGCTTCAGGCATTGAAGGGATTTCAACACGATTATTCTCTCCTTCCATCACGAACATAGGATAGATGAAGTCATCTGTTGTTAAATGATTTTCTCTAACTAGGCTACGGACAGAAGGGTTACGGCGGAGGCGACGAGGACGATGTGTGAGTTGCATTGATGTTTCTTGACTTTTCTTAATGAATTTGCGTTAAAAACATTTAGTAAAACATTTATTTTTTAAATATGTATTATACCAGAATCACTAACACTAATTCCAAAAAGAAAAGTGGCGCAACGCGCCACTTTTCTTTATAAACACTCAAACGTTTAATAAAAAGAACAAGAAAGGCAGCGCCAAGCGCTGCCTTTCTTTTAAATACCCAAACGTTGATAGATTTGGTCAAGATTTTTAAGATGCTTATTAGGATCGAAGCAAGCAGCTAACTCTTCTTCAGAGAAAGTTTTCTTTACAGTTTCATCTTCGCTGATCAACTTACGGAAATCACCGTCGGTTTTATTCCATGCAAGGTGAGCAGCTTTCTGGACGATCGCATAGCTATCTTCACGGCTTAAGCCCTTAGTAACCAGTCCCAGCAACACCTGCTGACTGAAGACCACACCACCATAACAATAGAGATTGCGCTCCATGTTGTGGGTATGCACCAACAGATTTTTGGTTAAATCCGTGATTTCTCTAAGCATGAAGTGCGTGAGGATGCAGCTATCAGGTAGTAACACCCGTTCCGCCGCACTGTGGGAAATATCGCGTTCATGCCATAGGGCAACATTTTCCAGAGCCGTCGTCGCATAGCCACGCAACAACCGCGCCATACCTGTTAAACGCTCAGAACGGATGGGATTACGCTTGTGAGGCATTGCGGAGGAGCCTTTTTGTCCCTTGGTGAAATGCTCTTCCACTTCGAGGACATCGGTACGCTGAAGGTTACGGATTTCAACGGCAAAACGCTCGATCGATGCGCCGATCAGGGCTAGTACTTGTGAAAACTCGGCATGGCGATCACGGGAAATTACCTGCGTCGATGCACAATCGGGCTGAAGTCCTAACTTTTGACAGGCGATCGCTTCAATGCGAGGGTCAACATTGGCATAAGTACCCACTGCGCCCGAAATTTTACCGACAGCAATAGTTTTGCTTAAGTTCAATAGGCGATCGCGATGGCGCAACATTTCCGCTAACCAGCCAGCCAGCTTGAAGCCAAAGGTAATTGGTTCGGCATGGATACCATGCGTCCGACCCGACATAATCGTGTAGCGATGTTGTTGGGCTTGGTAGCGAATCGCTTGGATGGCTTCTTCTAACTGGGCTTGGATAATTTCTAAGCTATCGACTAATTGCACTGCTAGAGCCGTATCTAGCACATCAGAACTAGTCAAACCGAGGTGAATATAGCGTCCTGCATCACCTACATATTCATTTACGTTGGTCAAAAACGCGATCATGTCGTGCTTGACCGTTAACTCAATTTCATTGACGCGATCGGCATCAAAATTTACTTTTGCCTTAATTTCTTCGACAGCATCGGCAGGTATATAGCCTAATTCAGCCTGTGCTTCGCAAACAGCAATCTCAACTTGCAACCAAGTTTGATATTTGTGCCGATCTGTCCATAACCGACCCATTTCGGGCAACGTATAGCGTTCTATCAAAACTTACGCTCTTGGAATAATCACAATTTATAACTATAGCAAATTTTCTCTGCTATAGCTACAACTCAAAAGTAGAAAGATGGCGATTCGCGCCGTCTTTCTATTGCATCATCGTTAAAATTCCTTGCTGACCCAGCAACATTTCGCGCAAGAGGCTAAAAATACCTACACCAATTACTGGCGAAATATCGATACCGCCAATGGGGGGGATTAGTTTTCGCAGCACAAACAATAGAGGTTCAGTGGGGAAAGTAATCAGGCTATAGGGAAATTGCTTGAGGGGAATCTGGGGATACCATGTCATCACAATGCGAAAGATATACATGAGGATGAATAGTCCCAACACAATATTGAGTGCTAAAGAGCTAATGGCGATCGCGTCCACAACAGTAACCAGTTTCAAATTTCAAAGTACTTATGTGATCGATCCTAACAGTTTTACTTGCCATTTTTACTCGCGTTTGAACTAGATCATGCCTCTATATCTCTATATTAGAGCTATAGACACATGTATCATGACAAATCAAAACCCAAATAGTATGAGGCAGCGCGAATCTATGGAGACTGTCAAGCCATCGACACAAGCAATCAAAATATCGTAATCGTCCAATAGCCTACAGAAAAAGAGACTGTCAAGCATTTTGTGTAAAGTCTAGAATCTAGATGTGGAGACGATCCTCAAAGAGGATGGCAAAGCGATTAAGAGCAGGCTTCCAATCGCGAATGGGCATCGTCCACTTCTTAGAAATATTCCGCATGGCAAGATAAACCAGCTTGAAAGCAGCCTCATCAGAGGGAAAAATCTGTTGAGATTTAATCACTTTCCGTAAACTGCTATTCATCGACTCAATGGCATTGGTGGTGTAAATCGCTCTGCGAATCTCAGAGGGGAAAGCAAAGAAGGGGATAATATTCGCCCCAGCAATTCCTGCATAGGTTGCACTAGGATATCGATCTTTTGTTTGTGTGACTTCTCGCTCAAATCGTTCTAAAAATCGCTTCCTACCATATTCTGGCGTTGCACCCAGATATATCGTGTGCTGACATTCTCCTTCGCCATCGTAATAGTGATATCGTACCGGGAGCATCTCAGTTTGGCACTGAGTAATTATACTCACAAGAATCAAGCATATCATTGAGATAAGCACAGCGATGCTTCAAAACTTGAGAGACATTTTTTCGATTCCATTGAGCACCCGAAATCTTA
>Ga0209990_10002842_pt1 | contig 13126 bp, 10 predicted proteins | sample NOAtaG_6_FD_187304 | JGI IMG/M metagenome (GOLD analysis project Ga0209990, IMG submission 187304) | Freshwater lake microbial communities from Lake Erie, under a cyanobacterial bloom - NOAA_Erie_Diel5S_2200h metaG (SPAdes) (version 2) | ecosystem: Environmental > Aquatic > Freshwater > Lake ...
AGACTCGCTAAATTCATTCTCGCCTGAGAGTAGGTGGTTTCTTTGCTTAACATGATTTTTAGGGGAGACTTGTACAACTTTATTGTACAAGTCCAAGCTCTTGAACTCCCCAAAAACCCCAAAATCTCAATCGCTGGTTGGGGAGAGAAATATAAAGATTTATTAAAATGTAATATAAGATACAGTTGTGAGGGGGTAGTATGTATTGTTTTGTTGTCCGCCTTTGGCACCTGGTTGGGCTGTTGCTTGACCTGGGTGCGATGATAGCGATCGCAATCAAAATATTTAGCAAAAAAGAGAGGTTAAAATGCTCAAAAACTTAGCCGCCGTTTCTACTGGTTTGTCAAGTTAAAATTGACAGATATAATTGAGTTAATTTGATGCGAGCATCTTCGGTAGTAAACTGCCAATCAACAGGAGAAGAAGTTTGATTTCTTTGTTGTTCCCAAGCCTCCACTTCTTGGATTAAAATCTCTTGGGAAGGAATGCGTCGGTTAAGGCATTGTCTATTGAGAACACTTAACTCAATTTCAGCCATATTCAACCAACTTCCATGCTTAGGAGTGTAATAAAATTCTAACTTGTCCAGTATTCGACGAGCTTCACGAGGGGGAAATGCTTTGTATAATGAAGCTTTAACATGAGTATTAAGGTTATCTTGAACCCCTCGGATTTTTTGAGCCTCTGGATAACGTTCATCCACTAAGTATTTCATTTGTTGGGCATAGTCAATGCTGGTACGTCGGTCAGTGACAGTGAAGTGACCTCAACGTGTCTCCAAGCTTTTAAGGGTTCAAAAAACATGAATAAATTACTAACTCCTTCTCGCTCGTATTGATAATCAAAACCTTCAGGTTTTCCTGGTTCGGCAGTTAAGGGTTGTCGGATTTCTGAAATGAGTTGCTTGCAGCTTTCATCAAAGCAAACTAAGAGATAAGCTGGATTATAAGGACGAGTGTAGAGTTCTAAAATTTCTGACCTCTGGCCAACAAACTCTGCATTGGCTTGAGGGGGAATTACCCAACATTCTTGTAGCCAAGGTTTAATTTCGTTTTTTTTAAGACTTGTCTGACGCTTTCATGGGAAATCGTTTCTACATACTCTAAAACGACCATTTGTTCGGCTAATAATCGTAAAGTCCAACGGCTATACCCTGTGGGAGCTTCCGAACAGGCCAAGGCGATTAAATGGGCTTCTGCTTCCCCATCTATCTTTCTGAGTTTTGACAAGTTTTTCGGACGGGGATTCAGTGATTGTTCTAATCCTTCTTCCACAAATCTTTGCCTCACTCTCTCAATGGTTCTGGTACTTATGTCCAATGTTTGACTAATCATTTGATCATTCCATCCCCCATTGATTTGATTAATGTCTGCCTTGAGTAAGATACGAGCATGATTGATTTTTCGGGCAGCCGATTTTCCCTTTTGGGTTAATTCTTCGAGTTCTTGGCGTTCCTTCTCAGTTAAAGAGACGATATATTTTTTAGCTGGCATTTTTAAGCAGATTGGGGAGAATTTACCTCTCCTATTATCCATCATTATTGCTTTGACAGACCACTAGTTTCTCTTTTTCTTTTTAGGGCGCGTAGCGTCCTTCAGGATCTGATCACTGAAAAGGCTGGCTGCTATAGTAGAAAAGCACCCATTGCTGACGATATCTGAGGTAGATTGCCGTGACTATTGCTTTAGACCAACTGCTTACCCCCGACATTTTTCGACCAGCGCGTTATTTGGGCAACGAGTTAGGCGCTAAACATAAAGAATGGGCAAGTGCTGTGGTTCGTTGGGTGTTAACCTATCCGGAAGTGTACGAAGTGGGGGCATCTAACCTCGGCCATATTATCCTCTACAATATCCTCAATGCTCAACCCCGCCAACTCTGCGATCGCACTTATTTACCCGCACCGGATTTAGCCCAAAAACTCAAACAGACAAAAACCCCCTTATTTGCCCTAGAATCCCGTCGTTGCCTCACCGATTTTGATATTCTGGGTTTTAGTCTCAGTTATGAGCTAGGAGCCACCAATATTTTAGAAATGCTCGACCTAGCGGCAATTCCCTTGACTTGGAGAGCAAGAGACTCAGGTAACTATCCGCTAATTTTTGCCGGGGGACAAACTGCCACCTCTAACCCCGAACCCTACGCCGACTTTTTTGATTTTATCGCCCTCGGTGATGGCGAAGAATTATTGCCAGAAATCGGTTTAATTTTAGAAGAAGGTAAACTAGCTAATCTAAGCAAAGAAGAACTATTACTAGATTTAGCCCAAATTCCGGGGGTATATGTGCCGCGTTTCTACGATGTCACCCCAATCGGTGCAGTTATCCCCAATCGTGACGATGTACCGCAAAGAATTTTACGCCGGGTAGCCACTCCTATCCCAGCCTATTCTATCGGTTTAGTTCCCTTCGTGGAAACAGTCCATGATCGCCTAGTGGTGGAAATTCGTCGCGGTTGCACGAGGGGATGTCGTTTTTGTCAACCGGGGATGTTAACCCGTCCTGCGCGGGATGTGCAACCGGAAGCAGTAATCGAATCGATTGAAAAAGGAATGCGAGCGACGGGATATAACGAATTTTCCTTATTATCTCTCAGTTGCTCCGATTATCTAGCTTTACCTGCCGTGGGTATGGAGATTAAAAACCGTCTCCAGAATGAGAATATATCTCTATCCTTACCCAGTCAAAGAGTCGATCGCTTTGACGAAAATATTGCTAACATAATTGGGGGCAATCGTCAATCGGGTTTAACCTTTGCACCGGAAGCGGGAACCCAACGAATGCGCGATGTGATTAACAAAGGGTTAACCAACGAAGAATTACTCAGAGGGATAAAAACTGCTGTCGAACAGGGTTGGGATAAGGTCAAACTCTATTTTATGATTGGTTTGCCAGGGGAAACCGATGTCGATGTCATCGGTATCGCGGAAACCCTGCGTTGGTTGCGTCGGGAATGTCGTTTACCGAAGCGGAAACCCCTCGATTTTACCCTAACTATCTCTAATTTTACGCCTAAACCCCATACCCCCTTCCAGTGGCATTCCGTCTCGACGGCCGAATTTATCCGCAAACAGGAGTTATTAAGACAGGAATTCCAAGGCATGAGAGGGGTAAAAGTCAATTATACCGATGTCCGCATCTCGGCTATGGAAGATTTTATCGGTCGCGGTGACAGAAGTTTAGGGAAAGTGGTGCTGCGCGCTTGGCAATTGGGAGCCGGGATGGATGCTTGGTGGGATAATACGGAAAAAGCCTATCAAGCATGGTCACAGGCGATCGAAGAATCCGGTTTAACTTGGAAATATCGTCGGATAGAACAGGGAGAATGGCATATTTTTGCCGATGCAGACAAAGATATTTTAGAGCGTCCTTTGCCCTGGGATCATCTGGATACCGGTATCGATAAAAAATGGCTACAGGAGGACTTAAAACGCGCCCTAGACGCGGCAACGGTCCCCGATTGTTCTTTTGAGGGTTGTTCCCATTGTGGCGTTTGTAGCCTCGATTTTGGTCATAATATCGTCATTGAAGCGCCTGCGATTCCCGCTTTTGCCGGACATTTTCAACCCAATCAAGAACGCGCCCAAAGAATTCGGGTTTGGTTTGGCAAAATTGGCGAAATGGCCTTAGTTAGCCACTTGGATCTGGTGCGTTTATTTGATCGCGTCGTCCGTCGCGCTGCTATTCCCATTTCCTTTACCGGTGGATTTCACCCTGGTCCGCGCATTTCGATCGCCAATGCTTTATCCTTGGGAGCAACCAGTAGCGGTGAGATTGTCGATTTTGAATTGACAAAAGTGATCGATTTAGAGAGGTTTAAACAGCAATTAAGCGCACAATTGCCCGCAGATCTACCAGTTTATCAGGTGGAAGAAATTCCCTTAAATGCCCCCGCTGCCACCCGTTTGTTAGAAAAAGCCGAGTATTTGCTCACTTTTAACAGTGAGGGAATTGACTGCCAACAATGGCAAAATTGGATCGAGGCGATTAAGCAAGCAACGGTGATGGAACGGGAAAAAACCACCAAATCCGGCAAAAAAGTCACGATTAATCTGCGAGAACAATTATATGAATTAGAGTTAAAAACTGTTGACAAGGAAGCCGTTTTGTGCTATGTGGGCAGTTGTCGCAATGATGGCACTTTACTACAGCCCGATCATCTCGTCGAGATGTTAGAAAGGGTTTCTGGACAGGAAATTTCGCTGCTTAATTGCCATCGTCAGTGCTTGATTTTAGGAACTTAACCATCGTCAACTGTTCCCTTTATACTAACCCCAGAGAGTCAGCTAATCTTGATCGACTAATTCTAAGCAATCATCAATCAAAGCTGGCCGATAACTTTGAACAACCATCGGTAAAAAAGCCCCTCTTAAACCCTTTTTTATTCTCTCGGCCGTTTGATCAAAAACCACAAATAAAGGATGAATTGTTTCTGCACCTTCACTAAACATATGTTGTTCTCTGGGGGGCATTAACCATTCATATTCTTTATCTAAACATATTTGGGTTTCGCGCCAGCGTTTCAACAAATCAGAAAAATCTTCCCCCGGACGATGGATAAAAATCAGGATTTCTGAACCTAATTTAATTTTCCATTCCGGATCACACATCAGAATCGCCAAATCACAAGCTAATTGTACCATCTTTCTAGATTCAAGGGCAGAAGATGGACGAATTCTGACCAAGGGCAAGGGAATAGTAATTAAACTCTCTTCAGGACGACGCATACTAGGAATTAACTCTAAATAGGGGCGATATTGTCGCAATAATTCGATCGCCCCCTGACGACAGCTATATTCCGCTAATAAAGTTTCGTAAGACACAGATTCACCTAATCAAGTAAAAGGAGATGAAAATTCAAATCTTGCTGATTTCCAGCTACCGGCAATAGTCACTGATCACTGATCACTGATAAACTTATCCCAACGCATCGAAGATTTTAAACATGGGCAGGTACATAGACAGAAGAATAGTTCCCACCATCCCCGCAATACCAACCATCATCAAGGGTTCAATGATACTGGTTAAAGCTTTAACGGCCTGTTCCACCTCATCTTCGTAGAAATCCGCCACTTTCATCATCATGGCATCTAATTCTCCCGTTTCCTCGCCAATACTAATCATTTGAATTGCCAAAGGTGGGAAAACATTGGCTTTTTGTAGGGCCAAACTCATCATTCCCCCCTGCTGAATTTCCGCCTTGGCACCAGCGATCGCATTGGCAATTACCTGATTACCCACCGTATTACAAACGATGTCGAGAGAACTTAAAATCGGGACACCAGAACGCGTCAGAGTCCCAAAAACCCGGCAAAATCTAGCCACAGCCGATTTTTCATTCAAATCACCAAAAAGAGGCATTTTAAGGAAAAAGTGGTCAATTTGCAGACGACCCATCGGGGTTTTGTAATAGCGACGCAGTAAAAAAACCGTGGCAACAATGGTGACAATCGGAATTAAAATCAACCAACTACGCATCACACTACTTAAAAAGAGCATAAATTGCGTTAAGGCCGGTAGCGGCACGTTTAAATCGGTGAAAATTTTCGCAAACACGGGAATTAAAAAGATCGTCATCCCGAAAAACACAATTACCGCCAAAATTCCCACCGCTACCGGATAGGTCATCGCCGATTTAATCTGGTTTTTCAAGCGGGCCATATCTTCCAAAAGTTTCGAGAGACGGTTCAGCACTTCATCGAGTACCCCCCCCGTCTCTCCAGCTTCGACCATACTGACATAAAGTTCATCAAAACATTCGGGATGTTTGGCCATCGCTTCCGATAACGGACTCCCTTGCTGTACCTCAGCACTAATCGCTTGTAGGGCTTTTTTCATCTTGAGGTTACCGCATTGATCCCCCAAAACTCCCAAACATCTCACAATCGCCACACCAGCATTAATCATCACCGAAAATTGACGGGAAAAAACCGCTTTATCTTTGATGGAAATGCTGGTAAACATCAACTTTAAACCGGAAAGATCGATCTCTCCCCCCACTTTTTTGACCTTACCGACGGCGGCATATTTCGCCTTCAGCATCGTCCTGGCCTGTTCGGGAGACATGGCCTCAACTTTCTCTTGGAAAACTTTTCCAGAGCCGTTTTTAACTTGTGCGACAAAATTAGGCATAGGACAAATCAGTTATCAGTTATCAGTTATCAGTTATCAGTTATCAGTTATCAGATTGGAGTTTTAAGTGGGTAGATAGTGTTAAGTGAAAACTTCGGTACTTTCTTTTCACTGATTACTGGTTACTGTTCACTGATAACTGATAGGGGCTGACGAACGCTTAAAGGTTACTATTTGTTATTAAATCCGGGCTTTAGCGTTAGCGCCGGCCCCGGCGATAAGACGTTGTAATTCATCGGGTTTACCGCTTTTAGAAATGGCCTCTTCCAAAGAGACAACACCCCTAACAACTAAATTAGCTAATCCCTGTTCCATGGTTTGCATTCCTAACTTCATTCCCGTTTGAATTGCTGAATAGACTTGGGGGGCTTTTCCTTCCCGAATTAGGTTAGCGATCGCTGGAGTTACCACCATGATTTCCTGTACCATTGCCCGACCAAATTCCCCCGGTTTAGGATTTTTTTTCTTGACTAGGTTTTGACTAAAAACTGCTAGTAAAGAATTGGATAACATGGCGCGAATTTGTGCCTGTTGGTTAGCAGGAAAAACGTCAATAATCCGATCCACTGTTCCCGCTGCCGAGCTAGTGTGTAGGGTTCCGAAGACTAAGTGACCAGTTTCTGCCGCCGTGATTGCCAAACTAATTGTTTCTAAATCCCGCATTTCTCCCACAAGGATAATATCAGGATCTTCCCGTAAAGATGCTCTTAAAGCGTTAGCAAAACTCTTGGTATCTTCTCCTTTTTGTCGTTGGTGAAACAGACTTTTTATATTAGGAAAAACGTATTCAATTGGGTCTTCTACAGTTAAAATATGTTCAGACCTAGTCCGATTAATTAAGTCTAAAATTGCCGCTAAAGTGGTAGTTTTACCTGAACCTGTTTGGCCAGTTACGAGAATTAATCCCCTCGGTCTTTCCGATAACTCCCGTACTACTCTAGGTAAATTTAATTGTTCAAAGTTAGGAATTTTAGAGGACAAAGCCCGTAAACAAGCTGCATAAGCCCCCCTTTCTTTATAAACATTGACCCTAAATCTTGCTAATCCTTTCACCCCGTAGGAACAGTCTAATTCCCAATTCTGCTCTAACTCTTTTCTTTGGGTATTATTGAGCATACTAAAAATCAATTTCTGACAATCTTGCGGGGTTAAAGATTCTTCATTAATCGGGGACAGTTTGCCACTAATGCGAAAATAGACCGGCGCCCCAGACTGAATGTGCATATCGGAACCGCCCATCTCGACCAATTGTTCCATTAAATCTTCGATCATTAATTCCATAAGTTAAACCCCATCTATAAGGTAAAAAGTGAAAAGGAGATAGGAGTCAGGAGCCGGTCATCAGGAGACAAATTCATAATACTTTTGCCGGTTCCGGAGTTCCCTGATAACTGATAACTAAAAAACTGTCTTAATCACTAAATCGCGGTGTCATACAATAGGGACAATCGAGCCATTCTGGTTGTAGTTCGGCGCGACAACCACGACAGATTAAACCGCTTTTCCGTTTGGCTTTTAGTTCCGCTTCCAGACCGGAATCGGTAAATGTCACCCGTTCCACTTCTTCGAGGGTGGTGTAACCCTCGCGCACCAGATTTAAACTATAGGCTAGGAGTGTCACCATGCCCTCATCGACGGCCGTCTCCTTAATGCGATCAGTGGTTGCCCCTTGGTTAATTAACTGCTGCAGTCGTTCACTATTTTGCATTACCTCATAGACCCCGACGCGACCTTTATAACCGCTGCCGCTACATTTAACGCAGAGATTGCCCTGTTTTCGCGCCTGTTGAATTTCCTCTAGGGTCAGGGTATTAGCCTTATAAAAGGTCACTTCCCGTTCATTGGCGGCGGCAAGACCAAAACGGGCTAATTCCTCTTGGGTGGGGTGATAGGCGACTCGACACTCGGTACAGACGCGCCGCATGAGACGCTGGGCCAAGACTCCCAAGAGAGAACCAGAAATCATAAACGGTTCAACCCCCATCTCATCGAGACGAGCGATCGCACCTGCGGCATCGTTGGTGTGTAGGGTGGTTAGGACCAAGTGACCAGTTAAGGCCGCCTCGATCGCTGTTTTAGCCGTTTCCTTGTCCCTAGTTTCTCCCACCAGAATCACATCTGGGTCTTGTCGCATGAATGCCCGCAGAATCGAGGCGAAATCCATGCCTTTTTCCCGAATTACCTGCACCTGGGTGATGCCTGGTAGAGAATATTCGATCGGATCTTCGGCCGTACTAATATTGACCCCGGGGTGATTTCTTTCGGCTAACACCGAGTATAAAGTGGTGGATTTCCCCGAACCGGTCGGGCCTGTCACCAGTAACAGACCAAAGGGACGACTGGCCATGTCTCGGACGATTTGCAGGGTCTTTTGGTCGGTGATTAGTTTATCTAAACCCAACTGGGTAGCCGAGTTGTCGAGAATCCGTAAACAGACTTTTTCCCCGTAGCGACTGGGTAGGGTATTAACCCGAAAATCCACTTTCCGCCCTTGATATATCCGCCGAATTTTACCATCTTGGGGAAGACGACGTTCGGCAATATCGAGATCGGCCATGATTTTAAAACGGGCTGTCACCGCCGGGGTAATTTTTTTCGGCAGTGGATCAAAAGCTTGATGAAGAACTCCATCTTTGCGAAAGCGAATTTTCAGGAATTCTTCTTGGGGTTCGATGTGAATATCGGAAGCCCATTCCTGTAGGGCTTTAGCTAGAATTTTATTGACGAGGTTGATGACGGGGGCTTGATTAGCGTCCCCTTCTCCGAGATCATCGGCCACTTCATCGTTAGCACCCCCGGAGGCCACATCAATATTGCCGACAATATCGGTGAGATCCGAGAGTTTTTCCAGTTCTTTTTCTTTTTGCAGTCGGGCTTTTTCCTGTTCTAGTTCCGATTGAGCCGAGTGGAATTTTTCCAGTAATCTTTCATAATCTTCGCCGGTAATCACCAAACGCTGTAAACCTAACTCCCTGGGGCGGAGAATACGATTAATATCGTCGGAAGCCTCGAGGTTGTCGGGATCGACCATGGCTATCAAAATCGCAGCCGGCTCTCCTTCGATCTTTCGCAGGGGGATGAGACGATAGCGACGACAAAGATCGATCGGAATCAAAGAATCGATCAATCGGGCTATTTCCAGTCCATCCACATCGGTTAATTCGGGGTCGATCGATTCGACTCCGTAGAGAATTTTTAGTTCAAATAACTGGTTTTTCTTATACTGTCGCTGTAAATCCGGGGGCAAAGGGCGCCCGGTTAGTTGTTGTAATATTTCTACTAGCGATCGTCCCGATTTCCGTGTTTCCACTAAGGCCTGTTGCATCTGGTCGGCACCGATATAGCCCGACTGCACCAACTTGTTACCAAAGGGCGAAAAGTAATTGCGCAGGGCAACGGCACGGGTTTTCTTGGAAGAAAATGTCATAGACGATTCTTAACCTCTCCACTACCCTTAAATGTTCCCAATTTTACTAATAGAACTATATTCTAGCAAAAATTTTTCTAGATCACCGATTATCTATCGGGGTCGCTTATATCCAGTTACGGATCTTGTCCACAAAATGTTACATTAAAGGTTAAACCTTGATTATTAGCTGGTACTTAAAGACCAAAATTAGCAGTAAATGGTCATATATTGCCAAATTACCCAATAAAATTGTCTACTATGAGTGCAGAACCAAATACCTCAGTAATTTTCGACGAAAACCAAGAATCCTTTCCTAATTCCCCCGAATCCCTGACCACCGAATCGGAAGCCAGTGTCACCGATGAAGCCAAAACTGTGACGGATCAGGCCGCCTCTAGCGAGGAATTTTCCTTTCTAGGCGGAATGACTATCGATACTCTACAAGAGGAAATTGATACTCTCAAACAGCAGTTAGAGGAACAAACCCAACAGGTTGATGCCTACAAGAAACGCTATATCACTCTAGCAGCCGAGTTCGACAATTTTCGCAAACGCACAGCCAAGGAAAAAGAGGAACTGGAAACAAAAATCAAGGGCAAAACCCTGATGGAAATTCTTGGCGTGGTGGATAATTTTGAGCGCGCCCGTACTCAAATTAAACCGGCTAATGATGGCGAGATGGGTATTCACAAGAGTTACCAAGGGGTCTATAAAATCTTAGTAGAGAGTCTCAAGCGTTTAGGTGTTTCCCCCATGCGTCCGGAAGGTCAACCCTTTGATCCCACCTACCACGAAGCGATGATGCGGGAGTACACCGATGAACATCCCGAAGGCACGGTGGTCGAGCAGTTAGTGCGAGGATACACTCTCGGAGAAGATGTTTTGCGTCATGCTTTGGTAAAAGTGGCCGCCCCCAAAGAGACAGATCCTAACGCTGATCAGTCAGAATCTAGTTACATTCCATCGCAGGAATTAGTCTAAAATCCCGATGGGGATTAAAGCATTTTGAGGGTTAGGTATTAGCCGGTAGGATATGTATTCCCTCCCTATCCCCTATCCCCCATCCCCGCTCAGAGACTTTTTCTCTCTTGACCGATTGATCTTTTAATTAAAAATGCTTCCATACCCAAGGCTTTTGCCCCTTGGTAGTCCTCTTTTTTACTATCGCCAATATGCCAAGCTTGTGCGGGGGAACAATCATGTTTTTGCAGGGCGATTTGAAAAATTTCAGCATCGGGTTTAGCTGCTCCTGCATGGGAAGAAATCGTGATCGATCGAAAAAAATATTCTAAGCCTAATTCGGCCAAAACTTGGTAGATACGACTATCAAAATTAGAAATAATGCCCAACTCGATCCCCTGAATCTGCCAGAGTCTTAAAGCGGGAATGACATCCTCGTACAGGACCCAAGGCTCGGCCGTGGCAAAATGATGATAAAGTTCGCCAAAAAAAGCCTCAAAATCGGGAAATCGTTCCAGATAACCTAAATTATTAAAAACTGCCCCAGTCAGCGATCGCCACCAGCGATACTCTAACTCGGGAATTTGTGCCGGTTCAACCTTAGGAAAAGCTAGGGGGGGAGAAGTGGGGAAAATAGCCAAGAAAGATTGTTCTAGACTCTCGGCCGCCACCTCTACCCCAAAATCAGCTGCTATTTGACTATAAATTGCTCCGACACTGCCTTTTACTCCAAAAAGAGTACCCACAGCATCGAGAAAAATAACTTGCGGTTTCTCCATGAGAGTTTTGTCTATAACGGTCTGACTGAGGTTTTTAGGGTCGGTCCTTTAGCTGGTCTAACACACCTAACAATTGCTTATTTTAAAGGATTATGGCGAAAATTCTCGGATCGCTTGCCAAACTCTTAATACCTCTGCCACCGTCCATGCTTGGGCAAAAGCACCCCTAGGGGTAAAAGGGGCATTACCATCGAAAATTTCACTTAAATTACCGATACAGCTATCCCGAAGATGGTCGATCATCGGTGTTAAAAAACTCTCAGCTAGGATGGGATCGCGATAGACTTTCAGATGGGCCTCGATAAATGCCCCTAATAACCATCCCCAGACTGTCCCCTGATGGTAGGCACTATCTCTTTTTAAGCGATCGCCACTGTAAACGCCACGGTAATCAGGATGATCCACATCTAGCGATCGCAAACCGCGAGAAGTCAACAATTTTAAAGCACAAATATCGACAATAGCCTTTTTCTGTGGGGAATTTAATAACTCCTCCACCGACAAAGACACGGCAAAAAGTTGATTCGGTCGTAAACTGGCATCATTACCCTTGTCCGTATCCAAAACATCGTAACAATACCCCAGAGAATCATCCCAGAAGCGAGAGAACCCTTTTAGGGTCATTTTTCTCATTTTTTCGTAATCAGTGGCATCCATGCCCAAATAATGGGCAAATTGAACCATTATTTTGAGGGCATTGAACCAAAGGGCATTAATTTCTACGGGTTTGCCGATGCGGGGAGTAATCACCAGATCATCAACTTTGGCATCCATCCAAGTCAATTGTACTCCCGCTTCGCCGGCATAGATCAAACCATCGTCATCTAGGTGAATATTGTAGCGAGTACCGCGACGAAACCAAGCGATCACTTCCGTTAAAGCGGGATAAATAGTTCTGAGAAACTCAAAATCTTGGCTTTGGTTAAAATAGGAACGAATGGCTTCAAAATACCAAAGAATAGCATCGACAGCGTTATATTCGGGCATTTCTCCCCCATCGGGCAGTAAATTCGGCAATAAACCCCGGTCTAGATAACGGGAAAAAGTTAGTAAAATCTGACGGGCGATCGCAGGTCTGCCTGTAGTCAAAGTTAATCCTCTTAGGGAGATCATCGTATCGCGACCCCAATCACCAAACCAAGGATAACCCGCGATTATCGTTTTGCCCTCCGGTTGATCCCGGAGAGGACGACTAACGATAAACTGGTCGGCAGCGAGGGTAAGTTGTTGAATCCATTCGGGCTGCTGGGGATTAATCAGACTATTTTCGTAGCGATAGCGAGACTCTAGAGAAGATTGACCGTCTAAACTGGGATCGGGACGGGTACTAGCGGCAATTGTCACCGATTCTCCCACTTTAAGAGTAGCCGAAAAACTGGCGGCATGGAGATGATTTTCCCGATCGATTAAACCACGATAACGTTCCACGGCCAAATCAAAGCGATAATACCAGATATGAGCGGGAAAAACCTCTCCCTGACTGATTAATAGATAAAAAGGTACAGCATTGTCATAGGCAATCACTCTGACTCCTTTTTCTAGGGGACTAATAGCCATTTGCCAGTTAAAACCCTGGGTATTGCCGTGAAAATCACGATAATTGACAAAAGCAGTCAGATTGAGAGTTAGGGGAGAATTGCCACGACGGTAGGTATAGTGAGTATAGGTGGTATTTTCTCCCTGTTCCATCCAGATACGCTTTTCTAGTAAGGCATCCCCACAGGTAAAAGTCCAGACGGGAATTGTGCCTTCCAGATGAAAACTTTCGATATTAATATAGCCTTGCGGTTCGATCGTAGCACCTAACCAGCGATTGCTGGCCAGATGATAAATTTTCTGGTTATATT
>Ga0209990_10002845_pt1 | contig 13119 bp, 20 predicted proteins | sample NOAtaG_6_FD_187304 | JGI IMG/M metagenome (GOLD analysis project Ga0209990, IMG submission 187304) | Freshwater lake microbial communities from Lake Erie, under a cyanobacterial bloom - NOAA_Erie_Diel5S_2200h metaG (SPAdes) (version 2) | ecosystem: Environmental > Aquatic > Freshwater > Lake ...
ACTTGGCATTGGAGTTTGTGCAGATACAGCTGCGGCTTTTTCAATATCTAATGCGCTTTGTATTGTACGTGCTGCGGTAGTTAATACACCTTGTGTTAATCCTTGAAATGTGATAAGTGAACCAATACCGGACATTGGTGTCTTAACACCATCTACAAAGTACTCATCTACTTCGGTACCAAATTTATTTGTTGTAAATGTAACTCTATTGTTAGCGACCCACTCAAATCGTGATGGTCTTAAATCATCTGCATATAATTCTGTTACACGCCAATATGCAACGCCATAAAATAGAAGACTATCGACAGTCCAAGATATGGTGACGGATCGTGGTTGCCGATAGTCTGGTTGATCTATCCAAAGAGGGTTCCCCAACTCCTCACCATTAGACTTTTTGTAAAGCTTTAATGGCAAGTAGGAAACTACACCAGCTATAAGATTTCTGCAACGTGAAACGGCAGGTACTTGCATCGCAAAATTACGATCTAAACCACCAGGGAAATTACCGACACCTGTTGTAAATGAACCATAGCCATAAGCTGTGTCCATAATGGCAGGGGCGTATTGCGCTTGGACAGTTTCAGTTTTTTTATTTATACCCAAAGCAGACAATAGACCCATAGATATACTTTATACCATAAAACGGACTATTGGTGCAAGTTAGACAAAGATTTGTGCGGTTTGTTGCGGTTTAGTTAATTGAGATACGACCATGGCAAGACTTATTGCAGCTGTAACATCGCCAGCCGATTTACGCCTAATAATACGCCAGCCAGCATCATTAGTCTTAGCTGCACAATTATTAAGGTGCTGTACTAAGTCCGCTTGCCCACTATGAACTAATCTAACGTTAGCCAGGGCATCTGATAAGTCTGAGCAGGCCTGGTAGAAAGCCTGGCCACTGCAATCCTCTATGCGCCATCCGCTTTGTTCTAATTTTGTCGCTAAAGTTTGTGTGGCATACTTGTCAAATAGTATTTTGTGTGGGTGGTACTTTTTTGCCCACTCATTAATATCACTAGCCATCTTAACTTCATCTACAGCTACTTCACTTGTCCATAACTGCATAAGGCCTACTGCTATCTTGCCATCTTTTAATTGTCCTGCTACTAAAGCGCCAGATCTCCTAGTAGGTGCAATATCAAATGCAAATATAGTCATTGGCCCGACAGGGATTTCTAGTGTGCTATCACTACATGCTTCAATAGATCCATATACCCACGGACTAACAGCGCTATCTATCCATTGGCATAACATCTCAGTACGTGTAGCTTCAACGCTATTTGTATTGACTGATTCTTCTAAGGTTTCTTCGGATATTAAATGCCCTAGTGCTGGATTAGCCATAGCCCAGGCTTTACGATCATGTATCTTGCAGTGTTGCGGGGCTGACCACTCGTAATAACCTAAACTATCTGGTGGGTACGACAAACAGCGCTCTTTAAGATCATTAAGCACAGTGCTAAATCCATCACCAGCGTTACTGGTCATTAAGGTCATAGAATTTGGCCTAGCACGTGTTACTGGTAATGCAGCTGTAAATGCTTCTTCTGTCCATTCACGTAATTCGTCTATGTATAAGAAATCGGCAGTCTTTCCACGTGGTGCATCTCTTGTAGCCGCTGCTATCTCATACCTTGCGCCATTAAGCAGGCTAATAGATTCTTGACCATTAGCCAGGCGTATCTGTCTTACTTGGTCTTTTAGAAATTGATTATCTTCTATCGTATAACTAACTTGCCTAAATGTATCTAGTGCCATATTACGATTAGAGGACATGCCCAGTACGTTCTTAGATCCCCATAAGAATAGATGGCTCAATATAAGCATACGTGCTAAATGGGTCTTGCCATTTTGACGAGCTACCAGTATTAGAGCTGTCTTTTTACGCCAGTTGCCATCATCATCTATAGATAGCAGATCATCTAGCACAAAACGCTGCCAGGGTATTAAAGGTAGACCGATCCTCTCAGCTAGATCGGCCACCTCATCCGCTTTGCTCTTACCTTTAAGTAAGGGCGTGTGAACTCTAGGCTCTGTACTGCCAATTAGCCCGACCCCTCGTTTTATCGGGATTACTTCTGCATCATTACTCATCAAAGTTTAGTGTATCTGGTTTATTAAAAGGTGAATCCGGAACGATCTGGACTGTCTTGGAGAGAGAAGGTTTGAAAAAGACAGGGGGGGTCGCCGTGCTATTAAAAAAACGACCACCTTTAGCGCTGTTACATGACTTGCACATTGACTGGAGATTGTCGGGCGACCACATGTCACCGCCTTTAACTCTCGGGATTATATGATCCACTGTGTGCGCAGGCCTGTTACAACTCACGCATGTCCATCCATCCCTGTCGAGGATCTGTATGCGCAGCTTCGCCCACTTGCCACTACCTATAGCTTTTTTACTCAATACCATCCCTTAGCCTTATGGTGTGCGAGCGCCTTGCAAGCACATCCATCATACCTGTGATTAATGTATTTCAATCCTTGATCTATCTGTTTAATAGGATCTTTTTCTTTAGACTTTAATACTTGAAACAAACCTGATGCACTTGACTTAGGGTTCTTAGCTTTGTAATTCCATCTACTCTCTTTGTATACAATCTCATCTAAACAATAGAACTGTTCAAAGTTGTAATTCATCTTATGAAATGTAATTTGTTTTAATGTATTGACTTTATATTCTTTAGGCTTATTAGCTTGTAATGCAACGGAATAATCTTTTGAAAAGCAAAGGCTAAATGCAATTAGCATAGAGCTCACCCAAACTCTGCGCCTTCCGAGCCTGGCCTTGGGCGGCTCAGCTTTTCGATTTAAGATCGAACGCTTTTTTAGGGTATCACACACTGTCAAATCCTGTAGGATAATCGCAGGTCAGACGGCGTGGCGAAGAATGGCACAAATTCATATTGATCAATCCAAGTACAATCATAACCAGCCTCACTCATTATTTATCTCTATTTCTATGAAGTACTCGCCCTCGGTATAAATTGTATCCTTACGCACAATAGGTGCTTTACGTAGATCATCACCATGTAACATGATTAGATGCGAACGCTCGCTATTTAGTACGACAAATATAGAATTATCTGTGGTGAACTTAAGCTTACGAGCTGGTATATGCATAGTCTTAAAAGGAAATTTAGCCCCTTTCCAATTATGCTTTACCTCAACTTCACAGCTGTAATAATCACCCTCTGGATTCTTAAACAATAGATCTATGCCATATTGGTCAGGATTTACCCAGGCTGTGCAGCCCTTACTTTCAAGCCATTTAATCACTAACTCTTTAGCGTTATCATTGTCAGCGTATAGCTCTAAGCTAAATGGTTTAATCAAGGTTTAGAACCCCATCCAGTACCCTTTAAGATAATGCCAGGCGCTGAATACATACGTGCCATATTTAGCCCACATTTAGGGCAAAGCATCCCGCCATCATCCTCTTTATATGTGCGATGTACTGATCCATAAGTACCACACTCTTGGCAACCATATTCATACGTTGGCATCATATTCTCCAATCAATAGACAAGTATGACAGTCCAGGCCGCTAAACTGCCAAGCCCCACAGCTGTTGCATCGGCTTACCGCATTATCAGACTGTTTGGCAAGTATTTTTTCGGCATCGTTTTTAATGCCTACACAGCCACAATCCCGGCACTGATAAAGTGTGTGACCGACAGGCTTTTCTTTCCATTCAATCTCGATAAACTCTGTCGGCCTTTTACACCCATTACACTTAAATTTAATCACGTGCTATAAGCTCATGGCATCGAAAGCATGTGCCATCTTTGAAAACCCTGTCATCGCCACACATCTCGCATGTGATAACAGACTTAACTAGATGGACACCACTATCATCTATTTCGACAGTAACTCCACTGCCGTTGATAAAAGCGATATAGCCCATATCTACTCCTTATCCTTAAAGTACCAAGCGCCTGTGCTGGTTTGAGATGCCCATTTAGCATGTTCTTTGATATTGCCCAGGCATACATAACCATAAAATGGCTTTTTGGTTGTCTTGCTAAAACCTGTGCGTAAGGTCATGCCTTTCTCACAGCAATCTACCGGTGGCTTAGGCTGCTCTGGCACAGCTGCAACCCAATCAGTAGTAGTCCACTGCACTGGATCTTCTAATTTGTTTTCGACTGTAAAAACTGCTCCACTTGAAGTATTAGCAACTCGTTGCATTTCTGTTCGGCTAGGTCTTGCACCTTTTTTCGAATAGATGTAATTTGCCAAAGCCCTACCAATTGCGCTGCTTTCTGCAAGTTCACAAGCAAACTTATTGAAGCTCGAAGTAGTGCGGATCTCCGATGCCCAACCAGTCGCAACTGGAATCGCATCAGCCGTAGTTCGGTATAAGCGAGCCACAAACACAAATTCATCTGGATTAGAATTCGGGCGATTAATAAGTTCTGTTTGTATAGATCCATCTTCATTATCTTTCCACCATTTTTCTAATCGCTCTTCAACTGTTTCATAATCATCTAGGTTAAATGCCATTATTGCTCCCACTGAAAGTCTTTGTCCTGCATATATTCTTGGCAGGTCTTCGATATGGCGATATATGCCACTGCGTCTTTATAGTGATCGTCAATTTCTGGACTTTCAACGCTACGACTGAGTTTGAGCAGTGCCATACAGCTTGCCACTTGATTTGATGTGATCGGGAAATTGAGATACGCAGACCATAACTTGGCAATTCGATCCATTTGGATCGCTGGGTGGCCGTAATGCATCCCTCTTTCATGTATGAGTGTGACTGCATCTGCAAATAGTTTCTCAGTTGTTGTGGACATCGTTATCGACCATCCTTCTATGCATATCCCAGCCATCTTTACGGCCTCGCCAGTAATGTATAGTTTTGACGTTTTCGATATATGTGCCAATAGCCCAGGTAAGTAATAACCCTACGACTACTCCCCACATAATTAGATACCCAAAGTCTTTCAGCTCTGTGTACATGTAGCCCTACTTTCTATGCTCACGCTTTGTGGCATAGCAATAGTGTTACACCTGTGTACGACTTTGTGGATGATTTAGAGCCTATATTTGATAACGATTTGGTAACGTTATTTGTAGAGTTTGCCCTCAAATATAAAGCTGCCGTCTGAATTTATAGGGATGGTTACTACCTGGACTTTACGCTCGTGCACATAGGCTACGGCAAAGCCTTGCTGCCAGTTAGCATAGCCCCTTGTATACGCCATGCCTGAACTGCTAAGGTCAACGAGATTTCCGACTTCATGACCCCATACAGTACGCCCTAATTGGCCTCTAGATGCCTCTGTAAAGGCCGCAGACCCTAATCTATGGGTATGCCCACAGACTACGCTCTTACCAAGCCTTCTAGCCCCATTTAAGGCTGTTTGTCCAGGAATTTGGCTAAGAGGGAAAGCGTCACCATGAACGGCTGTCCAGCCTGGTGCCCAATCGAGCCCAAATGGGTGGAATTTAATCTGGAGCTTGTCATATCCCATAAAACGCTCATACTGCATTTCGGGTAGGTTGAGAAATGATGGTAGTCTTTTTTTAATTGATCGGTAAAGTCTGATTCCATGATTACTCCCCAATACATCTGTTACCCCTAAGTAACTTAATACTTCTTGTGTTTGTTTTCTATCATCATTTATGTTGCCAACCATCTCATCGATAGTGCCAGCATTAAAACCGCCTAATTGTGGTAAATCAATTTCATCGCCTATGCAGATAGTTCTATGAGGCCGCCACTTGGATAAAAAACGGCCTACTGATTTAACGCTTGACTCATTAAAAAAAGGTACTTGCAGATCTGATACAAACGCTATGCGCTTAATTATCATCCTCATCTTCGTAGGGGTCATGGTCTGGATTAACTGGTCAAAGTCTGGACTAGATGGTGTTAGCCAGTCTGGAAATACGTTTTTATCGCACATCCCTAGAGCTTGATCTACTGGGAATCCTGCACGTCTTAGGCTTAAATAAAACTCACGCAACGAAATAGCATAGGTATCTAACTTGGTATTAATTTGCTCATGGGTGTATTTACCCTTGCGCTTATTAATCTTTTTACGCTTGCGTGCGGTTGCCATATTGCTATTGTCGCTTATTCATGATAAGGAATAGATCATCAACACGCTGTTCTAACCTAGTTAATTGATCTTTCATACTAGATCCACCATTAGGTCTTAGTTCGTTTAACCAGCCTTTAACTAAAAAACGTAATCCGAGCAGCACGCTTGTTAGCACTGCGCAACCGCCAGCTAAAAAGCCAGCCCATTGTTCTGGACTCATTTTTCATTAGTACCGATAACATCGGATTTGTCTAAAGCCCTAACTGCTGGACCAGCGAAAGCTGCAACTATTACAGCTAGTGCTGGATCTAAACCTAATTCATTACTTGCTAAAAATGTTAAAAAAGATACTAATACTCCACGTGCATAGGATTTTAGTATGGCTTTTTGTTTCTTGCTTATCTTCATATTTTGCCCCCTAGTAGTGGTATATCGAACTCTCTGCCGTCTTTGTCGCCTGCCTTAGTAAAGCTACAATGTATGTGTGATCGGTGCGGGTTTATGCCTTTATACTTACGCCACTTCCAATTTAGAATCTTTGAACATATCCGCCCGTTATAGATGACGTATGATATGCGTGGATCCGATTTGGCTGCGATTCTGATTTGGTCAGCCAGATAAGGTGCGAGGCTGTCGGATGACTGTAACCGAGCATTAATATCAATTGCTCTGACGACCCCAGATTTGTCTGGATTATGATCCGATTTTCTGGCGGAGTGACGACTATCGCCCAGCCATCCTTCTGGACTGGCAGTACTGCGATCTGGAAACCACGTATCAATTTGATCTCTAAGCTGTTCGCCAGCTTTACAAAGCCAAGCGTTCAACCCAGTTTCCTATCTCTTCATCCCAAAACCAATTACCTTCGGGTTTTTCTGTTGGCGCTTGCCAATCAAAATTATTATCTAATGACCAAGATGGATATGGCTGTGGCGTAATAAATACATCTGCATCTACATCATATTTATAGCCAATACCTGCATATTGTTTTCTTATGCGATTATTATATGAAGTTCTTTTGCAAGTTTGGCCTCTAAAATTACCATACCAAGTTTCAGGATCTAAACCATCTATTAATTCAGTTTCATCTATACCTACTATAACTTCAGTAACGATATTGTTTTCATCTAAGAATGCGTAATGTGCCATTATGCCCAACTCACATTCCCAGTGCCAGCTGTAACTGTAGTTACTTTATTTGAACCACTAGTAATAGTTGACAATGTTAATCCACCACCAGGATTTGAAATTGTGTAACCACCTGGATATTTCAAAATTACAACACCTGAACCACCATTACCACCAGATTTATTACCTGTATTTGTAGTACCGCCTGAACCGCCACCACCGCCAGTGTTTGCAGTACCAGGAGATCCGTTACTTTCTAAACCACCATTACCACCACCGCCAGCGCCACCATTTCCAGCAGGACCAGTGCTTCTTGCACCACCGCCACCACCGCCAGCATAAGTAACAGAAGAACCTGTAATTGAATTGGCTGTACCTGCGCCACCATTGCCAGCCGCATAAGGCGCTGAACTATTACCACCGACTGCGCTAGCACCACCACCGCCACCACCACCATCTGTTCCTGTGCCACCATTATTACCTTGTGATGGTGAAGTATTTGGAGTATTTCCTAAACCAACTGCAGCTGAATCAGTTGAACCGCCACCCGATCCACCATTATTACCAGCTAAAGCGCCTACAGTGCCACCAGCACCACCACCAGTTGAAGTGTTTGTATTAAAAACAGAATTAGAACCATTAGAGCCTTTATTATTACCAGCTGCACCACCAGCACCACCACCACCTACAGTAACTGTGTAATTAGTTGCTGATGTTAAAGATTCAGCAGTAAAGTATCTATAACCACCAGCACCACCAGCACCAGCACCATTAAAATTTCCATTAGCTACACCTGATCCACCAGCACCACCTGCAACAACTAAATAATCAACTGATAAAGGTGGTAAAGCTCCAATTTGTGTAAGTTGAGCAGCAATTATATTTAACATTTAACCAATAGCTCCTACGATATACCAAGTATTTGCAGCTGTTTTAATACATGCCGCAGACTTATATTGTGCAAGGGTTGGCTGTGCAACTGTGCCACCACCACTTAAAACTGTTGTAGTGCCAGAGGTAACCGCTTTAATAGTTACTAAGTTTGCAGTTTGATTTAATACAGTAACAACAGTGCCTATTGGAAAATTATATGTAGCATCTGTTGGTATTAAAAATTCACCAGCCGAAGATTTGTTCATAGGTATTAACTGTTGGTACTCATCACCACTTGCTATTGTATAATCTGCTGTTTTAGCAGTCTGTACTGTAAAGGCTGGTAGTCCATTCCACATAGCGGAAGTTACTACATCACCTGTATTACCTGGAAAAGTTGGCATAATTTACTCCTTAATAAGATAAGACGTTTTGGTCTAAAACGCCATAATTCACGTTGCCTATTATAAACCCATCTATGACAGGTTCTAGTGTTGTGAAGGTTGTTTTCCAGCTATTCGGTGTTATATTCATACGGACACCAAATATCTGTAAAGTTTTCTCTAAGGTCGATCCACCAGGCTGGGTAGTAAGCACTGTGATCGGATCAAAGAAATCTAGGTCTAAAGCTGCTACCACGCCTGTATCGTAGTTAGGCGTGTATAGGTCTAAGACTATAGCATCGCATCGGATAGAGGTTTCAGCTCTACTGGCTACATAAGCCCTGGCGTAATCTAGAGCTACAGCATCTGTCTGCATTAATAGATTATTTAAAAAATAACTATGCAGAAAGTACTTATCTATGCTGGCTTGGTTTGTGGCTACTTGGCCAGTACCACCCACTCTAGTAATAGTTGCTTTATTAAATACTAATACATCGTTTAATATCCAAGTAGCATCAAAATAATCTATGCCTGATCCATTATCTGCAAAAAGTGTGGGTGTGCCAGCAATAGATGCGACAGTTACGGAACGATCTTGAAATACAAAATTATTATCGGCATCCACATAGATAGCCCCATACTCGGATTCTGTTGCAATTTGTAAAGCTTGTAAAGCTGTGCGGTTAGTGCCAGGATCTGCTTGTAATGTAGTAAGACCTGCATCTATATCACGCTGTGATGCTGGCCAGTCAATTTCATCTAGTATTTGATTTATGCGAGTACCAGACAAATCGCCAGCGGTAGCGCCAGCAACAGTGCTTATTTGTGCTAACTGGGCTAGTCTAAAAGCATCTACAGCTTGAATAGTAGTCATGGCCAAATCTGCTTCTGATTCATCTGGATAGGTTGTAACATAACTTGTAATAAATCCAGCAAATATAGGATAAGTAACATTATTGTAGGTAGCAGTAATCTGTACCTTCTTCATAGGTGTTAATAGATTGTAATATGGCCCTGATACATTTTGTGGGTTAAAATCACCATTTTGATCTACTATACGTAAAGTCATTGTGCCAGTTTGAAATTGATCGCTAAGAGCCGTACGGCCTCTATTAGTTTCAATTCTATTAATACGATCTGATACATCTACAATTACATCTGCAGAATCAGCCAATACGTTAGTACCTAACACACCCGAATCAATTAAAAAAGCCTGTGAAAATGATGGGCCAGTACTAAAGTTAATTACTGCATTTATTACAGGTACTGTCATACTAAAAATCCATTTGGTACTGTGCTATAACCTGATCTAGTAGCTACCTGTATACTTTCTGCTATAGCTTGGCTCATCCTGTCGCCACCTGCATCTATTTTTAGATTAAGTGTAGGTGCGGAAGTTTGTTGTATACCTGCTAGTAATTGTTGAAGTCCTGAAATGCTTGGTCTGGCCTGTTCTAATAATCCAGATATATTACCTCTTAAATCTTCAAACGTGCCTGGCTGTGTCGGTGCTATCAATTCTTGTAATCCTTTTACAGCTGGTGCGCCATAATTAAGAATAGTTCTAGTTTCCGATCTTAATGCCCCTAGAGTTAATGTTTGTAATTCATTTAATGTAGGTTTAATTTGATCTAACATGCCTCTAATCATGTTTCTAAATGCTTCGTCTAGCTTGTTTGCCGACTCTGCTAACTTCTTTAATGCCTCATACGCTTCTAATTCAGCCAATAGCTTCTTAGCCATAGCTTCATTGTTATCTAGGATGGCTAACTGTGCTTTTAGACGTACTTTAGTTTCATCGTCTGTGGCTACATTAAGCGCTTGTGTAATACCAATACGCTCTAGATCGAACTTCTTTTTAAGTTCTTCTACGTTCTTATTTTCTATAGCGTTCTTTTTAACAATAATGTCGTATTCTTTTTTGCGTGCGTTTTCTAATAATTTAGCAGTCATTAACTCTTTACTTAATTGCCTGGTACCGCCAAGCTGTGAACTGCCTTTGCCAAAATCTTTTGTTGCTAAACCTGCTGCGGCACTACCACCAACAATAGTAAATGCAGCTGCAACGGCTTTGGAGTTTCTACTTAATATCGCAAGGGCTAATAAACCTGCTTTGAAACTTGGATTATTTACTAAATCATTAAATCCACGAACTAATTTAGCCAGTTCTTTAATAGCAAACGCTATGTTATCGCCTAAGTTTTCAAAGTTATCTGCAAGGTTTTCTATAGATTTATCTTTACTAAGAATTACTAGAGCATCTACTATGCCTTCTCCAATAGCCTTTGTAGCTTCATCGGCACTCTTTTTAAGTATATCCATCTTGCCTGCATAAGTACCTAACCTGGCGGATGCTTGACCTGAGAATCTTCTTTCAAGCTCTTTCATGATCTTATTCATGTCGCCACTAGCAAGGATATTTTCGTCTATGCCTGTATTAAGTCCTCTTAATGCTTTAGTCTGACCTCTTACACCTGCTGATATTGCACCTACTACAGTTGCCAGGCTTTGTCCAGTACCAGCGCTTATATCTAAAGCGGCTTCTAAAGATCTTTGTGCTAAATCAACTGAGCCAGTAACGTTTAATAATGTTTGAAATGGGCCACGTAGATCTGTAAGTATTGCGTAAGTTTTTTCTAAATTCTTAATATAATCTTCTACTTCGGTAGCCCTAAATGCGTTGCCAGTATTTTCTAGTTGCAACTGTAATGACTTGGCCGCTGCCTGATCTTCGGCAAATGCTTTAACTGCCTTTTTACTAAACGCAACAATAGCGGTAGCACTAAAGGTAAAACCTAAGGTACGTGCTAAATTCTTTAACTGCTTGTCAAATACATTGACATCTTGCTTGGCTTTTTTAAGCGCCTTACCATTCCAGGTAGCGAGTGCGGATACGACTACATTGGCCACTATGCCACCTTCTTTAATTCTGTTGTATCGTTAAAATAATCAGCTGTAGCAGTAATGGCTTTAAGAATAGAATCATAAATCTTAGGGCTATCTTTAGCCCAAGCTCTATAGATCAAGCGACCTTTAGTTTTAGCCCCACCACTTCTAACGTCTTTAATCTTTGGTTGTGATGTAAGGGGTGGCATATCTGTAACGAATTGATAGCCAGCAAATGGGTTATTAGAATTATATGATGATGTAGATCTACTTCTACTTTTAGCGCTACCAGATTTCTTAAATGCTAATGTGCCACCACCAGGATTAATAGATGTAAATGGCGCTCTACCTTGTGGGTTTAATCGGCCTGCGGTTTCATAAATACGACCAGCTGCGTTAATGTTGTAGACATAATTTTCTACTTGAAAACCATTTTTGAATCTTCTATTTTGGCCTTCTTTGTAACCTATGCCACCACGCACGCTATCAGCATTGTATTTTGGGAATGGTCTGTAATCTATCTGTGAAGATACTGGCTTAGACCAGCCAGATAGTACTTCTGCATTACTGGGCACATACCCTTTAGCAGTAGCTTCTACCTGGCGCATTTGTGGATCTAATACTTTTTTAATTCTGTTATACATATCCTCATCAATAAAGCTAAGGCCTTTCATGACCTCTTTAACGCCTACGACCTCTGTTGGCATTTTTGATCTCCTTAGCTCTATCGGTTAATACTTGTACTATCGCCCGATACATCTCCGAGTCCATATAAATAAACTCGCTAGGCGGTATTCCAGTTTCTATAGAAAGTTGAGCGATATTATAGAAAACAGAATCCCGCTCTACTATTTTTTTTCTTCGTCTAATACCTCGACAGTTTCTAGGCTGTCTATAAACTCTGCATTAAATAAAGGTACTTGTGCACCAGATCTGCGTAAGCACTCCCAGGCAAGGTAAAATATGTGGGTTTGCTGTTCATGCTCACGCAACATCTTAGAAATTCCTGCACCATACTTCAACTCAAAAGCGTATTCGACACCTGGTGTTATCTTGTGTTCTGTGACTTCACCAGTAGCCCTAGTAATCTTTAGCTTTGCCATTGTTACTCCTTAATTAGAACGGTACCGATGGCGATACTGTTATTGCGGAGTTTAGCGTAAAGGTCACGCTGCTAGAGGCAATTTCTGAAACGCCACCAGTACCCAGTGGGGTAAGGTTGTTTACAAGAATTGAGAATTGGTAAGTAGGATTATCTGCTCCTACAGCTGTGCCCTTAACTGTAATAACTGATACAGCTAAAGTCTGACCAAATGCAGCATTAAGGGTCTGCATTACATCGGCAGATGCCCAGTCATTGAGAAAGTCGATGGTAAATGACCCAGATGACAAACCCTGGACAAAGCGGTGTGCCGTATCTGACATGGTTGTAATTTCTAGTTCATCTACGATTTGATTGATAACAGCGCTGGTAACAAGATCGCTAATATCGATGGATGGTGTAGTAGGCGCAGCGGCAGTAGCCAATTTAACGCCTACTTTGTTATTTAGATATATGGCCATTGTTATTCCTCTTCTTTCTTAGGTTGTACTTTTTCTTTTGGTGCTTCTTTTATTTGACCTATCTTTATCAGAAAGGCTAAATCATCTGCTTTGCTCATAATTAACTCCAGCTCGTTAGGATTGATACTGTTATTTCAGACACCAATAAATCGCCACTTTGAGCGCTTACGATTGCTGGAGCCGAAATGCTTGATATATTAAGTGTTAGGGCTGACGCTTCTAACTTT
>Ga0209990_10002854_pt1 | contig 13094 bp, 7 predicted proteins | sample NOAtaG_6_FD_187304 | JGI IMG/M metagenome (GOLD analysis project Ga0209990, IMG submission 187304) | Freshwater lake microbial communities from Lake Erie, under a cyanobacterial bloom - NOAA_Erie_Diel5S_2200h metaG (SPAdes) (version 2) | ecosystem: Environmental > Aquatic > Freshwater > Lake ...
CGCAGCGACGCCGGCCGTCGTATCCTGCCGCGTCGCCGGGCGTGGTCGCCGTCGGCGCGGTGGATCGCGACGGCGAGGTCGCCGGCTTCTCGGGCATCGGACGCCACATCGCCCTGTGCGCCCCCGGGGTGGAGATCTGGTCCACCCTCCCGCGGCAGCCCGGCGCCTTCGGCTACGGCGTCACCCCCTCGGGGCGCCGCGCCGCCGGCCCCAGCGGGCTCGAGCGCAACGTCCGCTACGATGGATGGCTCGGCACGAGCATGGCCTGCCCGCAGGTGACCGCCGCCGTCGCGATGCTCGTCGGGATGCACGGCCCCATGGCCCCCGACGACGTGCGGTTGCACCTGATGCGCACCGCGACCCCGCTGCCCGCCATGCGCGGGCGATCCTTCACCATGTCATGCGGCGCGGGACGCCTCGACGTCGCGCGCCTGCTCGCCGACGCGGCGCGGGGCCCCCGCGCGCGGACACGCCGCACCGGACGCTGAATGCCGACCTCGTTCCGCCAGTATCCCGCCTTCACCAAGCAGCTCCTCCCTGCCGAAGGGGCCGGTCACCGGATCGTCGTGCTGGGTGCCGGCATGGCCGGCCTCGCTGCGGCCTACCAGCTCGTGCAAGCGGGGCACGACGTGGTCGTCCTCGAGGCGCGCCGCGAGGCCGGGGGCCGCGTCCGGACGCTCCGGGCCCCTTTCGTGGGAGGCATGCACGCGGAGGCCGGCGCGATGTTCCTGCACGGCCACCACACCCTCACGATGGGCTACGCCGCGCTGCTCGACCTGCCGCTCGTGCCGATTCCGCACGGCCGCGGGGCTGTCGCGGTGATGCGCGGGCGGCGGCTCGTCGCAGCCGACCGGCCGACGACGCGCTGGCCGGTGACGCTGGACCCGCGCGAACCGCGCACCGCCCACGCGCTCATCGCCCGCTACATCGTGCCCGTCGTGCGCCGGGAGATGCGTGCCCTGCACGCGCGGCGCTTTCCGACCCGGGCGCTCCGGCACCTCGACGACATGACGACCGCGGAATTCCTGCGCCACCGCGGCGCCTCCGCCGGGGCGATCGAGATCCTCTCGATGGGCTACCTCGACCTCATGGGCGAGGGCATCCACGCCGTCTCCGCCCTGACGATGCTCCGCGACCTCACCGCGTCGTTCGGCGCCGTCCCGCACACGGCAGCCCTCTTCGGCGTCGGGGGGAACCGGCCCGATCCCTTCGATCACGGCGTCCGCGTGGCCGGCGAGCCGGCACGCCTCTCGCACGCCGACATCGAGAAGGGCAGTTGGATGATCCAGGGCGGCAACGACCGGCTCCCGCGTGCGCTCGCCGACACGCCCGAGCTGCGATCGCGCATGGTGTATCGCGCCGAGGTGGTGCGCCTGGCGGAGCGCGGCGCGACGATCCGCGTCTCGGCGCGGACCCCCCGCGGCGTGCGCCACTGGTCGGCCGACGCGGTCATCTGCACCATCCCCTTCTCCGTGCTGCGCGACGTCGCGCTCGACGTCCCGCTCGCCGACGCGGCCCGGGACGCCATCGCGACCATGCGGCAGACCTCCGTCGTACGGCAGTACGTGCAGTTGCCGTCCCGCCCGTGGCGCCGCGTGAACCCGTCCGGCGTCGCCGTGACCGACACCCCCGTCATGTACGTCAACGACCAGTCGTGCACCCAGCCGGGCCCGCGCGGCATCCTCGAGTCGTACAGCGCCGGAAGGCAGGCGCGCTGGTGGATGTCGCTCCCCGCCGCGGAGCGCCGGCGGGAGCTCGACCGCCAGCTGGATCAGGTCTATCCCCGGATCACGCGCCGCGTGCTCGCGCGGGCCGTCATGGACTGGGACGCCGATCCCCACGCCCGCGGGGCCTACGCTGCATTCGAGCCGGGGATGCTGCGTCGCCAGTTGCCGGCGCTGTCGGGCCGCCACGGGCGGCTGTGGTTCGCGGGGGACGCGCTGTCGCGCCTGCCCGGCTGGATCCAGGGCGCCCTCGAGCGGGCGCACGAGGTGGCCGAGGCGGTGCATCGCGCGTCCCGAGCATGAAGTCGCCCACCGCCGCCGCCTCCGGGTAGCGCCACCCGAGGAGGCGGCTCAGCCGCGTCGCGTCGCCGGACCCGATCGCGCAGGGCGCGAGCCCCATCGCGGTGGCGGTCAGGTAAAGCGTCTGCGTCAGCGCGCCGACGTCCTTCAGGATCGTCGCGAGCGCGATCGCGCGGTACTTCCACGTGACGCGCCGGAAGCGCGCGACGAACGTCAGCAGCACCTGCCCGCCGCCCGCACGCCCCTGCGCGGCACGCCCCTGTGCGGCACGCCCCTGCGCGGCACGCCCCTGTGCGGCACGCCCCTGTGCGGCACGCGCCGTGGCGAGCAGGTCGGAGACGAGCGCACGATGCGGGCCCAGCGCCGACAGGGCGTGGGCGACCGGGTCGTAGTGGTAGAGCCCCCGGGGGAGCCCGCGGCACCGGCCGACCGTGACGACGATCTCCAGGGCATGGCATCCCCCGCCGCTGGGCGATGGGCGTGACGTCACCTCGTAGCGCCGGCCACGGTGGTCGGGCGGCGTCGGGCGCACGCGCGCGCTGCGCCACAGCAGTTCGGACACCTCCGCCAGCGACACGGCCGCACGGCCGTAGTCGCGCACCGAGCGCCGCGCCTCCACCACGGCCGCGAAGGACGGCTCGTCGGGCCGCGGGGCCGGACGCGGCAGCACCAGCGTGCGTCGCCCGCGCCCCCCCACGGTCGCCGGTTCGGGGGGCATCTCCCCCAGAAACGGGAACGCCGCGCCGATCGCCTCGTCGTGCATCCCCGTACGGTGCCGCCCCTGCAGCACGAGGTCGGCGAACTCCCACTGCCGGAGCGCCGGATCGGCGTCCTCGGCCGTCGCGCCATCGGCGCGCACCCGCGTGAGCAGCCCGCAGGCCGCGAGGAAGGCCACGACGTGCGCGGCGAACGACGGATCGGTGCCCGCGGCGCGCGCGAGCGAGGCCGGCGTCTGCGGTGCCTCGAGGGGAGCGAGCAGCGCGAGCGCAGCCGGGGCCACCTGCACGCGCCACGGCGCCAGCGGCGACTGCAGCGTCCAGGCGCGACCGTCGCGGCGCAGGTGGGCGAAGCGCGACAGCACGACCCGACCGCGGACCCTGGCGGACCCGGGGATCGGCGGTGCATCGCGGCGCAGCGGGACGGCCGAGAACAGCTCGCGTCCCTCGGCGTCGAGCAGGCGCTCCCCGACCGCCCCGTACCGCGTCAGGAGACGAAGGAGGGCCGACCACTCGCGCGTCGCGGCGGCCCCACCGGAGGCGGCGACCCGGGCGAGCTCCCGGGGGGAAGCACCGCGGCGCCCGAGAAGCTCGAAGGCCTCCCAGGCGCCGCGGGTGCGACACGCCACCGTCAGGTCCACGTCCGCGAGTCCGATCCGCGCGGTCTGCCCAGCAGGACGGCGAGCAGCGGCGGGACGGGCGAGGAAGCGGTGGCGCGTCGCGTCGGGCATGGCGGCCTGCGCCGCCCTCCCGGTTACGCGATGGTGAACGCGGCGGTCTTCTTCTTCGCGGCCTTCTTCCTGGCGGCCTTCTTCTTCGCCGGCTTCTTGGCGGCCTTCTTCTTCGCCGGCTTCTTGGCGGCCTTCTTCGCGACCTTCTTCGCGACCTTCTTCGCGGCCTTCTTCTTTGCGGCCATGCAACACCTCCCGGATCGGTGATTGCGGAACGCGCCGGATGCGCTTTCCTCGTTGCCTAGGATAATGTCAAAACCAGATTGCGAAAGGATTGAGCGACGACTCGTCGCCGGTGCGGTCGCACCACCCCGCGGTGACGGGCGCATCGAACAGCCGACCGGGAGCGAATCGCGGCCACCAGGATCGCATCCCGGGCACCAGCGCACGGACGACGCGGCAGGGATCCCCGGGCCGCGACTGCTCCACGACGAGCGGGTCGAGCCCCGCGCGCACCAGCCGGCGCACCACGCGCCGGACGGCGTCCCCGCCGCCGTCGCTGTCCGGCACGAGGCGGTGCCTAGCGCCGCCACCGTCCGCCGGCACCAGGTGCGGGTGCGCCTCGAGCGTCGCGTGACGCAGCCACGACCGGTCGGCGCGGAGCTGTTCCCACCGGCCCGCGTCGGTGGCGCGCACGATGGCCTCCGCCTGCGCGAGCTCGACGAACGCCCGCCGCACCGCCGTCGCACGGTCGAGCCGTGCCCCGAACCCCAGCAGCGGCCGGGGCCGCGTCCCGCCGCGCAGGACGCTCACCGCGACGACGACGGGGATGCCCAGATCCGAGGTCAGGTCGAGCGCCCACGCGTCGCGCCCGCGCGCGTCGAGCCACGCGAGCAGCCGCCGCACGAGCGGGTCGCGCGTCCGGGCGACGGGAATCGCCGGACGGCGCAGGCGGTGGTACCACCACAGGGCCACCGCATCGCGCTCGACGAGTTCGAGCAGGGCGCGCTCGATCGCGTCGCCGAGCGTCCGGCCCGCAGCACAGCCGTTGGAGTCGGCGCGGCCCGGCGCGCCGGGGGCGCGGTAGTACGCGAGATGCGCGGGAACGAGTCGTGTCCCCGGGCCTGCCAGTCGCCGCGCCGCCACCCAGGCGAGCGGCCGATCGCGGTCGAGTCCCAGCAGCGCCACCGGACCGCGCGCCCCCACCTGGCGCGCACTGCGCAGGAGCAGCGCGTTCGGCGGCACCGCATCATCCGCCACCGCCGACCACGGGGCGCGGATCACCGCCTCGTCGCCGCGCCAGACCCCCGCGCGCCGCTCGAGCACCTCCCACCGGGCGCGGGCGGCGGCGACTCGGCGGGTCACGCCGACGCCGAAGGCGGGAGGCAGGTATCCGCCGATGGCGTCGCGGGGCGACGGGAGGGCCGCGCAGACCTGCAGCGGCCCGCCGTCACGCGGGAAGTGCACGATCGCCGGTCGGGGGCCGCCGCCGCCGCGGCCACCGACCCGACGCGTCACCGCGCCGGGGGCACCGGCGACGTCCGGGGGGCCAGCGCCGCCTCGAAGCCAGGGGCGGCGCGCAGCTTCGCGAAGAGCGGGTCGCGCCGGAAGATGGCCGCCGTGAACTGGGTCGGGGTCGAGAGGAGTACCGACACGTAGCGCAACGCCACGTCGTGGTCCTCGGAGACCACCGCGATGGTCATGCGGTGCGTCACCATCGTGCTCGACATCACCCCGTCGCGTTCGGGGGGCGCGAGCGCGAGCGCGGCGTCCCCTTCCCGCGCCGCCGCCTCGCGCTGCCCGAGACCGGCGAGCGCGAGCCCGAGCAGCCCGTGCAGCTCGGCGTCCTGCGGCGCGGTCTCGATCCGCTGCGCGAACGCTGTGCGCGCCGCGCCGAACGCGGCCCGCGCGCGCGCGGAGTCCCCGCGCTGGCGGTGGATGAACGCCTTCGACAGCAGCAGCCGGGCGGGGTCGAAGCCCTCCTCGCTCTCCGGGACCGCCACTGCCGAGTCGGCGAGGACGCCTCCCAGGGTGCCGACGAAGACGGGATAGCGGTACGACCACTTCACGGCCTCGCGCGCCTTCACCGGCGGCATCAGGGACTCGATCCGGCGACGCCCCGAGTCCGGAGCACCGGTGGTCATGTAGGCGATCAAGGCGCGCGTGACGGCCGCGGGGGCGTAGTCGGGGGCGAGCCGCAGGGCGCGCACCAGCTCCGCGTCGGCCTCCGGGTACCGCCGCAGCGTCGAGAGCACGGAGCCGAGGTCCATCGCGACGACGAACGACGCCGGATCAACCTCCTCCGCCCGGCGCAGCAGCGACTCGGCCGCCGCGTAGCGCCCCCGCCGGCGGCGGACCTGCGCCAGCAGCACCAGCGCCTCGGCATCATTCGGCCGCAGCCGCAGCAGCCGCGCGAGTTCCTCGGAGGCCTTCGCGTCGTTGCGTTCCCCCCACCAGCTCAGGTACGAACGCGCGAGTATCACGTTCGCGTCCGCCGGTGCGAGCCGCTCCGCGATGGTGACCGCGGCGCGCGCCTCATCCAGCCAGTCGGGCCGCTTGTCGGCGAAGAAGTAGTTCCGGATCACGAGCGCCTCGGCGAGGCGCGCCCACGCCTGCGCGAACGCGGTGTCCCGCGTCGTCGCCTCGCGGAACGCCTCGGCCGCCTCGCGGCCGGCGCGCTCTTCGTAGCGGCGCGCCAGCAGCGAGAGCCCCTTCAGGTACGCGGCGTACGCTTCGGCGCTCTGCGTCGGGCTCGCCTCGAGTGCGCCGCGCTCGGGTTGCAGTACCTGCACGCCGAGCGAGGCCGCCACCTGCTCGGCGATGTTCGACTGCACCCGGAAGAGCTCCCCGGGGACGAAGCTTGCGTTGTACGCCTGCGACCACAGCTCCCGCTCCCCCCGGGCGCGGATCAGGTGCGGGGTGACGCGCACGAGGCGTGTCCCGTCCGAGGCGCGATCGGTGCGGACGGTCGCCGTCACGAGGTACGCCGCCCCCGCCTCGCTGGCGATGGACGGAAGGTCCCGCGTCTTCGGGTCGAAGCGCAGCGCCGTGTTGCGGGCCACCACCGACAGGCCGGACAGGCCGGCCACGCGGCTCGTGACCTCGTCGGCCAGCCCCTCGGCGATGAACCGGTCCTCGGGCGGGCCGAGGAACTCGAAGGGGAGGACCACCAGGCGAGGGGGCCCCTCGGGCTCGCGGTCCAGCCAGCGCGTCAGCGCGAAGGTCCCGGCGATCGCGAGGACGACCAGCGCGACCACCGCCCAGGGTGCGCGCGACGACTCCACCACCGGCACCGCGCGGAGGGTGCCCGTCACCGCCCCCGTGAGCGCCTCGGCGAAGCCGCGCGCGCTGGGGTAGCGGTCGGCGGGGCGCTTCTGCAGCCCCTGCCGTACCACGGCCTCGACGGCCGCCGACAGCCCGGGCCGCTTGTCGCGCAGCTTGGGAACCGGATCGCTCACGTGGCTCGCCATGACGCGCACCGGGTTGTCCCCGGGATACGGCGGCTCGCCGACCAGCATCTCGTAGGCCATCGCCGCGAGCGAATACACGTCGGCGCGGGCGTCGGTGGGCTCGTCGGCCGCCTGCTCGGGGCTCATGTACTGCGGCGTGCCGACCACCATCCCCGCCTGGGTCAGGCGCGAGCCGCCCGCCTGCGTGAGGGCGCGGGCGATCCCGAAGTCCGCCACCACCGGCACCTCCCCGGAGAACAGGATGTTCTCGGGCTTGATGTCGCGATGGATGATCCCGCGGCCGTGCGCGTATTCGAGCGCCTCGGCGATGCTCTGCGTGATGCGCACGACGTCGGGAAGCGGCAGCTGCGGCATCGCACGCAGCCGGTCGCGCAGCGAGCCCCCCTCCATGTAGGGAGACACGTACCACAGGCGACCCGACATCGCACCCGAGTCGTGCAGCGGCAGGATGTTGGGGTGCGCCATCCGCGCGATGATCTCGATCTCGCTCAGGAAGCGCTCCCCCCCGACCGCCGCCGACAGCTCCGGGGAGACCAGCTTGACGGCGACATCACGGTCGTGCCGCAGGTCGCGCGCGACGAACACCGACGACATCCCGCCACCGTCGAGCTCGCGCTCGAGCCGGAACCGGCCGTCGAGCAGGTCGCCGACTCCGATCACCGGCATCGAAGTCGCGGGGGGACGAGCGAAATGCACGACATGAAGCGGGACGCGGTCCGGGAGACGGGCAGGTGGCGGGCGATCCGGGAAGGCGGTGCAGCCGAGATCCGGAAGCTAGCGCCGCCCGGGATGGCGGGACAGCAGCCGCACGGTGCGCCCGCTGTCGGCGGCCGGTCACGGCGCGGCGATGTCCCGCGTCAGGGACGGGGCGGATCGACCCAGATCGGGCTCGACCAGGCCATCTCGGCGGTCGAATGCGCGTACAGACGGCCGGGGTATTCCTCGACCTGCGTCACGCGCAGGTAGTACATGGCCGCACCGGTCCGGGTGTCGTCGGTGAACGCGAAGCGGAACGTCTCCGCATCCGGCTCGGCGCGAAACACCGTCTGGTAGCCCCCCTCGGACAGCCGGACGACCTCCACCCGCGCCAGCCGATTCGTCCCCGCGACGCGACCCGTCAACGTCGGGGCCGCGGCAGACGCATACTCGCTTCCCATCGGGTGGCCGTCGGCATTGAAGTCCAGGTAGATGGGGGTGCCCGTCGTCGCGTAGGTGTGCCGCGCCGTGAGGGCCCGCCACACGTCCGCCCGGTCGTTCCGGGGGGCGAGCACCGCGGCCAGCCCCCCCGCATGGCGCACCCGCACGGTCAGGTTGTTCGCACCGGGATGCCCGAGGTGATTGTCGCTCGCCGCGATCACGCCCATGCGACGCCCACCCCGCCACGCGTGCTGGAACGACCACGGCGCATCGGCGCCGAGCTCGAAGAGCTGCGGGTCGTCGTCGGGCTGGACGAGATGTCGGCTGTTCCAGAGCGAGTACAGCTCTCCAACCCGCTGCCACGCGCGCCCCACCGTGTCCCGCCAGAGGATGTGGCGGGGAAACGGCCACGACACGTGCGGAATCGCGAGCGCGGCGACCCCCTGCGCCTCGAGCGCCCGAGCCAGCGCCGGGTAGTCGGGATGGCGGTCGTGGCCGAGGGGCCGACCGGCGCGATCGGCGTAAAGCACGACGTGATGGTCGAGGTCGGGCGTCCACTCGAATCCGTAGAACGTCGTGAAGCGTCCCGGGACGTACGCCGCGTCCGCGATGTCCTGCACGCGCCGCCATGCCACCGGCGTCAGGAGCGACGAAGCGTGCTCCGAGGCACTCGCGAAGTCGAGGCCGGCGACGTCCCGCGCGTAGCCGTACGCATCCGTCGCGCGCGTGAAGTTCGCGCGGTGGTCGCCGGCAAGGTTGAGCTCCTTGAAGGTACCCGTCGCCGTGGTATTGACGTCGGTCCCGACATCGGCCGAGAGAAAGCCCGGCCGCTCGGCGCCGCTGCCGGTGTGGAAGTGCAGGTCGCCGAAGAGGCGCCGGAGCGCCGGTTCGCCGTCGCCGACCATCGCGTAGCGAACCTGTGGCCGCAGCCGAGAGGCCGGATCCGCCGCCATGATCTTCTGGAAGCCGACGGTGCCGAAGGTGACGCCGCGGATCACGACGCGCCCGCTGTCGGCGGCACGCAGCGTGACCCGTGCCGGCAGGCGCGCCGCCGAGTCGGTCGTACGGAGCGTGATCGTGCCGGTGTGGCCCGTCGCACGATTGCCGTAGCGATCGAGGATGACCAGCGCGGCGTCGAACGGGGTGCCGCGCGCCACGTCCGAGGGATGGTGCACGGTGACGAACTCGGCACGAGCCGGGCGCACCGTCAGCCGAGGGAACGGCGCCGATGGGGACCACGCGTCGCCGGCGTGGGCGCGCATCTGGCAGCGCGCCTCGACCTCGCCCGAGAGGCCCTGCACCTGTCCGCGGTAGCGAACGATCACCCGCGCCCCCGCCGGCACCGGCGTCGCGAACTCCGCCCGCACGATCCCGCGCAGCAGCCCTTCGACCACGACTGGCACCGGCGAGCCGGACCGACTGCCTGCGAAGACCGTCGCCTCGACGAATCCTGGTTCGGTGGGCTGCTCCGCCTGCGGCGGGCTCCACAGCAGGGCCTCCGTCTCCGCGTACGCGACCGGGAGCTCGAGGCGCACGCCACCGCCCTTGGCGAATCCCCCGGGCCCGGCGGTGACCGTGTACGTGACGGTGTGGAAGCCGCCGGCGTCGAGGACCGTCGGGGCGACCGCGCACGCCGCGCCAGCCTGCGCCAGGGCCGCCGGCGCCGGGGCGACGACGAAGGCGACGACAAGGGTGCCCAGCATGGCACCGAATGCCGACCAGCCGTCGCCGCTCCCGCCCTGACGCGGCGGGGGCGACGACGACTGGCCGAACAGCGCCCGGCTCTGCGCCGCCGACCCGACCCGCACCAGCAACCCGTCGAGCTGCTCCACGCTCGCCGTGAGCGCACTGCGATACGACGAACGCCACGCCGCGCGGGTGAGCCACATCAGCGCCGCCCCGGCCACGACCCCACCTCCCACGAACAGCCCTGCCGCCACCAGGGCGCCCTGCGCCACTGCGACACCGCCGCCGATCCCGGCCATCCCCACCCCGACCGTTCCCCCCAGCCAGCGCTTCACGCGCTCGCTGACGACGGCGTTCCGCCGCGCGCCGCTCCGCAGGTCGCCCGTGACGACGATCTCCGTCCGCGCCGGACTCCCGCTCAGCGGATGCAGCGCGACCGACAGATGCTCGAGCTCGAGCTGCGTCATGCGATAGACGAACATGTTGAGCACGCCGTCCTCGATCATCGCCGCGTTGCCGCGGGGAACGGCGAGGCGCAGCACCCCGCCGTCGAGTGGGTGTCCGCCCACGGTGTCCACGAGCGTCAGCCGGAACGGCGGGCGCATGGCCACTTCCCCGAAGGCGGCCAGCACCGCCGCCGGCGATGCCTCGATCACGCGCGAGACGCGCACCGACCGTTCCGCCGTGCCGAGCTCGCGCGTCAGCCGGGCGTCCTCGGCGTCGGTGGGGACCATCGCCCCCCCGTCCTCCGAGAGCTCCGCCATCGCGAGTTGCACGAACTCCCGGCCGATCCCCACCTCGGCGGCGGCGGCCTCGACGTCCGACCGCCGGAAGCCGGAGGTGGGTAGCCCGGTGCTGGGAGCGCTGAGCACCGGCTCGGCCATCGCGCGCCGGCGGATCGCCGTCGCGGCGTCCATCTGCAACTGCGCGGCCCGCAGCCACACCTGCTCCGCCTGCCCGGTCGAGAGGACCGACGGCACCGACGACGGGGTACGCCCCGGGGCCGCCTCGGCCTCGAGCGCCGCGGCGAGGGCGTCGGCCAGCGCCTCGCCGGTCGCGTAGCGTCCCGCGGGATCCTTCGACAGGCAGCGGTCGATCACCGCGCACAGGCTGGCCGGTACATCGGGGGCGACCGACGCCAGGGGCGGCGCCGGCTTCGTGGCGTGCGCGACCAGCACCGCCGACGCCTGCGTCTCCGTGAACGGGAGCCGCCCGGCGAGCATCAGGAAGCCCACGACCCCCAGGGCATAGAGGTCGCTGCGGCCATCGAGCGGCGCGGCGTTGACCTGTTCCGGGCTCATGAACTGCACGGTGCCGAGCACGTGGCCGTCGGCGGTGAGGCCGACGTCCTTCGCCTGACGTGCGATGCCGAAGTCGGTGACGAGCGTCCGGCCGTCGGCACGCTCGATGAGGAGGTTGTCGGGCTTCACGTCGCGGTGGACGACGCCGCGCGCGTGGGCATAGGCCAGCGCCCACGCCGCCTCGCGGAGGATCCGCACCGCGTCGGCGGGCCCGAGTCGCCCGCGCGCCGCCAGCCGCTGCCCCAACGACTCCCCGTCCACGAACCCCATCGCGAACCACGCGAAGCCGCCCGTCTCGTCGGCGCTGAACACCGGGACGATGTTCGGATGGCTCAGTCCCGCGGCCGTGCGCGCCTCGCGGAGAAAGCGTTCGCGCAGGTCGGCCTGCGCGGCGAGGGCGGGCGGCAGCACCTTGAGGGCCACGTCGCGGTCGAGGGCGCGCTCGCGCGCGAGATAGACGACGCCCATCCCGCCGCGGCCCAATTCGCGGCCGAGGGTGAAGCGACCGGCGAGCGCCGCGGCGAGGTCCGGCGGGACGTCGGTCATGGGCGCGGCGCGTAGCGAAGGGAAGCGACCATCCGGGGCGGGAAGAGTGACCGTGCAAGCTAACCGCGCGGCCGATGACCACGCGGCACGCGGGCACCCCGCACGCCGCGGGGTCGCCGACGCCCGGCACGTTGCGCGACACGCCGACGGGCGCGGATCTTCCGGCGAACCCCAACCCTCGCTCATGGCCTCCCGCCGTTCGGTCCTCAAGCTCGGCGCTGCCGCCGTGCTCGCCCCCGTCTTCAACAAGGGGCGCTTCACGCTGCCGCACCTCCCGCACCAGCCGTACTCGGCCCGCACCATCGAGTTGATGCGCCACGCGGTGGTGGTGGACATGCTCGCCCCCCTGCAGGTGGGTACAGCGGGCCAGCGGTGGCTGCGGACGCCGTCGTCCATCTCGGCCGAGGACTTCGCCCCGTACCTGGCGTCGGGGATCAACGTCTTCCACACCGCGGTCGGCTTCGGCGGGCCCGATGCGTACACGACCGGCCAGCAGTTCTTCCACCGGCAGAACTCGATGATCGCCGAGCGGCCGGACCTGTTCATGCGCATTGACTCGGCCGACGACTTCGCCCGGGTCAAGGGGTCGGGGCGCATCGGCATCCTGCTCGGGGCGCAGAACTCGGACCACTTCGCCGCCCGGGACATGCTCGCCACGGTGGACGAGTTCCATGCGTACGGGCAGCGGGTGTCGCAGCTGACGTACAACTCGCAGAACTGGTTCGCCGGCGGCTCGACCGATCGCGTGGACGGCGGGGTCTCCGACCTCGGCGCAGCGCTGATCGAGCGGATGAACGTCGTGGGCATGGCCGTGGATACCTCGCACTGCGGCGACCGCACGACGCTCGACGCGTTCGCGATCTCGAAGAAGCCGGTGCTGGTGACCCACTCGAACGTCCGGGCGCTCGCGGGCGGCCATCCCCGCTGCAAGCCGGACGAGGTGATCCGGGCGGTCGGCAAGGCCGGCAGCGTCATGGGGATCACCGGCGTCCGGATGTTCGTGAAGGCCACCGAGCCGACGACGATCGAGGACTTCCTCGACCACGTGGACTACGTGGCGCGGATGATCGGGGTCGAGCACGTCGGGATCGGCAGCGACAGCGACCTGCAGGGCTACGACGACCTGCCACCCGCCGAGCTCGCGCGCCTGAAGGCGTTCTACAAGGGGAGCTACGGCTTCCGCGACAAGCTCGACATCGAGGGGATCGATCACCCGAAGCGGATGTACGACGTCACCGAAGGGCTCGTGCGGCGGAAGTACGGCGACGAGCAGATCCTCGGGATCCTCGGGGGGAACTGGCGGCGCGTGCTGGGGGAGATCTGGACGGGGATGCCGGCGACGGGGCGGTGAGGGGGCCGGTGGGCCTTGCGCACCATCGCCGACCGGTCGGGTGACGATGCGCGGGGGCGCCGCTACGCCGACGACACGAACGTGCCGATCGGCTGCCCGACGACGACGCTGAACTCGAGCGTCCCCTCGTCCAGGGACGCGTCGGGGAGCAGCTCGGCGTCAATCCGCGTCAGCAGGGCCGGAATGTCGTCC
>Ga0209990_10002858_pt1 | contig 13092 bp, 6 predicted proteins | sample NOAtaG_6_FD_187304 | JGI IMG/M metagenome (GOLD analysis project Ga0209990, IMG submission 187304) | Freshwater lake microbial communities from Lake Erie, under a cyanobacterial bloom - NOAA_Erie_Diel5S_2200h metaG (SPAdes) (version 2) | ecosystem: Environmental > Aquatic > Freshwater > Lake ...
CCAACCATTGTTGGAAGGTATTCGCCGTGGTTACATAACCGATTGCCATTATGCTTTCCTCATTTGTGCTATTTCAATTAGCATATTTTTAATTTCTGACATGTCTTGTTCTAGTTGCGTTAAACGCATTTTAGTTTCTGATTGTTCTTCTTTTTGTTTTTTAGCAATCTCACGCTTCATCATGTAATCATTTAATCCAGCCTTGTCTGTATTTAGAACAGCCTTGGAGTTGATGTCCCGAATTAGATGATTATGGTCTTTTACTTTTGCATACATGATTATACTCCAGATGGTAATGCAATAGCTCTTAAATCACGCACTTTTGGTACATCTGTGGTATCAGAACCAGACATGACTACTTTAATTGAGAATGTCTTAAATGTATTATATGCGGTTGAACCAGAAGTATATGTGATAGCATTATTTGCTAAATCTGTGGTGCCTGGTGCAAATACTAATTCACGATAATCAGTTTCACTTGTTGAAACAAAGTTAGCGTTACCTAGTTGACCCATGAGTTGATAGTTTTTATCATCAAACGCATCAGCATCAGAACCAGAAAGTAGTTTGTAATAAACATAAATGTTTGAGCCGGATGGTTTATATGCAGTTAGGTATACACGAAGGTCACCAGAATCAAAGCCATCAGCAAGTGTAACACGGCGTGTCATATAACGAGCTTTAGAGTTACCACCAGATTTCTTATCTTCACCGTTATAAGTGACTACAGCGTTTGATCCGCCACCAGCGCCTGGTGTAAGTGTTATTGTTGGCGAAGTTGTGTAACCTGAACCAGCATTTGTAAGTGTAATTGCAGTAATGACATTACTTGCTACGGTAGCCGTTGCGGTAGCACCAGAACCGCCACCTCCAGTAATTGTGACTGTCACATCAGCAGAGTTAGCATATCCTGTACCAGTATTTGCGATTACAAAACCTGAATTCAATAATGGTAAATCATTGATTGTATTATCAACAAAGATGCCACCAAAACGAGTAATGTCTAATATTGGTGAAATATCTGTATTTAATGTTGAGATTGCAGCCTTAACAATAAATGAAGTATTACCTGTGGTTGGATTTAACACACGGCGTCCATCGCCATCATTCATTGTATAATCTTCTAATGGATTAATTGCTTTGTAAGATGTTAAACCACCAGTAGATTTTTCAGACAAGAATGTATATGAAACTGAAGTATTAGCCATACTTACTTCAGAACTAATTAAATCAACCAAATCAAATGCTATATTAGAACTTGGTTTATCAACCAAGAACTGTGCAGTTGCTGGTGTTGTGCTAAACACTTTACGGTAAATTCTAAACATGATGTCAAGGTTTTGGTCAGCTGACCATGTAGAACCGTTTTGTGATTGGAAGAATGAACCACCATATGGTTGCTCAGAAATCTGTAAACCAGATACCAAGTCTAGTTTACCAACTTCAGCTACATAAGCCTCATAACCATTTGAGTTAGATAACAATACGAATGAGTGTTCACCAGGTAACATATAGATTGGTGCGTCAAATACAAACTCTGTATATTTGGTTGCGTCATCTAAATCAGGTGAATCAGTCACATTAACTTTATCAGGTGTAAGTGTTACAGAACCATATGGATAAACAGTTGTTGATGATGGATAACCATTAACTGTTGGTCTTAATTGTAATGTAACTGGTGCAGTATCATGCTTAGATTTGAAACACACACGAAGTTTGTCAATAAAGATGCCTTGTGGATGTTGTGCCGGTGCAATTAAGAATGTTTGTGCCAATGGATCCCACCAACCAGCAACAGGAACATCATTGACACTTGTTGTTGTGGTTACACGAGTGTCATTAACAGATGTTCTTTGAACTGTCGGCGCAACGGTAGATACGATTGTATTTTCTGTCGTTTGTAATAGACCTTGTGCATAGAATGAAGCATCACCGTTTGTGGTTGATGAAGGAACATCACCAGTAGATGAATCAATTAAGCGGAATAGTTTTTCACCTGTTCTAAATGTGCTTGCAGGTATATTGAAAATACCAGCCACATCACCGGCACGAGTAGTTGTTAAACGCCCGATAGAATAGGTAGATGTAGTATCTGGTGTAGTTGACCATGTGCCAGAAATAGTTACAATTCGTGTAGAAGCGTTGTATGAAGAAATGGTTGCTTGTTGGCCCGCACCTGTACCGCCTACGATAGAAATGATATTACTATTTGCAGTATTGCCGTAGAGAACTTCATTATTAGCGCCAGTAGCATCAATTGCTAATGTGATTGTGCTTGATGTAGCTGCACCAACTAAACCTGAATAGTGTTCATAACCAGAAATTCTTGTGCTAGTTGATGTTGAAGAACCAATTAAGTTAGCGTTAGCAATATTAAATGATGTTGTTGGTGTAATATTGACAACAAACGCTGAAGTGTTAGATGTTTTAACAATAATAGCAGAACCGTTGGTTGTAGCTGTTGCATTATTGAAAACGGTAACTGTTTCAGTATTAGAAGTTGTTGTTCTATAATTTAGACCATTACCAGCAAGAATAAATCTATTTGCACGAGCTACATATTTCTCAACAGTTGTATTATCAAAGAATGGATATAATACGGTATCTGGTTTGAAATCAGAGGCGGTGAATAATACACTTCTTGACCTCATGTAAGGAACAACAGAAACATCCACTACACGGTCACCAATAGACTGTGTGATGGTTTCTGTTGAAACGGTAGAAGTTACACCAGTGCGAGTTTGTCTTTCTTGAATCGTTGTTGTCGTTCTATTAACATTTCTATCTGGAATACGACCTGTGCCAATAAATTGAGTAGTTGTAGTTGGAGTTCCTGACCAAACAGTTTCCCATGAACCCCATTCAGTAGTAAATCCTGAAGCGTTTGTTGCACCTAAAATTAATTCCCAAGCATCTTTATCACCACCTATATTTACAAGAACATCGGGTTTCTTACTTGTATCAACCCAAACATCACTTGGTGGATTAAGCGTAATTTTACCAAGGTAATTAACCACATTGAATGGGTTAATGTTCATTGTTTTTGATGCTAATGGTTGACTTACAAAAGCTGTGTTAGAAGCCGAAACTGTCACAAATGGACCAGTTTGTAGATATGATGAAGAATTAGCTGCATCAAATGTAAGCATGCGAGATGTTACATTGAATGATGGTCTTAACTCTTGGTATCTTGGGTCAATAGAGGCTTGATATTCTGCTGAAGTTACATCAGCTACAGAATGTCCTTTGAATGAATCTACAATGATACCATTCTTAAATCTTGGTAAGTTTGTAGTATCAAGAATAGTTAAATCTTGTTTGTTTAGAGCATCTTGTTCAAGTAATGACAATGAAGTGTAGTATTCAAGATTTTCAACACGCTTTTCAATTGTACCAATATCACGCATGGTGTATCGGCGATTATTAACATATTGGACTTGAATGTCACCTGTGTTAGCTACATAAGCTGGTTCACGCAAAACATAAAGATTCATTGTGTCATCTTTGTCTTTTGGTGGCACAGCATTAAGAGCTGATGATCCTTTAATGACATCAAAAGTTCTATTTTTATGAAGAACGACTTTATCTATTCTAGGTAAATAATAGTTATAGTCTAATAAAATGTCTGAACCGTTTTCTGGAATCTTTGGACCAGTTGTTGATGAATCTACATCAAACTGAACGGCAGAACCAATAGCGGCTGTTGCATTTCTGCGAACAGGTCTAAAGTCTAAACTATCACGCAAATCATATTCATTACCTGAAGTTGGTGATGTATATGCTGGTATTGCTGCATAATTTGGATATGAATCAACTGTAAAGAATCCAGCGCCAGATGATGTATAAAGGTTATATCTTACAACCAATGGACCAGCTGGTGGTGTTTGACCTGGTTTTAATTTAATATACGCATGGTCATAGTAAGAATCTTTTTGACCATTATTAAATGAGTATTTTGAAGTTACATCGGTGTAACCTGTGTTTGCCACAGCAGCACCGTTATAATCATATACACCAACAATTTCAATGACATCTGAAACATATAATGATTGAGCTGTATCTGGTGTTTTAACAACGAATGTGTTTGCAATTGTTGTTTGACCTTGTGAAGCATATACTAAAACAGATGAGTTGGCAAATATGTCTTCACCGCCAGTTGTTTGAACTGTTGCGTTTGCTGATACTAATGTTTTTGTTTTTGCTGGACTACCAGAAGCTAATGTAAAGTCAATCGTTGCAATAATATTTGCAGTCATGTTATTAGCATTGGTAATAGTCAATTTACGAGTTGTTGTATTGACAGATGTAATCTTATCAGCAGGAACAGTTTGACCCACAGTATAAGGTGATGTACCAGCACTTGTTACGACCACTTGATAATTTGTTGCAATCGCTGAAGTAGATGTAGCAGAAGCTATACTTTCACCAGAACTTACTGATAACGCTGGTGAATCTGAAGATACAAATGTTTGGCTTTCATATAATCTACGATATGAGAATGAGAAATCAGCAATAGAATTTTGTGTAATATATTCTTGACCTAATGAGAATATAGTAGGTTCATATCTTGAATCGGTTAAGAAAGCGTCAGTATAAGTTGAAGCTGCATCTTTAGAACGAGAATCAATATCAGCAGTATTAATTCTTGTTGTGCTTGAGAATGTAGCGATAGAATCTACATCATTAAACTCAAAGTCAATTGCAAATACAGATGTGTTATTTGGTGTTGTAACAAAAGTTTCTGCCAAAGCTAATGTTTGTGTAGCAGAAGTAAATCCTGTAATTGTTTTTGGTGATTCACTAGAACCTGGACCAGAAGTAATACGAAGTTTAGCACCCTTATAAGCATCGGTAACAGATGAATAAATTTGGCCAGCAGTTACATTACCAATCGTAACTGAACTTGATGTTGCGGTATTAATTGTACCTGTAATAGAACCAATACTTACATCAAAAAGATATGTTTTATATTCGTATGTTGATGCGTCAGCTGTATTAGCAGCAGAATCGTATGAAATAGATTTAACACGAGCTGTACCAACTTTAGTATTTGTGATAGTAGCTGTTGATGTTAAATTAATAGAAGCGTTAGGTACACAATGCAAATCAACAGTCGTTAAACTATTAATTGGGAATGAACCATAGTGGCCGTTCGTATAAACGAAGTTACCATAGTCAGCAGTAATTCTCTTATTAGCTACTGAATCTGTATCACGAGGTTTTGCGATTGTAAGTGTTGTTGGTGCAATCGTTTCATATTCATAACCAAACACATAAGCTTTACCTGGAGATAGGATAACATCCATGTTAGCTGTATTAGATGTGTTTGTTTGTAATGAGATTTGGAATGGGCGAACTGTGTAGTTACCTGATTCATCATATGTTCTTCGTGCTAAAGTATCTTCAAGCACAGAGTAAATTGGGAAACGATAACTACGAGTAAGAACACCATATTCAACACGAGCTAATTCAATAAACTGTGTTGTGTCGGTAGAATCTAAACTACGAGTAGCTAATGTTAAATTAATCTTAAATCTATCAGAACCTGGAGCTTGGTAGTTAGAAGCATCTTGCGCTGGGTCTAATAATGAAGTGTCTGAACTTGATGTGATTGTTGATTCTGTGATTTCAAAACCAATTCTTGCATTAGCTGTTGTGCTAGAATATTTTGATGTAGCGATAGTTTGTGCATCATTTTGAATGAAGAAACCATCATAGAAGTAAACACCTTCTGTAACAGAGAATATTTGACCTGTGCCTACGCCAGATGTTGAAATATTAGCTGTTGTTGGTGATGCTTCAAAAGTGTAAATGGTGTCACCAGGTGTAAATGCGGTACCGAAGATTTGTTTTACTAATAGAGTTTTAGGGTCACCTGTGCCTGTATCAGCATCATAGACTTTAATAACTTCTGCTCGTTTTGTTGGTGCAGAAACAGAATCAACAATTGTAGCGCCAATGAAGTTATTGGCAGTAACTGCTGTGCCAGCATATGTTGAATCTAATTTTAGATAGGTAGCATCTTGTAAAAATGTTGTGCCGCCAGAAACCACAGAACCGTTTTTGAATACATGATTACCAAAACGCTCTACTTGTTTTTGTAAGATTGTTTGAAGTTGAGTTAATTCACGAGCTTGAACAGCATAACCAGGTTTGAACAACATGCGAAGAAATTTCTTATCTTCATCAAAGTCGTCATAATATGGGTTCACATTAAAATTAGTATTGATACTCATTTATTTCCTCTAAAATCTAACAACAAATTTAATATTTTCTGCCTGGCCATCTTCTCGTTCTGTTTTAAGGATATTCTCGGCATAAAGAATATCACCACTATATGGTTGGAATTCTGGATTGGTTTTAGTAATCACAACTCTGGACACACCAGATGTTGCACCAACCAATGGAAGACCAATTGTTACTGTTCCTTGAACCTTACTTATTTGAACTTCATTAGATGTTTGAGCGTTCAAATAACCATAGAAAGAAGCATCACTTGCTGAACTTCCTTGGTAAACATATTCGTCTAAAGTATAACTTGAACCTGCAACTAGCGTTAAGTCTGTTGTTTGTGAAATCACAGAATTGGCTGTTGATTGGGTTACTGCCGAAGTATTACCGTATTTATGCGGATTGGCAAGAAGTCCATACTGACGGAAAGAAGTATTTGATGAGATTAACCCACCTTCAGTAGAATCAATTTCACCTATACGAGAGGCTGTCATAATGTTTGAAGCGCCTAATTCTTTTGCAGGATTATAAGCATGACCATATTTTGGTGAAAGAATCACACGAGCAGTCGCATTTGTTCCTGAACCGTAGATGTAAGCATTAGCTCTTGAGTATCCTGTACCAATGGTCGTTACAGTAATCTTTGAAACATTCGCATTAGCTGATGATACGCCTGAAGTTGTATTTGAAAGTGTAGCTGATGCAATCACACCTGTTCCATCACCATCAATATAAACTCTGGTTGAAATGGTCATATTATTTGTATTACCACCAGAAGCCGTTGTAGCAGTAGAAAGTGTTAAAACACCTGTAGCGTTTGCAGTATTACTAATGTATGTGCCAGCTGCAATACCTGTGCCAGAAATAGCCATGTTAGCAAGGTTAGCAAGTGCAGTCACATTGAAAATCTGTAAAATACGAGCAGTATTGGCTAAAGTGAGTGTTGTTTGACCTGAAGTGAAACCATTCACAAGCACATTAGAGGCTTGACGGTAGTTTGTACCAGATGTAGTCACCACAATAGAAGTCAATTCACCATCAACCACACCTGTATTATCTACATTGTAATCTAATTGATTTGTTGATGATGGCGCTGGAACCCAATCAGTTGTTAAGAATTTGTTTGATGGTTTAACATTATACATGTATTTCCAAATGTAACCATCGGCAGTAGCAATATTACCATTTGAAGTTGAATAGTCGCCTGTTGGCTCTACTGTTGAATTAGCAGAAGCATTATTAGACATACACTTATAAACATTACGCTCTGTGGTAATGATATACATCGGTTTTAGATTTTGCGATGTATTGGCACTTAATAGATTGTCAATAGTGATAGTGTCATCATACTGACGGAATTTAGTATTGCCTGACCAATTAACCCTAGGAATAACTAATTCAATATCATTAGCAGTAAGTTTCTTGGCTGCATACATGTTATCCCATACATCTTTTTCAGCATCAACCGTATCTACGATAGAATCTGGCGAAGCTTCATTTGCATATGGAACATGATTGCCTATAAAGATATAAAGGACAGGATCGGTTGCACCTGAATTGTATAAGGCATTACGCCACAGTTTGGCGTTATTGTAACCTAGTTTTTTAGTAGTTATTGATGGCATGGTCTTTATTTATGTCAATATAATAAGAGTTTGTGCGCTTGCATTTGAAGTAAATGCAACTGAAACCGCAAGGTTTGTATTACTTATGATGTTACTTACTGTTCTAATTACACCACTAACAGACACATTGTCACCAACAGTAAGAGTGCCTCTTGTATTAGCCACATTAAATTTAGTGTTAGTACCATTTACATAGATAGAACCGTTTGTAATAGCTACAGTACCAGAAATCGTATTGGCTGATGTGGTTGAAATTGTAATTGTATTTGATGTAATTGTTGCAAACTCATTCAAGTCAGCGTAGTTTATGAAACCAGCTGGGTGCATGAGTTGTTTTAATATAGCTTTGTATTTTGCAAATTCTGTAAGTGAAGATGTCACATAAGAATAATCCACATAGTAATCACGACCTTGTAATTTTCTTTCAGAAGTAGAAAGAATAGAATCTGAAGTTGTCCAACGACCAGGTAGAGTTATATAACCAGCTTCAATCTGTGCATTTGCAGTAGCTAATCCGTTACCAATACCAGTCAAATCAACTTGTGGGATATATTCATATCCAGAACCACCACTTAATACTTTGATACTTACGATTTGACCAGGTTGTGTATTACCAATAAATGGTGTTAATGTTTCTCCATTACTCATTGTTGATGTAATTTCAATGTTTGCATTGACACCAGAAATAGTTGATACTGAAACTGTTGGGAAATTACCTTGTGTATAACTTACACCACCAATAGGATAAACTCCATAGCGGCCTACTTTTTTACCTGTGGCAGTAGAAGTAAAGTTCACATTTACATTTGCATGAGTAACATTTGAAATTGAATTGATGTAACGACTTTCATTATTAATAATGATTCTGTCACCAACTCTGATGTCTGTGCCAAAGTTTGTTCCTGTACCAATAAGTTCAGATGTATTATTTAAGATATTGGCTGTTCCTGTGATTCTTGATGGCTGAATTTCAATCTGTGTAATTTGTCCGTTAGCTAATACAGATTTGACAGTTGCAGCTGCACCACGACCATTTGTTCCTATTGGATTAGAACCAAAAATGATTTCTTCACCAACGGCATATCCTGTTCCACCATTATTAATTTTAATACGGCCTACTGAACCATTTGTTTTAATACTGAATGTATTATTACCAGCTGTATATGTTGCACCAAAAGCATCTAGTGTTGGTGAAATTGTTGTGTTAGTATTAGAGAAAAGAACAATCACATTGGTAATTGGACCAAGGCCTGTTAATTCTAAAGAAGTTAAAGCATCAGCAATTACAGTAGCTACATTTTCACCAGCAGGAATAATTGTGCTTGGAAAACCATAATCAGAGGCAGAAATAAGTGTGTTAGCGTAAGTTTCTATGACATCATTGTTGACTGTATAGGTGTTTGATGTTGAGTTAGCCACGCCTGTTGCATCAACACCGTCAATCGCAAGGTCTAATAATAGAGGTGCAATTCCTGATACGATAATATCACCACCATCAGCAAAACCAGCACCACCATAATTGACTACAATAGCATCAATATATCCTTCAACAACATCTTCAACGATTGCAGTAGCATCTTCTTCAGCTCCACCGCCTGTAACTGTAACAACATCACCCACATTATAACTTGCGCCGCCTTGAATAATATTAATACGATTGACAAAGGAGAATGTATCGGCTTCTAATGTGATGAGAGAACCATCATCAGCAATTACATCGGTTTCAACTAATTCACCTTGTTCAAATGAACCAAGAAGTGTTTTTTCATTAATGAATAATTCAAATGGGAAACCAAGGTTTAATTGGTCAGTAATAATTCTCTTTGTAGCTTTTTCAATTAGTGCTGTTGCACCAGAAGTTACACCTGTTACTTTACGATTATTCAGTAACTCAATATTAAAATCAGAATAAACTATTTTAACTTCAGAATTAGCTGAAGGTGCTGTATAGAATATGAGTTTTTTAGTTTCTTTACGGAAATAATAATCAGTTAATTCAGTTTTTAATACATCATTCACATAAACTGAAATGTCACCATTAGTTGGTTGCTGAGCTAATAAGAATGTAGTGTTACCTGAAGCAACAGCGTTGACAGAATTATTACCTTTGGCAATATAGATACTTCGTATATCGGTTTCAATACGAAGAACATTATCAATTGTCCATTTACCATCTGAAGCTCTTAATACATTATTTTTTGGTAGAAGAACTTCAACCTCATCATTAAAGAGCATTCTGAATAATAACTTAAATGCGCCTTCTGAACCTTTTGACAAGTATAAAGGTAAAACATTTTTAATAAGGAAAGCTTTGTCAACCTGAACATCTTTTGGTATGAGTGAAGCATAACTGTTAAAGAAGTTAGATTCAAAATCATCAATAGATGAATCCACATCGGAGAGGTATCTTAAATCTTTTGCTTTAGCTGTTAAATCATTAAGTTCAGAACCTTGTTTTGTTTCAAGGTATTCATAGTAAGCTTCCAAAAATGTAATGAATAGGGGATATTCTTCCCGAATAAACTCTGGAACTTGGCGATTAACAAGTAGTGAGGTTTTTAAGTCAGACATTAAATAACTTCAAGTGTTGTTACAATAGATGTAGGATCGTCTTCATCAATCGTAATGATTGTATTACGAACCGATTGTATAATTCCTTTTTCTGATTCAATAGATAAACGAATCAAACCATCATCAGTATCTAGTGAACGAATATTGATGTCATTAACAGTAATCACACCGGTATCATAATCAATTGTACCAGCTGTTGAATCAACAATTTGTCTTTCAGCATTAGTATCGTAGTAAATGGTTCTTAATGCACCAGTTCTTGCATCAATCACGGCCGTTGCAGTTGCACCGTATCCATTACCACCAGATATTGTAACAATAGCACGAGTGTAATCAATACCACGATTAGTTACTTCAATACTTTGAATTGAACCATTAACAATTGTAGCGGTAGCAGTAGCACCTAAACCGTCACCAGTAATTGTAACTGTTGGTGTAGTAGTATAACCTGTACCAGGATTTGATATAGAAATTGAAGATATACCTGAATATGATTGCGGTATTTCTTCAAAAGTAACTGTTCTTGCTATGCCGTTTGTATCATTTACCACAAATTCCGTTGATACTAATTTATTTGAAATAGTACCACGATGTAATGGCACATTAAAATTAACTGTATAGGCTTGACTTACACCAAGATTCGGTTGAAATCTTTTTTGCACACGAGCAATCGTTTCTGAACCAAGAATAGCATTCGTGTCTGTTCCATCAATATCATCTTGTAGTTTAGAAAGAATAAAGCGAGCATCAAATTTATTTAATTCTCGGTCACGATAAGTTAAAATAGCGTTACGAACAGCTTGCTTGATAGCGGTTTCAGAATTGGTTGTTTTTTTAGTATCATATTGAACGGTACTTTCAACAATAAGATAAAGATATTCTGGATCCAATATTTCAGTTTGAACCGCTACGATAGATTTTGGTGAAATGATTTCATCAATAATTCTTTGTTTTTCCGTTTCAGATATGAAATAATTTGCTGATGGTTTTAATGATACAAATACTTTGCCATAAACTGGAGGAATATTTTCTTCGCCACCCCAAACAGAAACAGAATCAAGGTTTGGATAATTGTTTAGAATGTATGATTCATAATCTTTGAATGTGACCAAACGATTTTGTGTTGAGAATTGTGCTGAAGCTGAAAACTTAATATCATCCACAGATTCACGGTCAGCTCCACCAGCAGCTGCACTCACAGGTGTAATTGTAAAGTTTGTTTGTGAATTACCTAATGAATCGGTTAATGTGGCTGTTGCTACAAAATTATTTGCTTTATTTGCGGCTGTTCCATTAGTGAGTAAATATGTTGTTGTCACAGATGCACCATCGGGTAAAGATTTACCAACAACATCATTACCAAAATAAATTTGGTATTTTCCACTTCGTTCTTCTTGTAAGAAAAATATTTCAGATGAAGCATCAACATCTAATATCTCTGTCACTTTATTATAAACTGAAGTTGATGTATTACCCACACTTGGTGCAACAGTTACTTTTAATGTGGTTGTGTCTATATTAGCATCAGGTAATGTAAATATTTGTTTTGGATTTGTAGCTGCATTATGTGTGAAATTATAGGTAACAAGTTGACCTTCATAGATTTCAAGGTTTTCAAATACAAATTCCGTGTTTGATTTTGTTACAGTTACATCATTTAATACCACAAAGTTATAAGATTTAGAATCAATTTGATTAGATAAGAATGAAAATCCTTCATTCAATGTCATGGTGGCTGAAGTAGTTGTATTTGATTCTACTGAAAAATCAATAACGGCTACTGGAGCTCGTGTTGAATGAGGAACATAATTTAATGTTTTAGCATGTGATACAGCTGAATCTCTTAATAACGCTGTATCCAAGAAAGATTCATTAGCGACCATATTAAGATAGTAAGCATTATAATGGGTGTTATATGCTAGTATATCTAAAAGAACATTCAAACCAGCTCCATCAAAATCATAGTCGGTGAATTCTGCTTGTTGATTCAGAAATGTTTTTAGATTTGTCTTGATTGTATCAAAATCAAGTTCTGATATTCTTAAACGGTCTGCCATTTTATCTAATTCGCTCTAGGAAAAAATTAATTGTTAGTGGGTTTGGATTGTTAATCACAAAGAATTCTAATTCTACTTTGAAACCATTATTATCTGGATCCGCCACTACGGTCACTTTAGATGTTTGAACACGAGGCTCAAAGTTATCTATGGTCTCAATGATTTCTCTTTCAATTTGTGCGCCAGTTACAGCATCTACATTTTCAAACAAAAGACGGCGTATATTACTACCAATTTCTGGTTGAAATGGTCGTTCATAATGATTTGTTAAGATTAAATTCTTAACTGCATTAATAATCGCATATTCATTCTTATGCGTATTGATGTCTTTCTTAACTGGATGAATAGTGAAATTCAAATCCAAATCTTTGAAAGCCCTTGCGTTATCTATATCTACTGTAGCCATGTTCTATTTATTCTACCTCGGAAGCGGAATTAACATCCGAGCAATCTGTTCCGCCGGTTCTTGTATCACCGGGACATGAGAAGTCCGTTCTGCCAGATTGTCTTCTTTCATAGAAGTTACCGCCAATCCAACGATGATAGTTGCCATTATGTCTTATATTAGAATCACCTTTAATAGTTTCAGTTTTACTGCCCACACTTGC
>Ga0209990_10002859_pt1 | contig 13090 bp, 17 predicted proteins | sample NOAtaG_6_FD_187304 | JGI IMG/M metagenome (GOLD analysis project Ga0209990, IMG submission 187304) | Freshwater lake microbial communities from Lake Erie, under a cyanobacterial bloom - NOAA_Erie_Diel5S_2200h metaG (SPAdes) (version 2) | ecosystem: Environmental > Aquatic > Freshwater > Lake ...
AAGGCAATAAAGCCCACAGAATGCCCAGCCTGGAGCATGGCAATAACTTTTGTTTTCATAAATAAAGGGTTAAAAAAAAGGCCCGAAGGCCTTAAATAATGATTAAATGACTTTTGATCCATTCAGGGTTGACCCCTTTTTTGTTTAATTCGCTCAAAAGAGCCTTTTTAACGGCTTTTTTTGTCACCTTTACAGGTTTTTTTGTGGTTTTCTTTTTCATGGTTTAATTGTTGGTTTGAAGTTTATAAAGCTTTGAGAAAAAAATAAAGCAATAAGCCGGAAAACTTATTTCTGAATGAATCCCGCTTAATGTCTCATATTGCTGTTTTAAATCGTTATTATGGCACTCTAAAAATTCCATAAATTCAGGGCCTACCGTTTCCAGGGCCTGTAAAAAGTTATAATTTGCTATCATGCTGCATTATTTAATGTTACAACAAATCCGGAAATATCTTTTTTTGCCTGACCTTTAGCCCGTAAGCCGATAACATACCCGCCTTTAGGGTCCAAAAATCTTGTATCCGTATCGTCTCCATCGTAAACAGGAAAACCATTCCATGAAGCAGGCAGGGCATCCCCTTTTTTAGTGTCGAATACTACAGCAACATTGAAACCCAATTTTAGGGCCTGGATGCACTCTGAATCATTGTTTTCACTTTTCGAAAAGGTTAAATGATAATTTGAGGGGATTTCTTTAGTCAAGCGATTGAATACCTTTGTGTAATCGTAAAATTGAACGTCAGGAAAGGAGGAAAATACATCATGCTGCATCCAATTGAGATCAGAAGTCCCATTTAATCGGATTGCAAGCTTCTGACCGTCTTTTTTTGCTTGCTTCTGTAGTTTTTTTATGTCCTCTTTAATTAGTTCTAAAAATTTCGGCCGATCACCGAAATAAAAAAGGGTTTTTTGTATTCTAGCTTTCTGAACATTAGAAAAAGCACCCATGCCCGCCGAATAAAGACACGAAGCTGTGCAACCTTCGGACCGCTTAGGGCATACCTCAAAGCCTGATAACTTAGCTGGAGCTAGATATAAAATGCCGGTAAGGATGCCGAACTTTTCACCTTTGACCGTCTTAAAATTTTGAGTAGATAAAAGCTTCATAAATTGATTTTTGACTATTTACAAAATTGATCCTGCAAAAGGCCGACTAAATAACAGACGGCCATAAGTACAAATAAAAGGGTTAACAACTGTTTCATTTTATTTTATTTTTTAGTTGATTATGTAATTTTTCATGATATTTAAATTAAATGTTAGAAGATAAAATAGTATAGCCATTGCTGATACTAAAAAAGTCCCTAAAATACCAACGAATAGAGACAGTTACTTTGCGGAGTGTGTTAGCTTTTTTCATGTTGTTAAATGTTTGGTTAATTGATAAAACAAATATACATACATACTAAATGCAATTCCAAATAAATATACATATTATTTTTAAATTAGGGGTTTGTTTCTATGTGAATAAGTACTTTTGCTTAATACTAAAAAAATTAGTATATTGTGCTAAGAATTAAGGCGGAGAATTACAACAATCCGCATACAAACGACAGAATACCGACAAATGGCCTTTCCTCACGACGGAGTTAAATTCAAGCCCGGAAACAATGCAAACCCAAACGGGAGGCCTAAGAAGCTCCCGGACCTAGATAAGTTAATGGCTGAAGTATTAGGACCGAATAAGGACGGCAAAGAAGGTATGGAGGTTATTATCGAGGCCCTACTCAAGAAGGCCGCCAAAGGTGACGTAAAGGCCGCCGAATTGCTTTTAAATAGAGGTTACGGAAAAGCTAAGCAATTTATATCAATGAATCATGAAGGGGGAATTAATATAGTATTCGAACAGGCAACAGCACAACCACAGCATGAAGAATATCAAGATCAAGTTCACGGAAGTATTCAGGAAGAATCGGGAAGCATACGACCTGAGGAAGCACAGAGTAATTGCGAACCAGGGTTCGACCCGATCGGGTAAAACCTATTCGATTGCTCAGCTCTTAGCTCTTTACATACCGCACAAGGAAAAAGTAAGTATATCAATCGTCAGTCCATCCTTACCCCATCTTAAACGGGGAGCAAGGCGGGATGTATTGGAAATACTGGAAAAAGCCGAACTATATTCGGATGACGCCTTCAATAAGACCGACAATATATATAATTTTCCAAACGGAAGTTATATCGAGTTTTTTGGTGCTGAAGATTCTGGTAAGGTTAGAGGTCCAGGAAGGGATATTCTTTACATAAATGAGGCAAACCTACTTAGTCAATCGATATACCAGCAATTGGCTTTTCGAACGCGTAAAACGATATTCCTAGACTTTAACCCAGTGGATGAATCTTCATGGGTTTATGATGTAGCCGATAAGGAAGGGAACCTACTAATACACTCAACTTACAAGGATAACCCCTTTCTACCGAAAGAACAGGTTAATGAAATAGAAAGCCTGAAAGAGGCGGACGCGAATCTTTGGAAGGTTTACGGATTAGGAGAACGGGGAACCAGTCAGGAAATAATATACACACATTGGAAGCAAGGCGAATTTCCCGAGGATTGCGAAACAGTGTACGGGTTGGACTTCGGATATTCAGTCCCAACGGCAATGGTAAAAGTTGGTTTTAAAGATGGAAAGACTTATGTCGAGGAAATGATATACCAAACTAAGTTAACTACTAGCGATCTAGCGGAACGATTAAAGGATTTAGGGATAAGCAACTACGTTGAAATTTTTTGCGATAATGCCGAACCTAAGACAATAGAGGAGCTGACTAGGGCCGGTTTTAATGCGAAACCCGCTTCAAAAGACGTTTACGCTGGAATACAAAAGGTTAAGAGTCAACCGCTTATCATTAGCCCTTCGAGTGTTAATCTGATTAAAGAGATTAGGTCATACAGATGGAAGGTTGATAAGGATGGCAAGATTCATCAGAACGAGGAGCCGGTAAAAATGTGGGATCACTTGTGTGACGCTATGAGATACGCTATATATACAAAACTAAACAAACCACGTTTCGAGGTTTTAGCGTGGTAAAAATATAAAATGGGTAAGATTCAAGATGCATGGAATGTTTTAAGAGGTAAGGCGATGCCGTTAATGTCGGTAGGTCAGCCCTTCGCCTCTTATACCATGATGGGAGGTACTTATGTGGGAATAGCGGATAATCGCAAAAACTACATTACAGACGGATATCAGGTTAACGATATCATCTATACAGCTGTTACCCTTATTACAGACAAGGTCAGGCTTCCTGAATGGTCCACTTACAAAATAGTAGACGAGGCCGCTTTTAAGTCTTACCAGGGCCTTATAAAGAAAAAGGATATTTCCACACAAGATTTTAAGAAAGCTGTTGAATATAGAAAGAAAGCCTTAGAGCCTATCTATGTTGACAGACTTACAGACTTATTAAAGTACCCTAACGATTACGAGACATTTCCTGACTTAGTAGCCAATTCAAGCGGATGGAAACTAATTACGGGCGGTCGTACCGTTTGGGCGCAAACTTTAGATATGGGTGCAAATGCTGGTAAGCCTTATCAGTTGCACAATCTACCCTATCAAGAGATTAGTATCATCGCCAGTACCAATACCTTCCCAATTATCGAGGAGGCCTATGTAATGACCAACCTTGCTGATGCTTATTTTCCTAAGTGTCAGGTCTTACATGACAAATATCAGAATTATGATTGGGATATTAATGGAGCGCATCTTTACGGAATGAGTCCGTTAAAATCCGCTTTGAGACGCTTAAGCCGTTCTAACTCAGCTATTAAGGCGAGTGCGGCTATGCTAGAGAATCAAGGGGTTAAGGGTGTCCTTTATATGGATGACCCTAGAGTTATGAATGCAGGTATTGACCCACTAGACACAAGAAAGCAGGTTGAAGCTGTAAAGGCTAAACTTGTAGGAAAAGGGGAGTGGGTAGGATCAGACAACTGGGGTAAGATTGGAGTGTCAGGTTACAAGCTAGGCTGGCAGTCAGTTGGCCTTAGTCCTGTTGACCTTTCTATTATAGAATCAGAGAAGTGGGATTTGAAGCGATTTGCAGCCGTTTATGGCGTACCTAGTCAATTGATGGGTGATGCTGAGACTTCAACCTATAATAACGTCAGAGAGGCTGAAAAGGCCCTTACAGCACGTTGTGCTATCCCTCAGTTGGTTTCTTTCCGTAACCATATGAACAGAAAGCTACAAACTTGTTGGGGTTATCAGAATCAGAATGTTTATGTTGACTTTGATCATACAGTATTTACTGAACTTCAAGAGGATGTAGGTGCTAAGTCAGCGTGGATTAAGGACCTTAGAACATTAAGTCCAAATGAGCAAAGAATGCATTTAGGATTAGAGAGAATCGACAACCCTCTATTTGATGAGCCGTGGATTACTACTCAGGATGGTATGCCTTTAAGTGAGTATGATGTAGAAGATGAAGTAGAAGAGGTTGAAGATCCTGAGGAGATGGAAGAGGAAATGGATGAGGAAGTAGATGATTGAGATGATAATTAAACAGACTTATCCAATAACAAAAAAGGAAAGGTGCTGTGCAATATATAAAGCAAAAATGGAAGCCAAAAGACAGGCTTTAAGAGATAGGTTAAATGACCAACAACGAAAGAATAGAATGGGCAAAGAATTTCCACCGAGTGAACAGGAAGTTCGGTATTCAGTTTTATCCTAAGGTTAAAGAGTCATTAGATAAGGTTGTTAGTTCTTTGATAGGTACTATAAAGAAAAAAGGAGCAAGGCAAGCACTTGTGGAGCTTCGCACTCAATTATGGAGTGATGAGTTGACAAAACCTGTATCTGATATATATAAAACAGTTGGGGTTTATCATGCTAATCAAACTTATAAATTAATTAGAAGAGAGATTGGAGAAAAGTCACGCAATGAGATGTGGGCAAAGGATATAGAAGAGGAATTAAGAAAAGTGCTTTTACAATTTGCAGTAGTTAAGACTTCTGAAACACTTAGGAATCATCTAATCCTTGTTTTGCAAAAAGCAATCTTAAAAGAAATGACAGTTGATGAGATTGTCAAGCTTTTTACTGATTCAGGATTTACTAAGATGCAAGCCAATAGAATAGTAAGGACAGAAGTTAACAGAGCCGCTAACACAGGAACAAAAGCTGCTGCTGATGGTTTTAATTACGAGATGGTTAAAGAGTGGATTGCTTTTAGAGATTCTAGAACAAGAGGCTTTAAACCTGATCAGCCTAAGGACCACTATGACATGGATGGGCAAGTAGTTGACTACTTTAGCAACTTTACTGACCCAAGAAGTGGTGAGCAGATTGAATATCCATTAGCTCCTGGAGGTTCAGCAGCAATGGTGATTAATTGTAGATGTAGTTATATAGTAGTACCTAAAAGAGATGAAAACGGTAGACTAATCAGAAGATAACGGGAGGTGATTAGGTGGCAATAGCCAATACTGCGGAAAATGAAATAAGAACCAGACCTAACCCTCCCAACATGAAAAAAACTATGAAAAGATATTTCGAACAAAAACTGATTGCAGACTCTGTTAGAGATGTATCAGAAACTTCACGAAAAGTGAAGGTGGCCATTAGTCAGATGGGTTCTAAGGACTATGATAATGATGTCATTGACCACGGAGCTTACAACAAGACTATGGCGGAAAGAGGTCCTAAGGGTGCTAATTTGATTTGGCACTTAACAGACCACAATCCAAGTCTAAAGTCAGCCATTGGCAAATTCTCTGAGTTGTATGTAGAGGATAACTACTTAGTAGGAATTACTGATGTGCCTAATACAACTTGGGGAAATGATGTTTTAGAGTTTTACAAGTCAGGTCATATTAACCAGCACTCTGTAGGCTTTAGAACTATCAAAGCTGAAGCACAACAGAAAGGACAAGCAGAGGAGTATAACCTAATCAAGGAAATACTTTTGTTTGAAGGTTCTGCTGTACTATGGGGAGCAAACCCAAACACCCCAACTCTAACAGTAGGCAAAGGCCTTACTAAAGAGGAAATCACAGACCAACACGAAAAGCTAAGCAAAGAGCTTAATATGTTAATTAAGAGTCTCAAAGACGGTAGATTTACTGATGAGGCTTTTGAATTTATCGAGATTCGCTTTGCACAAGTAAACGAAGCAATTAAGTCGCTATTATCTACTGAGGCCACTCCTATTGTAGAGCAACCCGCAGAAGCAGTTGTAGAAACTAAGGAGCCGGTTATTGATTACAGTGACCTTAAGCATACATTAAACAATTTTATTTACAAACTAAATTCCTAAAAATGGAAGAATTAAAAAGCATCGAGGCCTCAGTAAAATCTGCTACTGAGATCGTAGAAAAGATGAAAGCTGCCAATGAGGCTGTAATTGCAGATGTTAAAAATGACGTAGCTGAAGTAAAGGCTGCTGTAGTAACTATGGATGAGGCTGCTAAGAAGAATCAAGCTGCTCTTGACCAATTGATCGCTGAGAAAGCTGCTAAGACTGTTAACAACAAAACTAAGTCTTTCGGTGATGCTTTCTCTGAGCAAATGGCTGAAGCTTTTGATGCTAAGCAAGCTGAAATCAAAGAGTTCCAAAAGAACAAAAATGCAAAGTTGACTATTGACCTCAAAGCTGTAGGTACAATGACAACTTCTGCTAACCTGTCTGGTGATGGTGTTGCTACTTACAACAGCCGTCAAGGATTGGTTCCTGCTCAGAAAATCAATTTCCGTGACCTTATCCCAACTGCTGTAAGTCCTACTGGATTGTATGTAACTTACCGTGAGACTGGAACTGAAGGTTCTATTGGTATCCAAACTGAAGGTAACCTGAAATCTCAGATTGACTATGACCTTACAGAGGTTAAAGTTGTATCTGATTACATTGCTGGTTTCGCTCGTTTCTCTAAGCAAATGATGTTCCAACTTCCTTTCTTGCAGAACACTTTGCAGCGTATGTTGCTCCGTGATTTCTACAAAAAAGAGAATAGCACTTTCTTCTCTGCTGTTAGCTCTGCTGCAACAGGTAGCACAACAACTGCTGCTTCTGTAGATGCTGAGCAATTAGTAGACTGGATTGCTAACCAATTGGATGCAAACTTCGAGGCTTCTTTTGCCTTAGTATCTTATGCTCAATGGGCTGACTTGTTAAAGACTAAGCCTACTGACTACTCTGTACCTGGTGGTGTTATCATTGATCCTAACGGAAACATCCGTATTGCAGGTGTACCTGTAATTGGTGCTTCTTGGGTTACAAACGATAAGGCTCTTATCGTGGATGCTTCTTACCTTGAAAGAGTTGAGACTGAAGGATTGCGTGTTGAGTTCTCTTACGAGGACAGCGACAACTTCCAGCGTAACTTGGTAACTGCTCGTGTTGAGTGTTTTGAAGACATCAACATTATGAGAACAGATGCCTTGATTTACGGTACATTCTAAGCTGTGGTTGATGTGGTGATAGGGGGCTGGTTTCGGCCAGCTCCTTTTTTAAATAAATCTTATGTTGTATAACTTACTGATAGATTGGGAAGATCAGACTGAGGAGTCAGGTATAACTGAGCCTTTGACTGTTCAAGAAGTAAAGAATTATCTTAGATTAGAGGGTTTTATTGACAATTCTGAGTCAATATCCTCTGACTTTGATGATGATGATGTTATTATTGAAACTTTAATCAGATCAGCAAGAGAAAGAATGGAGGAGTACACAGGTTTAAGTTTAATTACTAAAACTTGGGAAATAGAATTTACCAACCTTTGTGGTAACTTTGATATTCCTTTTGGTCCTGTAAATACTATTATTTACTTAAGGGATGATGAGGGCGACTCTATCAGCACAGATGATTTTGATATATCTTTTAATGGTAGGATTTTAAAATATCCTAACTATGAAAATATGACAATGAAGTATGAGGCTGGTTATGCAAACATACCTAAAGGTTTAAAAGATGCACTCTATAAAGAGGTAGCATATCGTTATATTAACAGAGGTGATGAGAATGTTGATGGATTAAGTAAAGAAGCTATTAACATAGCATCTATTTACAAAACCGCTAACTGGATAGGATGATAGGAACTACAAAACCTATAAAGTTACTTAAGTACACTACAACTGTTGATGCTAATGGTGATGCACAAGAAACATTAGCAACTACTTATAAGCTATGGGCTGAGATAAGTGACAGTGGTGGAGGTAGATCACAAGCTGATGGTAGAACAGATGCTTCTGATACAAAAGTATTTAGGATTAACTTTAGAGACTATCCTATAACACCTGATTTTAAAATAGAATATTTTGGACAGACTTATTCTATTAGTAATGTTAGAAGAGTAGATCAACAAAGGTTTTATTGGGAGATAACAGCATTTAATATATACGAAGTAAGTGCTTAAGGCATCTTTCATAGGGATTGATCAGTTTAAAAGCCGTATAGAGTCCGCAAAGAAAGAAATTAAGGATGAAGTAGATGCGGAAGTTATGGCTGCTGCAATGGAATTTGCAGGGTTGGCTAAAAGAGACCTCAATAGTCAACCAGGATATAGAGGTGTATTGAAAAACTCAATACAGATTGAAAAGCAGGGTGACATGGCTTATAGAGTTTATACAAATGTATTTTATGCTCCATTTATAGAATTTGGAACAAAAAGTAAGTTTGTAGCTCAGACAGGTTTTGAAGAGGAAGCTGCTCAGTTTAGAGGATTAAGGGGATCAGGTGCAGTAAAATTGATTGATGCCATTACAGAATGGGTAAGAGTAAAAGGAATAGCAACAGGTAAAGAAATTAACCGAGTTTCATTCCTAATAGCAAGATCAATCTATAAAAATGGTATTTCTCCACAACCTTTCTTTTATAAGCATGTAGCACCAGTTAGAGAGAACTTAAATAAAAGACTAAAGGCGATTTTTGATGGCATATAAAAATTCATTATATCAGATTAAAACTGAATGGTATCAGACATTAAATGGTGCTATTAGTGTTCCTGTGTATAAAGATTCTGTGCCTTTATCTGCAAGTGGCAACTATGTTTTAATAAGGTCAGAAGGTTCAACTGACAGAGAATTAAATAATTCTGCATTTTTCAGGACATCTGTTATTATAGTAGATATATTGACTAAATTCGCTACTACAGGTAACAGTAAGACTGCTTATGATATAGCACAAGAGATAGATGACTTAATCATCTTATCACCTAACTCTTTTGGAATAACATTAGCTGATTTTCAGATTACACAAATTACAGTACAATCTGAGGATGAGCTATACGAAGATGATGGCTCTGAAAAAATATTCAGAGTAATTAAAAGATACGAGCATTTTATTAATCAAAATTAAATAAACAAAAATGGCAGATCCTACAACTTTGAGTGGAAGTGTGATGTACATTGAGTACTCCGACACTCCAGGCGGTGCAAAAAAGTCGGCTGTTTGCCAATCAGAGGGGTCCTTTGATGGCAGCCGCAATGTGGTTAGTGATGAAACTAACTGTGGAACTTTAAAAGTATTAGGTCCTCAAAACAACCGATTCACATTGAATGCAGTTGTTGACACGGCTCCTGATGCTACTGAAGCTTCTTACAATGATTATCAGACTCTTTATGCTAATAATACTAAGAAGTATTGGCATTTGACTGATTCAACAGAAACCGTATATCACGGTGGATATGGCTGGATTTCAGCTCTTGGTCAACAGAATACTAGCGGTCAGACTGCTAAATTCACTATGACTATTGAAATCGAAGGAGATATAGATACTGAACCTCAAAGCTAATCACCATGAAACAAATCACACACAGCATAGGTGGTCAGGACAGAACTCTAGATGTGGGAAAGATGTGGTTTTCCAATTATTTTGGCGAAGCCACATCTTCAGACCCACTTTATATGAATGAACTCCTAAACAAACCTGATAAACAATTTACATTTATCAGTGGATTAGTATATGCAGGAATAAACTGCTATAATAAATCTAATGGTATCAATGAAGTTATTACATTAGAACAAGCACAGGATTGGGTTGGCCTTATGGAGCAAACTGAAGCTGCTGAATTGATTAATAAGTTCATTGATGTAAATAAAGTTAAAGTAGAGGGGGAAGAGTAAACCCAGGCAAAACCCTGACCTGGGATGAGATGAGGTCGGAAGCATTTGGCCAAATAGGTTTACTTCCGAATGAATTTTATGGTTTAGAATTTGAGGAATATGCTCTTCTAAGAAAAGGGTATATTGATAAAATCAAAACTGAATCATACTTGTTAAGGTTTCAGACTGCCTTGATTTGTGAAGCATTCATAGGCAAGGGCAATGGGGCAAGATTTGTTATGGACAGTTGGCAACTTGATGAAAAGTCAGAGCTTAGTCAAGAACAAATTAGGTCTCTACTGAAAGCTAAAAGAGAAAAAGAAGCTTTAAAAAGAATAAAACAGAATCAGAATGGCTGATATGGAAGTCAAAGTCGGTGCGGAAGTCTCTGGTGCCATTGCTGGTTTAAATCAACTTCAAAATAAACTAGATCAGACAGGTAAAGCTGCGATTGGTTTTGATGATGATATTCAGAAAGCTGCTTCTAAACTGAGACAGTTACCTAGTGTAACTAACCAAGCCACATTTACTTTAAACAACTTTACAAGGGTCGTTCAAGATGCTCCTTACGGTATTAGGGGTATTGCCAACAACATTGACCCATTAGTAGAATCATTTGTTTTATTAAGAAACCAAACAGGTAGTACAACCGGTGCAATTCAGGGAATGATTGAAGCCCTGACAGGACCTGCTGGTATTCTATTGGCTGTATCAACAGTTACATCAATTTTAGTTCAGTTTAGTGATCAATTATTTACTTCATCTAAGCAATTAAGTAATGCAGAAGTTGCAAGTATTACATATTTAACTTCTTTAGAGAATATTACGGAGGCTTTGGCTGACTTGCGAAGTCAATTAGATTTTGAAACAGATTTAGCAAAATTAAATAACGAATTAAGTGGTCTTACAGGATTTGCACTAGATATAGCAAATGCACAATCAGAAATAGGTAAAAATAATGTTTACATTGCTGATTTAGATGACAAAATAAGTCCATTAAAACAAAAATTTGATAGTGCTACACAAGAAGCAAAAAACTTTGTTGCAGAGACAAATAAATTTAAGGAAATTCCTGCAGAAAGATTTGGAGCTGGAGCGCAAGATTATATATTAGCTAAAAGAAGAGAATTAGATGTTCTCTTTCAAACCTTTTTAGAAACAGGAAAGATAAACGAAGATTTACTTAAAAATTTATCTAAGACAGATAAATTAAGATTTACTGAACTAGCAGCATCTAATGCACAGTTAAGAGATTTAGAGGATGAAAGAACTGAGTTTTTAAGAAAAAATCAACTATTAGAAAAGCAAATATTATTAGATAGGTTAAAAGCTCAAAAAGATTTTAAGTTTGATTTTAGCATATTTAGAATTAGCAAACTTACCATAGAAGAAGGTAAACAAGCTGATTTATTTGCTAAAGGAAATATTGTAACTAAACAATATGAAGATTTAATTAAGAAAGGCTTTAAGGAATTAAAACCAGTTAAGGTTAAGGTTAAAATTGCACCTGAATTAGAGTTTGTAGCACAAAATTTTAAAGATTTACAAGAAAAAAATCAAAAATTTATAGACTCTTTTGAAGATAGAATCAATCAAGCTCTTTTAAATATTCAAATAGAAGGATTTGCAACTATAGGAACAGCAATTGGAACTGCATTAGCTGGAGGAGATGTTAAAAATGCTTTTGCAGCATTTGGTGAAGTGATTGCAAGCGGATTACAAACCATAGGTAAAGCATTAATTGAATTTGGTATTTTAGCTAAAGCCGTAAAGGTATCTTTAGCAGAATTATTTAATAAACCTCTTTTGGCAATTGCAACAGGCGTAGGATTAATTGCTGCTGGTGCTGCATTAAAGACTGCTTTAAATGCTGGAGTACAAGCTAGGGCGTTGGGAGGTCCAGTAAGTGGAGGAACACCATACTTAGTCGGTGAAAGAGGACCTGAGTTGTTCGTTCCATCTGTTAGTGGGGGAATAGTTCCTAATAACTCAGTAGGATCATTTATGAGTGGAAGTGGAAGTAGTGGAGGCAGAGGTTCTGTACTCAGAGGTCAAGACATAATTTTAGCTTACGCAAGAACACAAAGAAGTCAATTAAGAGTTAATGGCTAATTACTACAAAGGAAGTTTTGTCAATACTCAGGTTGATTATACGGACAATAGTCCGAATGAGCAGACCTTTTATCTAAAGATTACTGACACCACTCAAAATGATGGGTCAGAGGTTACTTTAGAGATGGCTGATGCTCCTATTGTTTTACAGACAGTAGATAATTCAGAAGATAAGTTTACCACCGTTAAAAGTAAGAGTTGCACAATAAGGGTATTTACTGATGATATAGTAAATGCTATGACTTTTGCTGGAGGTGGTGATACACAATATAAAGTAGAGGTTGCAGTAAATAGTGAGTCAGATATTATCTATTCAGGGTGGCTTTCCTTATCTGATTTAGGTCAGACATTCCAGCCTGATCCTAATGTCTTACAACTAACTGCAACAGATGGGATTGCTTTTTTACAAAGTGTGCCATTGAGCGACAATGAAAGTAGATACATACAAGGTCCACATCCACTTATAAAATACATAGCTTGGGCATTACAAAAGACAGGGTTACAATTAGATATTTGGGTGCAGATGAACCTTTTAGAGGTTTCTGCTATTTATGATTATCCTGAGTATCATTTTTATAATACAGTCTTTTTAGATGCTCAAACCTTTGAGGCTAATTTGGGTGAATTACAGGACTCTTATACAGCTTTACAAAAGATATTAGGGGAGTTTTGTGAGTTAAGCCAACAAAAGAATAAATGGTTTATTAAGTCCATAGATGAGGCTAACTATGCTCAGTTTAGAATATGCAGATTTGACTATGAAGGTCAGCCTGTAGATTACATTACTGAGCTTTATGCTAAGGACATTGGTGCTAATAGTCAGTATTACACTATGGCCTTTATGAATGATGATGCAAGGTTATCACTACAAAGACCTTATAAGTCTGTCATTCATAAGTTTGACTACAATTATCCAGCTGAGATTGTTCAAAA
>Ga0209990_10002864_pt1 | contig 13072 bp, 15 predicted proteins | sample NOAtaG_6_FD_187304 | JGI IMG/M metagenome (GOLD analysis project Ga0209990, IMG submission 187304) | Freshwater lake microbial communities from Lake Erie, under a cyanobacterial bloom - NOAA_Erie_Diel5S_2200h metaG (SPAdes) (version 2) | ecosystem: Environmental > Aquatic > Freshwater > Lake ...
TGACCCTCGCCGGCCTGCTGGCTCCGCTGTACCAGGCTGCCCGTCACTTCCTTGAGTTGCCCGTGGGAAAAGCCGTGCGCTGTGGGCTGCCACCGCTGTCGACCTGACACGGTACGACTGCGACGACTGCCCCACGGCGCGACGATCACAGCAGGGATGCACTTCCGACGGGCCGGTGGTTTTTTTCGCCGGCACCGAACACGCCACACGTCGATGCCCTCGCCGACACCTACGCGACCACCCCGACGTCGGCGGGGCGCTTGCCTTGTGGCGCTCATGCGAAGGCAAGCCGGGTGTCGAGGCGCTCCGGGCGCTGTCCACACACGCCGTGGATGCCTTCGCGGTCGTGGATTCTGGCAGAGCTGCTAAGATGCAGTCGGATGCCGAGCAGGCGCGTACCGAGGCACGGGCGCAAGAGGCCGCTAGGCCACGAGGTAGGCGATGACGCAGACAATCGAGTACGTCGTCAAGGTTGACGCCAACCAAGCGAAAACGACTATCGCCGACGTCGAGAAGCGCATGGAGGCCGCAGCAAAGCCGGCCGGCGTCTTTGGTTTGAGCATCGCCAACATCGGCCAGCAGACCAAAGACATGGCGAGCAAGTTGGGGCCTGCGGCGGCGGCAATCAGTAGCGTCAGCGCCTCACTTGGCGCGGCAGGCGGAGAGGCCGGCAAACTGGTAGCGGCCGGTGGCCAAATCGTCGCGGCGTTCGGTGCTGGCGGTCCTGTCGGTGCGGCTATTGTCGCCGGCACCGTCGCCGTCGATGCCATGTCCGTATCGTGGAAAAAAGCGACAGAAGAACAAGACGCTGCGCTTGAGCGCATGTTCGATAATGTGAATGCGCAACTTGCCGTTACTCGCACGACAAAGGTTGCTCTCGATGAAGCCAGAGCATCACTCACTGCGGCACTGAGAGTCGGTGAGGATGAATCGGTGACGTTTCAGCGCAGCCTTGAGGAAGCCAGAAAGGCTGGCGCAAAGCGAGTTGAGGAAGCACAAGCCCGCCTCGACAAACTGAAGGCAACATCGCTCGACCTTCGACAAATCGAGAAGGACGCAGAGTCGCTGGACATGACCTTTCAGCAGGCCCGCCTTTGGCGCTCGCAACTCAGAGAAAAGGAGATCGCGTCGGCTGAGAAAGCACTCGCAAACACAAAATCCCAAGCGATGATTGCGCCTCAGATTCTCGTCACTGAACGCAATCGGACTGAGCAAGCGGAACGCAAAGCGGCAGCCGAGCAAAGGTTCAAGTCGGCTTTAGAGGGTCAGATGCGATCCTATGAAGCCATGTACCGATTTCGCGAGGCTGAAGAGACGAAAATCGAAGACATGGAGACGAACACCGACGAGATAAGTCGCACCATGCGCGGCTTGCGTGCAGTCGAGGGCGGTGGACTTGGAAGCGCCATCACTGAGGCACAAGGGCCGTCAGAGTTTGAGCAAAAGATGGACGACTGGCTTGATAATGTCCGTGTTGGAGTAGTCGCACACAACCGCGAGATGAAACGGATCAACGACGAGCACCGCAAGGAAGAACTCGCCGCGCAATCACAGTTTGTCATGCAATGGACCGGCATCGGTGTTGATGCCTTCCAGACCTACCTCGACGCGAAGATCAAAGGCGAAGAGAACGCCGAGGCGCTGATGGCGGCGTCCCTCATGCGGACGGCTGGGCAAGCCCTTATTGGTCATGGAATCAATCTCGCTGGCGCGGCCGTTGTCTCTGCCGGCACTGGCCTCCTTCCTGTTGCTGCGGCTCAAGCCGCTGAAGCCGCTACCCTGATTGCTGGCGGCGTTGCACTTGGCGCAACCGCAACCAGCATCGAGCACGTTTCCGCAGGCGGAACACTCGGCAAGCCCCTCGACGACAAGGCGACCCGCGACCCTGGTGCCTCCCCCCGCAGCAGCGGCGGTGGTGGCTCCGGTGGCCCATTGATTGTGAACGTGGCATACGGTGCAGGCGGCCCGTTGCCTGAGGATATCGCCCGCGAGATCCACAAGGTCACGTCCAGCGGCAACCGCCGACGAGGTGCAGCGTGAGTTATCCGGTCCTCTCTGGCGCTGTCGTCGTCACCGCAACAAACCGGCGCTTGCGCTTCCGTGAGGCCGCTGGCGCGGTCGGGAACGTCGACCTTGCGCTGGGCACATACTTTCTGCGGGGGCGGTACGCGACGAATCTGGCGACGTATAGCGAATCCCTTGATGATGCGAGTTGGACGAAATCCCAGGTCTTCCTCACACCTAACGTCGTCATCGCACCCGACGGCACGTTGACATCCGACAAGGTCGTGGAAAACGCGACGTCCAACGTTCACTTTGTCTCGAAGTCCGTCTCAAAAGCTGCATCACAGATAACCTACACGGCCAGCTTCTATGCCCGCCCGGACGGGCGCAACTTTGTCCGTGCGTATCTCTTTTCGGGGGTTTCGACCAACCGTATCGACGTCACCGTAAACCTGCTGACGGGGGCCATCGCATACGTCACGTCCAACGGCACATGGACGCTAGGGTCGTGCTCCGTGACGACGCTGGAAAATGGCTGGTATCGCATCGCCATCACCGGCCTATCGGACACTGCGGTGACCGCGCAACTGCTCATCGCCACAAGCAGCGGCCCAGCGGCAGGCGACTCCATCTACCTTGGCGACGGCGTCAGCGGCATCTTTGTGTGGGGCGCTCAGATCGAGGCTGCCGCCAGTGTCGGCCCCTACGTCCGCACCACCACCGCCTCGGCGACTGGCCCTAGCAACGAACTGGCGCTTGCCATCAAGACCGGCCTCGACGCCTTTGGCGCTGGCGGCAACGCCTACGACGTGTCACTCGCTGCAGACATCGATCCCGACAAGCAGGCATCGGTGCTCACCATCACCCGCACGGCGGGAACCGATACTTTCGGCCTCGTCAAAGATGGGAGCCAGACCTTCGACTATGACCTTCTAGGATTCAGCGCCTCCACGGAGAACGACAGCGCCCCTAAGAGCGGCGGAAGGAGCGCGGCCGCAGTCTGGATCGGGAACGACGTGCTCCGCGAACGTGAGCCATTTGGCGAGCGCACAGTGGCCGTCCCGCGCAAAGCGAACGGCGGCGTGGTCGGCGTGTCGAGGTCATCGCACATGGTGTCATGGTCGCTAGGGTTCGCCTTCGTGCACGAAGCGCGGATGCTTCTGCGGTCCAGCGTCGACCCCGGTGGCTCGCTTGAGTCGTTCGTGCGGCGCTTCGGCGCGGGCGCTGCATTCCAGGCCCGTGAGGTCAATGTGGCATCGGGCTCCACGCTGGCCCCGATCATCGAACATCCGTTCGGTACGCTGCATTGGTCGGAGGACACGCTGTCGGCGTTTCGACCTCGCCGAATCGGCCCCGGTGTGCCGCTGTATGACCTCGACACCACCGCACATGAGCAGGTGACCTGATGTCCTACTACGGGCGCACAGCAAACGAGCACGTCGACCTCCATCTCTCGGTGGTTGTCGAGGGAATCCCCGTCGTGTTCGTCGAGCGCAACCTTCCGACGTCGCCAGCGGTCTGGGGCGGGCGAACGCCAATCGTGTGCCTGACTCGCGTAGAAGAGGGTGAGTCGACGCTGTCCTACGAAGATCGCCGCGAGATGGCGGCGACACTAGACCTAGAGATGCTGGACGATGCCGGCGTTCTCGCCGACCTCTTTGCGACGGCGTCGCGTTCCGTGACATGGGCGTCCGCGACCTCTACCGCATCGGCGACGACAATCACGCTGGCGTCCACGGCGGCGCTTGTCGGTGGTCAGCACATCTATGTCGGAGCCGAGACGATCACGGCAGGCACCGTCGCATCGGGCACGTCCCTCACCGGATGCACTCGTGGCGCGTTTGGGTCGACGGCAGCCGCGCTCTACGGCACTGCCAGCGACGGCGATAGCGTCTACGTCGTGCCTCCGTTCTGGCGTGGTCGTCGTGTGTCGCTCTATGGCCATGCGCCCGATGGCGCGGGGCTCTACACGTCGACGTTGCTGGGCACCTACCTCATCGACGAAGCACCCGTTCAGGCCGGCGACCTCCGATGGACGCTCCGGTGTGCCGGCATCGTCCAGGAGTATTGGGAGCGCTCAATCGGGCTGGGCTTGCGCGAGCAGGCGGCGAAGTCGGTAGTCAGCATCTCGACTTCGATCCTTGTGTGGGTCGAAGACGCCACGGCCTTCCGGTTGGGTTCCTCCTTTCCGACGTATGCCGCCATCGACGCCACGTCGCGACGTTCAGGCCGTGAAGTGTTCGCCGTCTACGAAGTCGTTTCCGTCGACACGACAACGAACTTCATCGGCTTGGCCTTGTCGCCATCGTTCGGGACGCCACACATCCTCACCGGCGTCGGCTTTCTCGACGCGACCATCAGGCCCGTCGCGACGTTCAGCGGGTCGGCACTGCTGTATCTGCTGCTGTCTCGCGAGGGGCAGGGCGCGACGTCATACGACCGCTTGCCGGGCCGTCTGCCAGCCTCGACATACGAGGGCGGCTGGCGCATGGGCGCGGCGTTCACGACGACAGAAGTCGACGTCGCCGCATTTGAGGCGACGCCGTTCGTCAATTCGCTCTTCGTCGTCGAACGTGAAGAGAAGCTGACCGACGTCCTCCGCGAGTGGACGCTTCTCACGAACACCGCCATCGTCTCCACCGTCGACGGCAAGATCAAGCCAATCACGCTTGCGCCGCCGCGTATCGTCAACACGACGACAATCGGCGCAGACGACGTCATCCCAGATGGACCGCTCACCGTCACCTGCGACGAGGCCAACGTCTACCCGCTTCTCACAGTGCGCGGCGGCTACGACATTCGCTCTGGCGATTTCACCGTCGAGGCCCCGCTCATCAACGTCGACCTCGCGAAAAAATACCAGCGCAACACCAACAAACTTGAGGTGGAGATCAAGTCGATTGGCATCGACGGCGGCTTTCCCATCGGGTTCGACGCGCCCGCATGGCGCAACCCGGTGTCCATGCGCGTTGAAGACCTCATCGTCTACGTCGACGCCGTCATGAAGGGCTCCACGTTGGGCCGGCGCTTCCTCTCGCTGTCGCTGTCGCACGAACACCTTGGGCTCCGCATCGGCGACGTCGTCACTCTGGGCACCGACCTTCCCGACGCCTACGACCTGCCCGACTTCCGTGGCGGGTCGATCCTTGGTCTGTCGGCTCGCGTGGTGGCGCGTCGTCCGCGCTATGACCAGGCTCGTGTCGACGTGCGGCTTGAGTTGCTGGACCGGCTGCTGCACGTCTGCCCTGCGGCGACGATTACAGCCTATGATGGCCTCAAGACCTACACACTGTCGACGACGGCACCGGAAGTGTCCGGCGCGTCGCCAGCTAATGATTTCTGGATTGGAGCAGTGGTCACGTTTGTCGACAGGTCATCTCTGGCAACGACGCCAGCGACTCATGCGACATCCATCACCGCAATCCCGTCGACGACGCAGATCACAATCGACGTCAACCCGTCTTTTGCTGCCGACCTCAACGTCGACTACGTCGTGCTCAACCCTGAGACGAGCACCACCGGCACAAGCGCGTCAGGCTACAGCCTTATCGAACTCGCCAAGCTCGCCGACAGCGACGGCAACGCCGGTGCAAACGCCAACACAGATAACGAACCGAGGTGGCGCTGATGGCCCGTCTACGCTCTGCAACGCCGGTGGGCGTCCCACCTCGTGACACGTCGCCAGACGCCAGCATATTCCGTCGCTGGCTCGCTACTTCGGCGGGCGACGTGGCGCTTGCTAGTGACCTCGCGACCGGGGCCAACTCCACGACGCCGATTGACCACAGCGGCGCACCGCTTGGATGCCAACTACGGATGCCGCTTGCGGCGCAGCATATCGGACGGATTGTCGGCAACGTCAGCGGAGCCGATGGGAACTACTACATCCTTGCCGTGCCGGTCTTTGTGCGGGCTGGGGAGGCAGGGCGCTACAGGCTGACCGTCGACGTGACGCCGTTCGGTGCGGATTCTGTTTTTCTGGAGGTCCGCAACACGTCGTGGGCTTTGACGCTTAACCCCACACCTGGACAAACAAGCGAGGACAGCACCATAGCCTTGACGTCGGAGGGATTGGTTCAGGTTGGCGTTTCATGGGCTTTCGACCTTGCAGTGGGGCTTCAATATGTCCTCGTCAAAAGGTTGATGCGTAGCAACGATGTTGGCGCAACATTGTTTGGATGGGCGCTTGACCACCAACGCGGAAGCGCCGGCACCAATAACGGTATCCTCGTCGACGGCACGACCGCGCAAGGCTCGCCCTACGGTGCTCTGGCATCCTACGCACCCGCCAACGTGCTTGAGTTTTACGACGAGGAAGTCGTTACCGATGGCCCGCTGTCGGCGTGGGTGACGTCGAGACTGAACCGCAAGATCAGCGCGCTCTGGGAGTACGTCACCGGGGGCACTGTCCCCGGCAACGTCGCGAGGCAGATTTCAAACACATGGGACGGCAACCGGACGACGTGGTCGGCCGAAGCGCTGCTTGAGTTTCCGATCACGTCCATAGCGGTGGGTGCGTCGGCGGACATTGCGTCGCCAAAGACGCCGAGCCTGACGCAGCTGTCGGGATGGATTCGCTATCCCGACAAACACGCAACAGCGGCGTCTGTGTTCTCGGGCACCATCCTACAGATGCCTGGTTTCCGCACCTCGCCGTCGGACCTCCGTGTCGAGGTGCTCATGGAGGCCCCCAATAACGACACCCTTGTGGACTGGCGCTTCGATGCGATTGTCTCGGGCCTTGCGGCTGCCACCGAGGTCGCGCCTACGCAGATCGGCGGGTCGCGATGGTGGCGGGCGCAGATCACCGGCGTCCCGTTCACGACCGCCGCGACCAACCAGTTGGATGTCCGCATCCGACATTCCACGTCGGGCGCATTGACAAAGCTTGTCCAGATGACCGGCGTCTGCGTCTACTTCGACCCCTGAGAGGCACCCATGTCCCTGTCACGTATATCGTCGTCAGAGCCGCTCGCCGACAGTGAGGTGCGCTCCCTCGCTCCCGCTGTCTCTCGCCGACTGGCAACCTCTTTGGCGGGCCGTGGGCGCTATCTGCTTGAGTTGCTGCGTGGCGACACCGCAGGGTTCGCCGACGACGGCGCAACCCCGCTCAATCCGCAGGGCCAGCGCGGCATCGACCGCAGCGGCCCGCCGTGGGGCGACGCGCATCAGCACCCGATATGGGTCACCGAGTACGCAAACGGCACCGACGTGCTTGGCGAGGTGCCCACGGCGACGTTGACGACGGTCGGGCAGATCGTGGGGATCACGGCGAGATTTTTTGTGCGCCCCTTCTATGTCAGCCCATTGGCCCCCTACAGCCGCGCCTACTTCCGTGGCCTCGGGACGCGCCTCACGGCGGGCACGGCCGGCGCTACCGTGCGCGTCTACGGTCCCGATGGGCTTGCGGGCAGCTTCACCTCGGCGACGCTGTCGACGACGGGAACGGCACAGTTTGGCACCGGGGCCTACGCCGCTGAGTTGCGCCCCGGATGGAACGAGCGGCTGATTCAGTTTGAGTTGACGTCGCTGTCGGGCGGGGCGACCGGCATGGACATTGGGCCGTGCTCGCTCAATCAGGTGGTCCGCCGCACACACTGACGTCCTGTCAACTGCAAAAGAGTGCAGGTTCGGGTTGCGCGTCTGCACTGTGGTGCAGTAGACTGCCCGCATGACCACCTCCGGCGAAGCCGCGCAAACCCCTCCCACAGAGCCTGTAGCGGGCTCTGCTGCCCCTTCACCTGACGTCGTGGACCTCGACGCGCTCAAGGCCGCTGCCGCTGAACTGGCGGCCCTGAAGGCCGAGCAGGCTTCGGCCAAGGCAGCCGCCCGCGAGGAGCGCAAGCGCCTCCAAGCCGAGGCCGAGGCAGCGGGCGAGATGCAGAAGGCCTACGAGGCCGCCAAGGCCCGCCTCGCGGAACTTGAGGGGCTTGAGCCACTGGCGCAGAAGTGGCGCAGCTACGAGGCCGAGGAAGCCAAGCGTCTCGACGCCGAGGCGGCCGCATTGCCGGAAGCGGTGCGTGACCTTTACGCCAGCGCCTCCGATATCGAGGCCCGCCGCAAGGTGCTCGCTGCTTTCCGCGCCACGTCGAGCGCGGCACCCGTCAAGGGCCAGCCGCCGCCGATGGGTGCGCCTGCTCCGGTGTCCGCCGTCGATATCGAGGCCGCACTCGCCGACAAGAGCGGCGCGAAGTTGGCCGAGATCAAGAAGCGCGACCCCGGCGCGGTGTCGGCGTTCTTCAATCGAGTTCTGGCAAACCGCAACGGCGGTTCGCCCTCCCTTGGCGTCGGGCGATTCTCGTCGGCGAACAAGGCGCAAAACGCTTGAGCGGCTGACGCCGCAAATAGGTGACCCATGCCCGTCTCCAGCAGCACGACCGTCGCAAATTGGATCCTGACCGAGGTCATGTCGCAGCTTGCGCTTGACCCGCTCCGTGGCAAGTACGTCTTGCTTCCCTTCCTCAACATGGCCGACATCTCGGGCCGCGCCTCCAAGGTGCGCAAGATCCGCAAGAAGTCCGCGATTGCCGCCGCTGTCGACGACAGCGAGGGAATTGCGTTTTCGAACCCGGCCGCACTCGGTGTGCAAGCGAACATCTCGATCACCCCGACGACCAAGGTGCAGGGCATCCAGCTCACTGCCGACGCGGTCGAGCTCGCGCTCCCCGGTGTGCCGCGCAGCCAGGTGATCGCCGCCATCGAGGGAAACAACCCCGGTGCGCTGCCGCTCGTGCGCGACGCCATCACCGAGATCCTTGAGGCCCACTACCTCCGCGCTGAGACTGACGCCCTCGCCCTCTTCTCGGGTCTGTCGGAGTCGGCCGGCACGACCAACCAGCCGCTCAGCTTCGTCACGCTGTTGGATGCGCTGCTCAAGGTGATGGACAACAATACGTCGTCGGAAGACCTCGTCTTCGTGCTCGAAGAGCAGGGCCTCGCCGATCTGCGCACCCTTGCTGCGTCGGGCACTGGCGCGTCGCTGTCCGCCATCTTTGGCGGCGGCGGAAGCGGTGATGTCAGCTTCTTCAACCACAGGCCCGATGCCTCGCGCAACGGCTTCCGTGGCAGCTTCGCCGGCATTCCGATCTACTCGGCGAACAAGAACGTCATGCAGACGGCGAACGGTGGCGTCGACCGTGTCGCCGCGCTCATCGTCGCTGGCCGTGGCGAGACGGGTACCCCCGGCTCCGTGCGTGGCTTCGCCGAAATGGTCGAGCGTTACGAGCCGTCGCTGGGCTTCCAGTACGACCTCAGCGACGACACCCTGCTTGCCGTGGGTCGTTGGTGCTGGTCGGTTGCCGAGCACACCGACGAGCACGGCTGCAAGATCATCTACGACCTCGACTGAGGTCTGCTTGCCGGGGGCTCGTCGTGAGCCCCCGGCTTTTCTCATCCCTCACTAGAGGCGCGTCGACGTGAAACGAACGATCAAACTTCGCTGCATCAAAGACCCCCACATCGTCGAGTTTGCCGATGGTGGCGTCACCAAAGAGGGCGAGCCGACGTCCCAGCGACAGGCGCTCGCTCGCGTCATGTCGAAGCGCGTTCCCGTCGTCGTCGACGGCAAAGAGACGCAGCTTCCCGTGTTCCTTGTCGAGCACGTTGGCGAGTGGACGCTTCGCCCTGGTGAGTCCGTGCCTTCCTCCGATGATGCCCTCGCCTTCGAAGCCGATGTGATTCAGCGCGAACACCCTGAGCACATGCTGGCGAAGTGGGCCAAGGCCCGCGATGGCTTCATTGCCAAGTCCATCGAGGCTCGCCGTCAGGCTGAGGCCCAGATGGAGCAGCAGATGGGCGGCGAAGTCGCGAAGAGCATTCAGGCGATGGTGAAGTCCGTCGCGTCGTCGACGTCGTCGACGAAGGCGGTGGCGCGTGTCTGACATCAAGACCTCCACCGTCGACAAGGTCGCGGAAAAGATCAAGCAGTCCAGCCCTTCCCTCACCTCGGAGCAGGCACGCAAAATTGCGCGTGAAGGTGCCGAGCGCATCAACCGTCAGAGCCGCGAGCGCGGCAAGTAGGAGAAATCATGTCCCTCGCAGCACTGAACACTGGTGGTACCCCCCTCGCCCTCGTGGCGCAGATCAACGACGGCACTGGTGAGACGATCACCGTCGCCGCCGCTGCTACGCCGCAGGCCATCCTGAGCGCCACGCTCTACACTGCCGCGAAGAACAACGCTGGCGGCGCTCTCACGTTCGCCGGGACGACTGGCGTCGTCACTGTCGCCCAGCCCGCCGCCGTCGGCGATTACGAGGTCTTCGCGATTGTCGGCGACGGCATCGCGACCAACAGCGCCGTTGTCGACGTCGAGATCTGGGCCAGCGTCGGTGGCGCGGCCAAGGCGCAGATCGGCGTGGGCTCGCGCAAGACCGAGCTGGCCACTGCCTCGCGCATGGGTATGCCCGCTGCCTACGCCGTGTTTTCGCCGACCGCTGTCGGCGACACCGTCGAGGCCCGTGTGCGCGTCGGGACCAACGGTCACGCCTTGACCATCCGCGACTTCTCGCTCATCGTCCGCAAGATCGGCTGAACGCAGACGACAACGTAACACGCAACAGGCCCCCTTGTGGGGCCTGTTGTCTAGGAGGCCCATGAAGATCCGCACACCCGTTATCGGTGACGCCGTCGTCGTTGTCATCTCCGACACCTACGCTTGCCCCGGATTTGTGCGTCGTCACCTCGGCGGTGGTCGCATCTCTGCGGACTACTTGGGCGGAATGAACATCGCGACGCGCTCGATGAATCACCGATCCGTCGGCGAGTATCCTCACTGGCACTACCCCGACGTCGAGCCGACGCACACCACGGAAGTGGAGCGGTGACCCGGCGCAAGGGGAAACTGCGGGCCGACGTCGAGCACGTGATGGTGTGCTCTGACGTCCATGTCCCCTTTCATGACCCGTTTGCGTGGGCGGCGTTCCTCAAGCGTCTTGAGGACTGCAAGCCTGACCGGCTCGTGATCAACGGCGACTTTGCCGACTTTGCTGCGGTGTCGCTACACGACGACGGAGAACCGCGACAGGCGTTTCTCGCCGAGCTTGAGCAGGTGCGAGACGAGTTGTCGCGACTGCGCAAGATCATGGGCAAGAAGCCCATCCACTACGTCGAGGGCAATCACGAAGACCGCTATCGGCGCTTCGTCGCGAAGACAGCGCCGGCACTGGCAGGAATGGAAACGTGGGCATCCGCGCTCCGTCTCGTCGACCACGCAATCACGTCGACGCCATACGGTGAGGTCCACAAGATCGGGCACCTCGGCTTTACCCATGGCGTGTTTGCCGGCGACGCCTACTGCAAGTCGCATCTGCTGAGATACGGCACGAACCTGGTGATCGGGCACTGTCACCGCGCACAGCTCTACACGATGCCCGTCGCTGGCCCGGAAGGCTCGCAGCATGTGCGCGGGGCTTTCGGCTTGCCGTGCCTCGCTCCCGTCGACAGGTGCTCATACATCAAGGGGCCGACAGGATGGACACAAGGCCACGGAGAGTTTTGGATCGAGCGCAAGTCTGGCCGATTCACCGCCGACATCGTCGTCTACACCGAGCAGCGTTTCTGGCGGGATGGCTCCTGCTACGACGGGAGGGCGTGACCATGGACATGCTTGAGTTGTTCATCCTTCTCGTCGAGTGTGTCGTCGTCGGCTTCGGCATGGCTGTAGGTGACTGGATCGTCAAAGTGATTGCCGTGCGCCTTCTCAATAGCGAGCAGGCATCACTGCATGACGTCGACGATTCTGAGACTGACGAAGAGGAAGACGACAAGCGCAAAAAACGCCGCACTAGAAAGCCACCGGGCAAACCAAGCGGCGGCGTTGGTGGGGGTTCCGGTTCGCCTGTCGCGGTGATACCGTGACCGGCATGTCACGTCGTCCAGTGTACGCCAGTATCAGTGGAGGTGGCCCCGCTATCACCTACCTCGCCGGTGCTGCTGCTGCCGTCGACGCACACGCAAAAGTGCTCGGGTGGAGCGGAGCATCGGCGGGCTCCATCGTCGCGGCATGCAAGGCGTTTGGTCTGCCCGACGAGGTCATCGTCGCCATGCTCGTCGACGTGCTGGAGAGCGGGCAGAATCTCGCGCTGTCGCCGGCCAGCGTCCCTCGTGGGGGGCTGTTTTCTCTCGACATCATCGGCGACCTCGTCGACACGCACGTCGGCAAGGGCGCACGACTCGGAGACGCAACCAGCGGGCTTGTGGTGTGCGTGACCGACCTCGACAGGGCGAGGCCCGTCTACCTATCGAAGCACAGCACACCGCGCATTGTGGTGCGTGAGGCAGTCATCGCGTCGTCGTCGTTCATGTGCGGCGTGGTCCCTGCGGCGGTTATCCCGTCAATCGGGACGGAGTTGTCTCCCGACGTGCGTCTGTATGGCGATGGCGGGCTCACCGACAACACCGTCGATAGCGTGTGGGACCATAAGCCGGAGCCTCGCGTGTCCGTGCGTCTTGGCGAGGCACCGATGGACCCGGCCAACCGCATCCGTCCAGGTGACGTCCCAGCGATTCTCTCTGCGATCCCCCGTGCTCTTCTGTGGGCTCCCTCGCAGCGCAAGTCCAGACGCACCGACGGACTCGACGTCGACATCGACGCCGTCAACGATTGGGCATTCCGCAAAAACAGGCAGCGCGTCGAACGTGAGTGGTCGACCGGCTACGACACCGTCCGTCTCTGCGGCGCGTGGTTTCGAGGTGTGGTGTGATTGAGCAAATCGCTATCGGTGCTCTTTCGGCGGCAACAGGTGGCGCAGCGGCATGGGCGGCGCTACAAGCTCGTGTGCGTCGTCTCGAAGAGATCACATCAGAACTGCGCAGCGACAAGGCCAGCAAAGAGGCGCTTGCGATGGTGTCCAGCAGCGTCGAAAAGATGCAGGCCGAGATGGACAAACGATTCGACCGCATTGAAGCACTGCTTTTGAATGGAGGCCACAGTGGAACTCGCTGATTACGTCGCCGCAGAATGGCAGGCCATGCTCGCTGGCGGCGGTGTCTATGCCGTCGTGCGCGAGGTGATTGGCTTCGCGCTTCGGCTCTACGCCGCTCGTCTCCGCAGCGACGACGACCCGAAGA
>Ga0209990_10002865_pt1 | contig 13068 bp, 3 predicted proteins | sample NOAtaG_6_FD_187304 | JGI IMG/M metagenome (GOLD analysis project Ga0209990, IMG submission 187304) | Freshwater lake microbial communities from Lake Erie, under a cyanobacterial bloom - NOAA_Erie_Diel5S_2200h metaG (SPAdes) (version 2) | ecosystem: Environmental > Aquatic > Freshwater > Lake ...
CGCATCAAAATGAGTCCCATCTTTGCACCTACAACGAATACCTTGTTTGTGTTAGGAGTTTTCATTCGAGGAGAAAATTGTAACTTTTGTGCATCAAAAGCTTTCCTACCTTTCTTCTTCATGGGAGAAGTAGTATGAGTGGTATTAGTTTGTTTTTGATCGCTTTGTGTTGAAGGATTACCCGGCGTCATGTTAATGAAGGATTTAATAAATATCTATTTTCTAATTTTGTTTTTGAATATATCTAGATTTATGAGGATAATGATTTTTACAATTCTTAATATTTTTTTTAAGTTACATCGTGAAATTGATGTAAAGATTTGGTGCCATAATAGTTCACGTTTTCCTATATATGAAGTGATGTTATATGTACATAACTGTACAAAATGATAATATTATGGTACTAGGTAAGTAAGTAATGTTATTATATTCTATGTGTCATATTGTGCAGTACATACATGGTGAAGATACGGAGGAAATAATAGAGAGCAGATAATAGGTGTCATGAAAGAGAGACATTATTGATTGTGGTGTCAAACAAATGAGAAGGAGTAAGTAATGTTGTTATGCGCTGTATTTCATAATTTACAGTACATACCTACAGAAGATACAGAGCAAATAATAGAGAATGGAGAATAGATGTCATAAAAGAGAGACATTATTGTTTGTGGTGTCATATAAATGAGAAAGAGATCTTTTCCATGTAGAGAAAATACGAATCAAATAGTAAACAGCAGAAAATAGGTGTCAAAAGAGAAACAGTATTCATTGTGGTGTCATACAAATAAGAAAGACTCATTTACCGTATCTAAAAGACCTGTATCAAATAATAAATAGCAGAGAATAGGTGTCCCAAAAAAGAAAGACAGTATAGATTATGGTGTCATACAAATGATAGGGATATATACTCCATATATGAGTAGCTACACTGCTACGACATACATTATACAAACAGATAGATTCCCATAATTTTAGTTTATTTTCTATGGAATGGTTAAAATAGGCAGTACATAGAGATACGCATCAAATAATAGAGAGAGTAATAAAATAGATACATTATTGATAGTGGTGTCATACAAATAACAAGGATAGTAATTTCCTTTATCTACATCTTACCATCTATTATTGAAGTCGCTAATGGTACTTCATTTGTTAATTAAAAAAAACAGTAAATGTATTTCAGTTAATATCCTTAACATAACAATAATGGAGCCGAATGATAGAGATTCTTTGAGAAGAATGAAGGAGCGTGATCGAAAGAGGAAGTACCGTGCTCGATTATCTGAAGAAAAGAAGCAAGAATACAGAGATAAATGTGCTGAGTATATGAGAAATAAAAGACTTACCACGCCTGAAGAAGAACAGATACAGCATCACCCACGTGCGATTCATGTATCAAATAATTCTGCTCGTCATCCAATTGAAAGAACAATAGACAGTAATCTTTCAGATCCACTATATCTCGAACATATGAATTGTGAACAACAAATTAACATTGCTGACGATGTAGAAACAGAACAATCTATTAAAAATTTTCAGGAAGTACTTCAGAGAACAAATTTGTCATTTGATGAAGTAGGTTATAGTGAAGGTGCACATAAGGCAATAGTCTGTGTTGTTTGTGATTGCTTCATCACCGGTGTTGACCCTCTACATTGGATACCTTCGACAACATTATATTATCACCGCAATGTTTTATCTTCATCTTATTTCTATAGTGGCGGCTTGAAGACTCTTCTCAAGTTACAATATAAGGTCGATGATGAAATGCTGTCAGAGTTGCTATTATCACCAAGGGCACGCCATAATCTATCATCAAAAGAGTTTTCGTGTTGTGATTCTTGTTATTCAGTATTACAAGAATTGAAGTTTCGAAAAAATCCTCCAAAGTATGCAATTAGTAATGGATTTGCGATTGGGAGTTTACCTGATTCATTATTAAAAGAAGTAACACCAATCATCAACAATGTTCTTGCACCAGTGAGAGCTTTTAATTTTTTTTTATCATTTATGGGAGGTAGAGAAAAGAAAATAATTGGCAACTTTACCTTCTTCTCTCAAGATGTTGCACAGAATATGGGTGCTATGCAACACATGTTTGCAACAAACAATCTTAATCCTTGCATTTTCATCATTTTATTGGGAAGTTTTACACCAACACAATTGAACAAAATCAAGAAACATGGTTCTTATAATGTGGAAATATTCAAAGCCATTTATGCATTTTTTGTGGAAAATAATATTCACTATGCTAATTTTCCATCACCTGATGACGTTCCTTTACCCAGAGTTGAACAAATTAGGTTAAATGAAGAAATGGATGATATGGATGAGCAAATAAGCAATGTATCAACAGAGGAAGAGATTTGTTGGCAATATTGGTTTCCAAGTCATGGTGATCCTAATTCTTTTTCCGGAACTTTTAAGAACCAAAGTGAATTTGCAAGAGCACTCTTTGTTGGTGAAACTCCCACATTGCTATTCCATCCTACCAAAGTTGTAAGTCATGCAAAATTGTCACAAATTTGTCCAATTGCCTTTCCATTTGGAACTGGTGATGTAGACTGTCATCGAAAACCATTTGTTTCGGAGATCGAATGTTTCCAACATTACATGAAGTTGTCATTACCTCAGTTTCAGGAAGCACAGACTATTCTTATTATTCATCATATTTATCAGAGAAGGAAATCATTCTTAACTGGGATAGCAAAGTGTAACCTTACTAATGGTGGGAACACTATTGCCGATCAAATTTCCAGCATACAGGTTAATCAAATTGATGATGCAATATCATTATTGCGAAGTAGAAAGAAAGATGATAGGCAACCCTCGATTCCTCCTGATATTCATCCACCTGTATTAAAACTATTAAAATGTGTGAAGACATCATGTTCTCCAATTGGATATACAAATGAAGCAGCAGCGGATGCTAGAAATAAACTGTTTGCCTTATGGATGACTTTTGGTGTTCCTTCATTATTATTCACCTTCTCTCCTTGTGATGAGTGTAGCTTTAGAATGCAATTATATGCCATGAGTAACAAAGTATCCAAATTACCATCACCAAATGAACATATAGAGGAATTATTCCAGAAGTTGGCATTAAGGAAAAGTCTTCGTATTCAATTTCCAGGTGCCTGTGCAAGAGAATTTGATTCTTTACTTCAATGTATTATAAAATTATTAATTGGATGGGATGAAAAGAAAACAAAACATCAAGGTATTTTTGGTAGAATAGTAGCAGTGGCACCAACAATTGAGGAACAAGGACGTACTACATTACATGGGCATCTTACTTTATGGGTATTGAATTATCATGTTTTACAACAACAGTTGTTTTCTAATGATCCTCAAATTCGACAAAATGCAGTAAACAACCTTCACGAATATTTCAAAAAAGTCATGTGCAGTTCTTTTGAAGTATCTGAAGAAGAAGTCCACCAGGGTGTAGTTGAGACTCACAAGAAGCAGAATTGTAGGGGAATACCAGAACCAGTCCCTCTTCAGAAATTACGTGAAATGCGCCACAGGGAACATCTAAAAGAACATAAAGGGAAGGTTGTTGTTTGCAATGATTGTGAACAAAGCTGGGATACAGTTGAAGTAATTTATGGTGTTGTCAAAAATCTATTTCATTTAAGTAGGGAAGAAGTTCCTGGATTATGGTCAGATGGAATATGTTTTCCACTGAAGTATGAACAATTAGAAAATCTGGCGTTACGCTATCAATATGATGTTGTTCAGATCCCTGAATCAGCAAAAGCAACACGAAGATTACTTCTACTTCTCGTAACACTTTTTTTCAATACTCATGATTGGCATCATCGAAAGGCTTGTTTCAAGAAGTCAAATGAATGTAGGTTTCATATTCCAAAGAAACCTATTTCAGATTTTGATATTATATACAACAAACAATGTTGGGAAGAACCTGCTACAGAAAATGTATGCAGATGGTATCATCACGATGGTAATTATCATAACATATGTTCTCATGACATTGTATGTCAAAGAAGTGCTTGGGATGTGTTTATTAATACCAATAATCCCATTGTGTCCAAGTTAGTTGGGTATAATAATAATATTTGCATGGGGGGAATAAATGTATTGTATTACTGTACTTTGTACACCTCAAAGTCAAACCAAGAGGAGGAAACATATCCATATATCAAAGCATTGGAGGCAGTTGCACAAAGACTGAAAAGAGTTCAAGAAAACGGTAGTGAATGCATGGTATCATCAAGGCAAATAGGACTGAGAAATCTTCTGTCAGGAATAAATGCACATGTTTCTTCCTGTGTTGTTAGCGCAACTATGGCGTGGTACTTGGTGACACATGGAACCAGATTTCATTTTGTTCATGAATTCAAGCCATTACTATTAAGTCAATTTGAAGCGTGGTACCATGGAAACTCCATCAGTCATAGAATTAGGTACAAGAAAAGGAGAAAGAGGTGTCATGAAACAGATAGCTCTGACAATGATGCAAATGTTTGGTTGGACAGCAGTGTGAACAATTACCTATTCAGACCCACCAACCCGGATCAAATGTTTCAAAACATGTGCTTATGGGAGTATGAATCTAGGTTTGAACTAAAACTTAAACGGTTGCAATTTGGTTGTGATCAGAATACTGATGATGATACATCAAAGGAAGGTTTTCAGTTTGACATAGATCATCCAGGATATTTGTATTCATCTCTCGTCGAAAGGAAAAAAGAATGCATACCAAAACTTTATTACAGCAATAAATTTCCTGACGTAGAACAGTTGGAAATCAATAAAGGTGATGATGTTGATGATACAGTGAAGGAGTTACGGGAAGAATATGCCCTGAAAGCATTATTATTGTTTTATCCTTTTCGTCTTAAAGAAGATTTTCTAAAGGAAGGGAATGATTTATGGACCATGTACAGAACAGAGAAGAACAGATTGAAGGAGTCTTTAGCAACAAATATCTGCATGGACCCCCCTCATTTATTTATTCATTCTCCAAAGATTCTGCAAAACATACAAGATCTCTTGAATGTAAAACGAATTCCTCCTAATGAAGAACAACTTCAAAGTTGCACAGCCATTTGCCAAACTGATTCATTAAATAATAGTTGTTTTCATGAACATGAAATGTTTGAAGAAAACAATGCCACGAACAATTATAATGATTCCACAAAATCACAAGTTGATGAAATGACACACTACGTAAATTTATTATGTGCCGAATCTTCAACATTCAATAATAAGTATACAGAAGGGATTAATGTGGAACAAATTCAATCAGATCCATCAACACTATCAGTTGTACCTTCTCATATTTCAACTACACTACTACATGATGATGAAAGAGATTACAGTGATTTACAGAATGTAACTGAAGATGTCAATGGTTTCAGATACAACACCGTTACTACTAGAGATGATGTCCATCATGTGAACACTCTTATAACTATTTTGACAACAGTGCTGCAGGATGACTTATCTTCAGTAATTCCTTTACCGAATAACACTGTTAACAATGATGTCAACATGGCATTTAACTTAGATCACCTGGAATCAACCATATATTCAATGGATCACTATGCAACCATGAACAATTTAGATCGAAAACAGAGTGTGGCATTTAAAACAATATGTTCCTCATTCATGTTATCTTTTCTAATGGATTCCAATTTAGATATTGACATCCACACCAGGAATCACTTACAACAGTTGCTTTTTAAAAAAGGAGCGAGCCAGCAGCTGTTGATGTGTGTCACAGGGCCAGGAGGTAGTGGTAAAAGCCATGTCATTAAGTGTTGTCGGTTGTATTGTAAGCATTTTTGTGATGCCATTAAGCAACCATTTCATTTCTCTGTGTTTCCCATTACAGCAACTTCCAATGCTGCAGCATCATTACTTCAAGGTATGACAATTCATTCTGCAGCAATGCTGAACAGCTCCATTGTTCAAATGGAATTATCAACAGATGTTGATTGGACCATGACTAAAGTTTTGATAATAGATGAAATATCCATGGCTGACAAGAGATTTTTCAAATGCCTGGATAAGAATTTACGTATTCTAACAGGAAATAAAGGTCAACTTTATGGAGGTATACATATAGTGTTCACTGGAGATTTCATGCAACTGGCTCCTGTTCAGGGAATACCTATTTACAAGGACTTTGATGATATTCTATGGCATCAGGCACTGAATGCTGCAATTTTTTTAGACGAAAAAAACCATAGATTTCACTTGGATACTAAATGGGGTGAGATATTAGGACGAGTGCAAATTGGTACACCTACAGATGATGATATTGCCAGAATGAATGAAAGGCTAATTAAGCATAAGGAACTACCAACTAACGTCGATTGTGTGAAGACCAAAGTGGCTTATGGATGTTATAGCAATAAAATGAGAAATTTCATCACTAACAACGTCTTTTTGAAGTATGTGTCACAGGACTCCCCTTCATATGGTTCTTCAGCAGATCCTTCAAGCAATACTTTGATTATAAAGGGTGTATTGACTAAGCAGAACAGGGATGTTGGGTTAGATTTTCATAAATTTATCTGGGCTGTATGTGGGGATGATAATTTTTGTCATGGCGAATCAGTAAAAATTGATCCATGTCTAAAACTCTTCAAAGGATGTACAGTGATGATTAATGATAACACACAAAAGAAGAATGGAATTGTGAAAGGTGTTCTTGGTAATTTTATTGCTGTAAAATGGAAAACTGATTGTATTCCTCATGTGGAAGACTACCATGGCTTTAAAGTGAATTGTTGTCATGTACATGACTTGGACAGTATAATTGTTCGATTGCAGTTGGATGGTAAACATGTGTTGATCAAACCAGAAAATTTTTCGTGCAGCATCAAGTTGCCTCATATGACCAAAAAAGAACAAATGAAAGGTTACAAATTACTGCAGTTTCCTGTAAATTTATCACTTGCCATCACAGGACATAAGTTACAAGGAATGACATTGGACATATTGATACTTTCTGAAATCAATTTAACAACAAATTGGTTGTATGTATTATTGTCCAGAGTAAAATCATTGGAAGGATTATTTTTAATGAGACCATTATCCAGGAACATGTTCAAGCCTATATCTAGTAATTTGAAACGTGAACTGGAATGGTTAAGAACCTTGGAACAGAACTTGTTGAGACGGCTTGATTTGATGTAACCTTAAGATGTATTTAATAATAATAATTATTCTTATCAATGACCAAAATTAATGAACAACTCATGTAATTTATTAATCGGTAATACGATTTGTAACCACCTTTAAAAATTGTCGGTAAATATAGTATATTTGTACCAAAATTTTTATCCATCTCATTCATTACACTGCTTATTGTATAATTAGAAAAAAATTAATGGTATAATTACTACTTCCAAACTTGCTTGTAACTTCAGAAATTAATACCGAATTTTCTTTTTCATCACATTACTAACACTGTTTATTGATGAACCCTTATAAAATACATAACCCTTCACCAAATTGATACTCAGGAGATCGTCATCACTGAAACCATCTCCAACAATAGACCCAATCATATTTTCCACGGTAATTGGTAAAGTTGAGGAATCCCTTCCGTTGAAAATTAAACCATTTACCATACATAAGATGGAATATTGAAAGCTATTTTGAACACACATCAAAGCAATGATTGGATAACATTCAGAGGCTCTGACTAGAAGTTCATCGTAACATTTCAAGCTCTTGGGTTGATAACCATGTGGTTTTCGATTCAATAAATTCCTGACAATACCAATAATATCACAGTTCACAATTGTATTTAAATCCAAACGCTGAATAGATTCCACTACCTCTGTTGCTTCCAAATAACTGAAACACTGAAATATTGCTGAAAGAGCATAATTGTACTTCATGCTGGAACGGAGATAATATTGACAGGGTGCATTGTGTTTCACAAATCTGTAGGCCATATGTACTTTTTGAAAATGAACTTCGGACACAAGTTCAGATTGACAGCATAAATCCAGATTCTCTTTTGATAGGAGTATGGCAGTATGGTTGTTACTATCAAATATGTAGTTTTCCACCACAGTAACAGCATGATTGATTCCATTATCAGTACCTTGTAAAATACATAAGGTTGGCCACATCGATCTGTCTGATAAAATGTCAAAATGTCTAATCATTTGAATCTCATATCCTTTTACCTCAAAGTTCATCAGATAAGCCGCAAACGCCTTCCTAGTTTTGGCAAGATGGTTAAATTCTTCATAATTCATAGAAGCTTGAAGGTTTTCTAGAATTTTGTTTCTCGCATCGAAGTCATTTATGTAGTTCAAGGCATTAGCAAGAGAATTGAACACACAACTGAATTCCCCGTATTGTTGGATACGATGACTAATCGGAAATGACTCATGATGTTGAACATTATTAATTGTTGCTTTGAATGACCCTGCATCAATCTCTACCCATTCATTGACGTTTCTTTCTGCTTTTATCATCGCTTGACTAAATTCCCTTACTCCTGCTTTCTTCCACTTCTCTAAAAAATATAAGGGAACATAATGCACCGCATCAAATTGGTCATTGATATTGTTGGTAAGACATAAGTAAGCTCCATTGAGTGGTATTTTTGTGCGAGGAGGAGGGAGATCTATCAATTTGTATGGCTGTGGAAGTCGACGCTGATAACACTTCAATTTCATGTACATCCATTCAGTAGACTCACACCAGTCCATTTTCTCATACAACTCATCAATCGCAAAGCAACGTGCATGAATAGATATGTATTTCTTGGCTTGATCACTTAAACTGAACCAAGAGTTCTTTTCCTTCGATTGACTTTGAATTCCGTTCAAATCGTTCTCAAAAAAACACAACAGCACATCTTCAACGAGTTTGGCCTTTAAAGACTTTTCTTCACCCCTCTTATTCCTCCCGATGTATTTCCCTTCACTTCCATCCAATGCAATAATAACTTTCATTTCTTGCATAGTTTTCAAAAAATCATTAAATTTCTTCTGGCGAACAAGTGGTTTGCCTTTATCCTTTATATTAGGAGCCTCAATAATGCCATGTTTCTCAATGATACTTTCATGAACATAAAACGACCGATATCTTTTACTGTTCCCATGACAGGAGTGACATACCTTAACAGGAAGTTGACGATCATTCTTGACAATAAAGCCACAACTAGCATGGAGAGGTCCTTGACAATTGTTACAGTTGGTTACTTTTCTGACACGGCTACCACAATCTAGACAATTAGGATCTATACCTGCAGGTAGAACGGTAAATGATGCTTTGGCCTTTCTTCCGACTCGTGTAGTAGAGGATGATGCATACTCAAGTGCACAATCATTAAATTCATACTCATAATCATCATCCATTTTTCGTTCCTCCAATTGATTAGCTTCCCCATCATCTGTCTTGTCATTCTCCATATTCAGTACTTCCTCATCTTCAAATTCATATTCGTCATCGTCATCGTCCTGCCTAATTCCGTTATTTGTTTGTGTACCTCCTTTCACCCCATCTAGCTGAGTCATTACTACTTCATCTTCATCTTCAGTTTTGTCATCGTCCTGTATAATTCCTTTATTGGTTTGTGTACCTCCTTTCATACTAACTGTGTCACTGCTATAATCAGTGCTTGTTGACGTTTCATCTGTTTCGTCAATCGCACTAACAGGTCTCAATATTTTTCCTGGACACCTCCTCAATACTTTTCCCCCTAAATGAACTGAGTCACCACTTGAATCACTTAGTTCGCTGTCAGTATCACCAAAAGAAACAATTTTACTACCTGAATTCACATCATTACCATCGCCATCAGAATCAGAATTAAAAACTTGACGGAAATGCTTCCCACCACACTTTCGAAAAGGTCTATCTTCATCACTTTCATATTCCAATGGGCATTCAGCAATTACTTCATCAATGGTAGGAATGGAAGGCTCTACAGGAGAACATATGGTTGGAGGACAGTTAGCGACACCAACAACAGTTGAAGCATCAATATGAGGTTCATCCACAGAAGTAACAGTAGAATGAGTATTCTTTTCATCAATACAGACCCCAATAGCGTTAGAGCCATCAATATGAGGATCGTCAATATAAGGATCATCCACAGTCCTTACAGTGGAACAAGTATTCCTTTCATCAGTACTGGCACCACAAACAACAGAAGCAATTACTCCATCAATAGTAGGAATGGAAGGCTCTACAGGAGAACATATGGTTGGAGGACAGTTAGCGACACCAACAACAGTTGAAGCATCAATATGAGGTTCATCCACAGAAGTAACAGTAGAATGAGTATTCTTTTCATCAATACAGACCCCAATAGCGTTAGTACCATCAATATGAGGATCGTCAATATGAGGTTCATCCGCAGTCCTTACAGTAGAACAAGTATTCCTTTCATCAGTACTGGCACCACAAACAACAGAAGCATCTATATGAGGATCTCCCGCAGTAGTTACAGAAGAAAGTGTAGAAGATACAAGAGTATTTTGATTATTTTGACTCCGTTCATCAGTTGTTAATCCTCTTTGTCCATCTATAAGATCGCTCTGTCTGACCGAGTGATATAACAACCTGTATTGCTCTTCATCATAACAGTATGACAGTGAATTTTGCTCCACCCATTCCTGATTGGAAAAGCTATCAAAATTATCGACTTTCATTCCATTACAAAACGTCGGAGCAACAAATTTTTTCAGGTGTAAAACATCATGAACCCACTGTCGGCAAGAACAACTGAGGCGTGTAACCTTGTTAAGATTTAATAAACCCATATGAGGATTCAATTTCATCAACATGGACATCATGTATCCATGAACTAGACATCTTGCTCCACATTCATCTTCCGATTGCCTCTTGGTTGGTACATTGATCCACCGACTTCGTACATTTAAAGGCAGAAGGGGTGAATCCAAAACTAGCAATAACACTTTTTCTGGAATACCCTTACTCATACTTTCCTCCAAGGATTTGCAAGATGATTGATTCGAATCTGCATAAAAGAAAAACAATTCACCATTTATCCACTTCCTCATTATTAGCACCCAATGATTCACATAGTGAAATGGTATCAAAAAAATAAATTCAGGTTCATCCGCTAGATGCTGAAGTAGGTGAAACTCTGAAAGCATTCCTTCATATTTCTTTGTCTCTACATCATTTGAATTTGCTGCAATGTTGTCGACGCATTCACGATAACACAAGCTGTATCTTTGGCGATAAATAATACTTGATACAGATGACGATACTACGTATAAATTTCGATCCGACATCATCATCATCATGAAGATATAATCCACCACAACATTTTGGATAAACTGCCTACTCTTCAAAATATTGCTGACATCAATGTTTATTTCACTACTACTTCTCTCATATAGAATAGTATCTTTCTTGTAACGTAAAGTTTTCAAAAGAAGAGAACAATATTGTGATGATAAATTTCCCACGTGTTGAACATCATCTGTGCTAAAGTGACTCAAGACAAGTTCATGATCATTTCTAGGAACTGCAAATTGTGGATAAATCATGAAAGGTTCATGATAGATGATACATAATTCAGTAGGTGATAATGTATTAACACTGACTTGACATTGTGTGTAAAAGTAAGAAACTGGTTCCGCAATGTTCAACTGTATTACATGTTCTTCAACATCTGATGGTGATTCTTGAAATCCCATCTTTTTCCAAAATGGTGCAATTTCCTTGACACATTTACAACTACAAATATCAGTTCCATATATTCCTTTTAGAAGAGACTGACATAATCCAACCATAAATGATCCAACACCACGACCTTTAAAAGACTTTCCATCTGATCCTCTGCCAAATTTCTTAGAGACATAATTTTCGTCAGTAACCGCAACATTATAAATGGCCAGTCCAGAACTTTTCATGGATCCAAATATTGAGCATATGCAAAAAAATCCATCACCTGATTCTGTGACCTTATCAGCAAAAAGAGTAGCCAGCATATAATTCTCATCAGTTTCTTGTCCGTTCCGTCGTTCATCCAATCTCCTTCTTGCATCATCAGACCCACATTGTTCCAATAATTGAAAGCTTTGAAACACTCTAGGAGTAGTCTTGGAATCCACTTCAATCCTGCTTAATTCCTTCCACACATGTACATTAAATCGAAAGTTGGTGGTACTCCTTGTATTAGTATCAAGCCTTTTAGTAGACAATGCTTGCATGAACTTGGCTTTCTGAGGGATACCCTTTCCTCCATACATGCATCGAAAAATTTCAGCAACGGAAAAAATCTCAATTGCAAATTGTCCATCAATGTTCAACACACAATTTTTCATATTTTACTTGAGGAAGAATTCAATGAAAAAGGAAGGGATTTATGGCCTTCTAAAAGTACCGACTCAATTATCTCAGAACTAGTGAATGAGGTACTAAAACTATACCAAGTGCCAGTGATATATCCTGAGATGCCCCGTGACACTGGCAATAATCAAAGCCATCAATCGACTAGTCTTCAAAAAAAAGTAGTAGTACCTTAAGGAAGAGTTAATAAATCTTCTTGTTGTTCCAATTAAACAAGACGTTCAATAATCACTTGACCGAACTAAATCTGAAACAAAGCAAAAAAATAATACCTTATTACAGACCTAATCCAGGCTCTGTATTGGTTATAAAGAAAAAAAATTCAAAGATGGTTAGAGTACACAGCGATGATTCACATGTGACAGGCTATCAGCATTACAACAAGACCAAATCAGCTACATATGAATAATGTCAGTCAAAGGTAAGTAAAAGGAAACGACAGATCTGAAGCAAAAGACAATTCTATTCCGCCATATAATATGCAATATATAGGCTAACAATACACCAGAACTGAAGCAATGGCTGCTTCTCCCGGGCCTTGCCATGTCACAACAGCTGCATCGGAAACAATCTGAGTAGCTTACTCAAGCCATGTTGGCCATGTTTCATCGGCCGCTCTGAAGCAATGGCCGCTTTGCCTACTTGGCCATGCCGCAACGACCGCTTCTGAGTCCATTTTCTCGTACAACACATTCTGCCATATAATATGCAATATCTTGACTACCATTACGCCAGACC
>Ga0209990_10002871_pt1 | contig 13042 bp, 12 predicted proteins | sample NOAtaG_6_FD_187304 | JGI IMG/M metagenome (GOLD analysis project Ga0209990, IMG submission 187304) | Freshwater lake microbial communities from Lake Erie, under a cyanobacterial bloom - NOAA_Erie_Diel5S_2200h metaG (SPAdes) (version 2) | ecosystem: Environmental > Aquatic > Freshwater > Lake ...
ATGGATTGCGAGCCCGGACAGCGGTGCTGGGCACCCGGAACCGGCGCCCGCTCCTGCGTCACCGACGTCGTGTACGGTGACCTGTCCGCGCGCGTGTGCAGCAGTCCGACCTCGTGTCCGTCGGGTTCGAGTTGCCAGGCGCAGACCGTGACGGTCTCCTCGATGTCCGAGGACACGCGCACCTTCGACGCGATGGTCTGCGCCGCGCCGCCGCCCGGACCCTACCTCACTGGCGTGTGCGACTTGCTCGAGTGCCAGCAAGGCTTGTGTCTGGGCGTCGGCAGCGACAACGTGTGCGCCGTCGCCTGCGAGAGCACCCAGGACTGCGATAGCTATTACCCTGAGCTGTTCCGCGCGCTGTACTTCCGACCGGTGTGCGACTACGTCGCGACCGACACCTCGATCCTGACCCTCTGCGTGCCGCCGCCCGCGAGCGGCGCAGGAAGCGGGCGCAGCGGCGACATGTGCTCCAGCAACAGCCAGTGCCGGGACGGCCTGTGCGTCAACGGCCGGTGCGCAGACGTCTGCTGCAGCGACGCGAGCTGCCCGAGCTCCTACCGCTGCGCTCCCATCGATCTGACCTTCGGACTCGAGGGCGGCGAGACCCGCAGCGCTTCGGTGATGCGCTGCTTCCCCCGCGCCGACGCGCCCATGTGAGGGTCGCCCCGGGCGCAGGGGATCCGCTACACTCGGCCCTTCGCCTGCCATGCGGTACTGCCCGAAGTGCTTCAGCGCCTACCCGGACCGCACGTCCGGCACCTGCCCGCGCGACGGAGTGATGCTGGTCGGCGGCGCGGAGTACGCGGCGATCCGCTCCGACGCGCTGATCGGCACCACGCTGGTCGGCCGCTACGAGATCAGCGCCCGGATCGGCAGCGGCGGCATGGGGACCGTGTACCGCGCCAAGCAGACCGGCCTCGGCCGGCCGGTCGCGCTGAAGGTCCTCAAGCGCGAGCTCGTCTCGGACCGCGAGACGGTCGCCCGCTTCCACCGCGAGGCGAAGGCGATGAGCCTGCTCCAGCACCCCAACACGGTGCACGTCTTCGACTTCGGCGAGGACCCGAGCGCCGGCTACCTCTACCTCGCGATGGAGCTGCTCGAGGGCGAGCTGCTCACCCAGCACATCGAGGGCGGCCCGCCGATCGAGCTCGACGACGCGATCCAGATCGCCCGCGAGATCCTCCGCTCGCTCGCCGAGGCGCACGGCAAGGGCCTCGTGCACCGGGATCTGAAGCCCGACAACATCTACCTCGCGAAGGTCGAGGGCGCGCCGCGCCCCATCGTGAAGGTCCTCGACTTCGGCATCGCCAAGGTCTTTCGTCAGGACGAGCAGAAGCTCGATCAGCTCGAGACGCAGGCCGGCACCGTCTTCGGCACGCCCCGCTACATGTCGCCCGAGCAGGCGCAGGGAAAAGCCCTCGATCCGCGGAGCGACCTCTACGCCGTCGGCGTGCTGCTCTACCAGATGCTCGTCGGCCGCTGCCCCTTCGTCGACGACGACGCCGTCGTCGTGATGGCCAAGCACATCCGCGATCCCGTCACGCCGCCCCGGCAGGCCGCCCCCGATCGCCCGATCCCGCCGAGCCTCGACCGGATCGTCATGAAGGCGCTCGAGAAGCACGCCGATCGCCGCTTCGCGAGCGCCGAGGAGTTCGAGCAGGCGCTCGCCGCCGCCCGCGAGGACGTCGCGGCCGAGAAGGCCGCCGCCGCCGAGGGCCGTCGCTCGACGCCGCTCGCGCGCTTCGATCCGTCCCGCGTGCCGCGCGGCGCGGCGCTGATCGCCGCCGGCGTCCTGCTGCTCGCCATCGCGGTCGCCGGTCTCACCGTGCTCGGCGGCGAACCGGATCCCGCCCCGGTCGTCGTCGCGACGCTCCCTTCGGTGCCCGAGCCCCCGTCGCTGCCTCCCGCGGCGCTGCCGCCTGCTCCGCTCACCCGGTCGGTCACGGTCCTCTCCGAGCCCGACGGCGCGAGCGTGTACCGCGACGACCGGCTCCTCGGCACGACGCCCCTCGTCGTCGAGACCCGGCCGGGCGAGGCGCCCCTCACGCTCCGGCTCGAGCGCCACGAAGAGGCCACGCTGGATCTGGGCACCGCGGGGCCGACCGCCACCGTGGCGCTCGAGCCGGTGCGCCGCCGCGCTGCGGGCCGCCGCCCGGACGAGCCGGAGGAGCCGCCGCCCGCGGCGGTCGAGGCGCCGCCTTCGAGTCCGCCGCCGGCCCGCGGCTACGAACGCTTCGAGTGATCCGGCGCGGGCGTGCGCGCTCGGATCACGCCCCACGCCGGTGCTCGAGCACCTCGCCGGGCCACGCTCCCCGGCCTTCCACGGAGTCCGCTGCATGTACGCCCTCACCATCGTCCTGTCGCCCAAGCCCGGTCAGGAGCAGGTGCTGATCGACGCCTGCCTCGCCACGGTCGGGCCGAGCCGGGCCGAACCAGGAAACCTCTTCTTCGACGTGCTCGTCAGCGACGCGCCCTGCGAGGTCGTCTTCTACGAGGCATACGTCGACGAAGCGGCGTTCCAGGCCCACATGGCCGCGCCGCACACGAAGGCGTGGCAGGAGGCGGCCTTGCCCGCGATCGAGCGCTCGACCCTGCGCTTTCCCGCGCACAGGAGCATCGCGCCCGCTCCCTGATGTGGGGGCCGTGTCCGAGCGCGTGCGGGGCGCTCAGGGGCCGCTTCGCGCCGCGAGGAACGCGTTCATCACATCCTGCGCTTCGGGGCTCTGGAACAACGCGGGATGACCCAGGCCCTCGAGCTCGAGAACGTCCCGCGACCGGCAGTCGGCGCAGGCCTCGACCCGCGCGCGGAACATCGGCCACGACCGCATCTGGATCGGCGAGTCGTCGAGGCCCTGCACGAACAGGATGTCGGAGCGGAAGCCGGAGGAGAACGCGAGCAGCGAGCGGGCCATGTAGGCATCGGGGTTCTCGGTCGTGCTGCCGTAGGTCTCGGCCAGGTGCGCGCAGTGCACTCCCACCTCCAGCCGCCCCGACTCCTCGAGGCCGCAGCGGAACACGAGGTCGAGTGGTCCGGGTGCGTTCGCGATCACGCCGTCGACCGCGTGCCGTGTGCCGAGCTGCGTGACCAGGTAGCCGCCCTGCGAGTGGCCGAGGAGGAAGATCCGATCGACCTCGATCCCGAGGGCCTCCGCCGCATGCCGCTGCACCCACAGGAGCGCGGCCTCCGCGTGCACGAGGTTGTCGCCGAGCAGGAGCCCCTCTTCGGGATAGGCGACGCTCACGAGGAGCAGGTCGTCGCGATCGAGGAGCGGTCGCACCGTCTCGAGCGTCTGCTCGGCCGCGCCGAGCACGAGCCGGTCCTCGACCACGGTCCCGTGGTAGAGCAGCAGCGCGTCGGCGCGGGCCACCGAGGGGCGCTCGATGATGGCCTCGACGCGTACCCCGTCGACCTCGAGGGTGCGCGTCGTCCGCATGCCCGCGCGGCCTGCGTCGATGGCGTGCACGTCGGGATGCGCGTCGTCGCCTCCAGCATCGCGCACGGACGCATCGATGCCGGCGCCGCACCCGATGGCGAGGGCCGCGAGGGCCGCATGCCGGAGCGTGAGACTGGTCGCGAGCGAACGGGTCCGCGAGGGCGCGGGTGGACGAGGGCGCGGCGAGGGGCCAGGGCGTGAGGCATCAAGCGGGATCGTCATGGGGCGAAGCTCCGGTGGAGGTTGAGGATGATCCACCACACCGACCTTGCGAACTCCTGACGGCGCGCGCAGCGCCGGCGGGCGCGCGGCGGACCCCGCGGGAATCGCCGGCCGCGAGCGCGCGCCTGCGGCCTCGCACACGGCGCGCCTGTGGCGCGGCGGCGCCGGACCTCGATCCGGACGGGCCGCGTCGGTCGGCAGGTGATCGCGGGCTGCAAGGGCGGCAGCGCGTCGTCGATGCTCGACCCGCCGAAGGACCGCGCGATCCCCGCGAAGCGGAGCACGGCCCTGCCGACGATCGAGCGCTCGACGCTGCGGTTTCCGGCGCACCGGAGCATCGCCCCGGCGCCGTGACGCTGGGCCGCGCCGTCCGCGTGCGCGCTCAGGGGTCGAGCGGATCGCTCGGAGCGGCGTGCAGCGAGGCCGCCGCGGGCAGCAGGCATGCATCGAAGGGCGAGAGCATCGTGAGGTCCACGAAGGGCCGGTAGCCGAGCTCCTCGTCGCAGCGCTCGGCGTAGACGCGGCTGCGGATGTAGGTCGACTGCACGAGGTCGCTCGTCACGAGGATCGGTCGATCGGTCGGGACCCCCGCGCGGACGAGGATGCGGGTCGCGTTGCGGAGGTTCGTCGTGGTGTGGCGTGCGTAGGGATCGACGAGGATCGCCGAGGCGGGGACGCCGCGCTCCTCCACGAGGTGCCGCCGCATCTCGATCGCCTCGGAGAAGGGTGTTCGGTCGGGGTGCACGTGCCCGCCGCTGAGCAGGATCACCGGCGCCATGCCGGCCTGCCAGCGTTCCCAGGCGAGGTCCGCGCGCGCGCGGCCTGCCGGGTTCAGCGCGGTGCTCGCATCGGTCGGGCCCTGCCCCGGCACGACGATGGCGACGAAGGGATAAGCGTCGAAGTCGGTGGCCGCGAGGGCCTCGAGGGCGGCGCGGTTCTCCTCGTCGAGCGGCTCGTAGCGGATGGCCTCGTCGCGCCGGGCGAGCGCGAGGCCCTCCTCGACGAGGCGGGTGAGACCGTCGAAGAAGGGCCGGGTCGATGCGCCCGCGGCGATCTCGTCCGTGAGCGCGTCGAGCGCCGCGGGAGCGAGCTGACCGAGCCAGCTCAAGCGCGAGAGCTCGAGCAGGGTCGTCCGAACGCAGGCCGCGACGAAGGCGCCATCGTCCGGTCGGTCGAGCAGGGCGCAGTCGCCGGCGGCGCGGAGCTCGGCGGCCGCCTCGCCGAGCGAGCCGCCGAGCGCGGCCCGCACGGCCTCACCGGCGCCGTCCGCCTCGGCCTCGTCGAAGCCCAGCGCGTCGCGCACGCACGCGGCCTCGCCGTCGCACGCGGCGGCGCTCGCCTCCGCGGCGCGGCGGGCCGCGAGGAGGTCCGGCGGAACGAGCGCGGCGCCCTCGAGGACCGCGAGCGGATAGAAGAGCCGCGCCGCGGTCGGCGAGACGACGCGGCGCACGTAGGCGGCCTGCGCCCGACCATCGAAGGCGTGCGCGGGATCCACCGGACAGGGCGCGAGCGCTTCCGCCGAGAAGCCGGCGTCGTTGCGGCGTGGCGCATCGGAGCCAGCGTCGAGCGCGGGGGCGGCCGAGCATGCGGTGAGAAACAGGGCGAGCGGCCAGCGCATCGGCGGCAGGATAGCCGAGGCGGCGCGGCCGCCGTGGTAGACCGGCGCATGGCCGACGCGCTCACCGGCACGCAGTACGCGAACCTCGTCGCGAGCTACCTCGTCGCCCGCTTCGGCCCGCGCGGGGTGACGGTCTACCGCGAGCTGCCGCTCGGCAAGACGCTGCTCGGCAAGAACCGGCGCATCGACATCCTGATCGTCGAGGAGTCGAGCCGCACCGCGATGGCGCTCGAGTGCAAGTACCAGGGCTCGGCGGGCACGACCGACGAGAAGATCCCCTACGCGCTCGCCGACCTCGGTCAGCTCGGCATGCCCGCGTGCCTCGTGTACGCGGGCGAGGGCTTCTCGCCCGGCGTCGCGCACATGCTCGCGGCCTCGCCGCTCACTGCGTACTGCCTGCCGGCGGCCCCCTTCGAGGCGACCGATGCGACCCGCGAGCTCGACGCGGCGCTCGCGCGGACCTTCCGGTGGTGGGACCTCGTCGTCCTAGGCAAGGCGCCGTTCCGCGGCGGCGCCGGATGAGCCGAAGGGGCTTGCCGCAGCCAGGCCCGTTCCCGAGGATGGAACGATGGAAGCCTCGCTCGAGTCCGGTGCCGTCTGCGTCCCGAACATCACCGCCGCAGGCCGTCGGCGCCGGCAGCGGTTCGCGATCGCGACCGGTCTCATCGGTGCGATCGGCTTCGGAGCCGCCGTCGCCACCGGGCAGGGCCCGCTGCTCCGCGCCGTCGCGCTCGGGCTGCCCATCGCGGCGGGCGTCGCGAGCTACCTCCAGGTGCGCCGCTCCACCTGCGTCGCGCACGCCTACGGCGGCCGGGTCGAGCACGAGGACTTCTCCACCACCGCCGCCCCGCCCGACGAGAACGCCGCGAGCCGCCGCGTCGCCGGGACGATCCTGCGGGACGCTGCGATCGTCGGCGCGCTCGCTGCGCTGGCGGCGGCCGCGACGAGCTACGTCGGCTGACGGCGGTCGCGCCCGCCAGGCCCGGATGCGGCCTGCGCCCGGCCTCTGCTAGCCTCGTCTCCTGCTCGTCGCGGGCACGGGGCCTGCGTGATGCGTGAGGTGCGAGCGATGTCGTCCTTCTTCCGCGTGTTCGGCTACATGGGTCAGGTCTTCGGGATGATCACCCAGAACCCGATGCTGCTCGCGCCGCTCGTCCTCAACATCGCGCTCGCGGTGCCGCTGAACATCGCGCTCTCGGTCGCCTATTACTTCGTTCCCTACGAGTACCAGCAGGGCTTCGTCGGGCACGTGCTGCTCGGCCTCGGGATCTTCGCGCTCTACTTCGTCGACTACTTCTGCGCCGGGCTGAACACCTCGCTCGTCGCCGATCAGGTCACGACCGGCACCGCGTCGATCGGCACCGCGCTCTCGCGCACCCTCCGCGCCTCGATCGGCATCACGATCTTCGCCGCGGTGACCGCCCTCTTCGACCTCGCCATCCACGTCGCGAACCAGCGTCGGGACTGGATCGGCCGGATGATCGTGGGCTTCCTGCGTTCGATCTGGACGACCGCGACCTACGTGATCATGCCCTCGATGCTGCTCGAGAACCTGGGCTTCTTCGACGCGCTGCGCCGCAGCAAGCAGCTGATGGAGAACGACCCGACCCAGGTCGGCGTCGGCGTCGTCGGCCTCGGCATCGTCACCTGGCTGCTCAGCCTGCTCACGGTCTTCGTGGGCGGCGCGGCGTTCACCGTGCTCTCGCCCATCTCGCCGATCCTCGCGATGCTCGCGGCGTTCTTCCTCGTCAACGTGTTCTGGGCGACGAGCGCGTACCTGAAGAGCAACTACTACACCTGCTTCTACCTCTGGTCGCGCGAGTGCGAGCGCCACCACCAGGCGAGCCCCGCGCTCGCGCCCGCGCCCCTCAAGAACGTGCTCGGCGACCTGCAGGCGGCGCCCGGCTGGGCGGGCTGATCTCGAGGTCTCGTCCCTTGGTCCCGCGCTTCGCGCGGCGCTCGCTCTCCGGTCGCGCTCAGGCGGGCGGCGCGCAGGCGTCCGCGCAGGACGAGCGCGAGCAGCCCTGGAAGCCTGGAAACCCGTCGTCGATCACCCCCTCGACCAGCACCCCGAAGCAGCCGGCCGAGTCCTCGGCGCTCGACGCCTCGCACAGGCAGGCCTGGACCTCCTGATAGAGGCGCACGCAGTCCGGCGAGACGCACAGGTCGACCGCCGGGGAGCAGATGCCCGCGGTGTAGACCGCGGCGAGGCACGCGCCGCACGGGTCGGCCGGAGCGGGTACGCAGTCGACGGAGCATCGGCCCGCGACGCACGCCGCGACCGCGTCGTTGCAGGCGCTGCCGGCGGTGCAGCACGGGTCGGTCGGCTCGCCGCAAGGCGGGGTGGCCGCGCAGGCCGTGGCCAGCGCAGCGAGAAGGGATGACAGGGAGCGGGTAGGCATCGGGTCCGGGTGTCGCGCACCGGTCCACCCGCCGCAACCGCTGAGCGAGGTCCGTCCCGTCGGGAGCGTCCGAGGGATCGCCGCCTCGACCGGCCCGTCCGCGACCCGAAGGAGGAGCCGCTCAGCCGGTGCCGAAGGTGGCGCGGACGTGCTCGGACATCTCGTTCATCTTCACGCAGAGATCCCGGGTCTGACCCGGTCCCATGCGCAGGGCGTGCAGCGCCTGCAGGAGCTGGTCGAAGGGCAGGCTTGGGTCGGCCCGGCCGGTGCGGAGCAGGTTGAGGAGCGACACGGCGCGCACGATGTGCACGTCGTCGAACTCGGGGACCTCCGGCACCTTCGGGTCGTGGTGCCGCAGGCACAGGGTCGTCAGGTACTCGGGAAGGTTCCAGGTCGCGTGCAGGGACACGCCGAGATCGAGGTGCACGTCCTCCACGACCTGGTCGATCACCGGATCGGGGAGCATCGGGATCTCGCCGCGGACCGCCATCGTGCTGATGGCGCGGAGCGCCACCGTCTTGCCGATGTCGTGGAACATCCCGCCGAGGAAGGCGCGGCCGGGCTGGCCGACGCGCAGCTCGGTCCCGAGCCAGCTCGCGCTGAAGGCCATCGTCATCGAGTCGCTGTAGAGGGTGCTCCAGCGTTGGGACAGGGCCGAATACTCGCTGCGGGCCTCCATGTCGAAGAGGGCTCGGCCAGCCATGCCGACCGCGATCCGTGCGACCTCGTTGAGCCCGAGCAGACGCAGCGCGGTGCGGAGGTCCTCCACGTTCTTCGCGCGCCGGTAGAACGTGGAGTTGGCGACCTTCAGGATGCGGAACGCGATCGCCGGGTCCTGCGCGATCACCTGCGCGAGCGAGTCGAGGTGCAGATCGGGCTGCTCGGTGAGGTCGATGACCCGGGCCGCGAGGGAGGGGAACGACGCCGGGTCGGGCCGGTTCGCCTCGAAGTACTCGCGAACCAAATCGGAGAGCTCTTTCACGGTCGTCGCCGGCACCTCGGGCGCGGGCGGGGCGAGCGGGAACTCGCGACGGAGGTAGTCCTCGGTCGCCTGCGAGCGGCTGTCTGGACCGGGCTCGGCGGCCTCGAGCGTATGCTCCTCGGCGTCGTTCGGAGCGGCCTCCGTCGACGGCGCGGACGCCTCCGGCGCGGACGCCTCCGGCGGTGGCTGCCACCCGAACAAGAGCCTGCGTAGCCATTGCCACACGGCCCGAAGTGTAGCTGTACCGGCGAGGGGTTCGCACCTTTGCCGCGATCCCTGCTCCGCCTGGCGTGCGCGCGGCGCAGGGATCGGCCCGAGGGGCGGAGCTTCAGCGGGTCGTCAGGTCCATCGACCAGCGGTTCAGGGTGCCGGTGTCGCGAGCCGCTCCGTCCACCACCGTGAGCCGGTAGGTGCCGGGGGCCATCTCGCCGACGAAGCCCTCGACCGCGTAGGTCTGCACGAGCGAGGTGCCCTCCACCGAGGGCTGGCGAACGAGGGTGAACTCGCGGCCCCCGACGCGCGAGAGGCGCACGGTGAGGTCGTAGGGGAACGCGTGGGTGATGTCGACGTTCACGCTCATCGCGCGGATGGTGCCAGCGTCCGAGATGACGATGTCACGGCTCACGCCGGCCGCGGTGTTGTCGGGGATCGGCGCGCCGGTCGTGTTCTCGTAGCGTCGCGTGGTGTCGGTGCCGCCGCAGCTGCCGGTGCAGCGGGTGACGGCGATCGACCAGCTGTTCAGCGTGCCCACGTCGGAGCGCGCGGTGTCGATGACCCGCAGGGTCCAGGGGCCGGTCGCGTCCGCGCCGTTGAAGTCGGCCACCGAGAAGGTCTGGCGAAGGTCGTCGGCGCCGGCGCCGACCCGGTCGATGAGGATGGCCGTCCTGCCGCCGTGCGTGAGCTCGACCTTCAGGTCGCCGCGGTAGGGGTGGGTCACATCGACGGTGACCGCGAGCGAGCTGACGAGGCCCGCTTCGGTGACGGTGATGGTGGAGCTCGCGCCGGTCGGGCTGTTGTCGGGGATGGCGGCGCGCGGGCTCGCGCTGGTGCCGCCCATCGTGGGCATGTCCATGCAGGCGCGGTCGCTGCCGCAGCCGCTGTCGGCGCAGTCGACGGCGCCGTCGCCATCGTCGTCCGTGCGGTTGTTGCAGATCTCGATGCGGGGCAGCGTCGGCCGACCGCTCACGTACGCGGTCATGTACTCCTCGACGTAGCGCATCGAGATCCAGCCGTAGCCCGCGCCCATCGGGTTCTCGGTGCCGAAGCGGCCGGTGCCCCAGCTGTTCTTGAAGAGGAAGAAGCCGCGCTCCATGACCGGCCGGCCCATCGCGTCGACCATCGGGCGGCCCATGCCGTCGAGGCGCTGGACCTCCATGCTCTGGTCGAAGCCGAGCAGCAGCACGCCGTGGCCCGCGGGGCGCATCGCCGAGTCGGCGAGGTCCTCGGCGGTCGGGTAGAGCACGACGCCGCGGCGCGAGAGCTCGGCGCTCACCGGCAGCATCGAGCCGCCGTGGTTCCACGCCTGGTAGAAGAAGTCGCCGCTCACCACGACGGGCAGGCGGTTGTTCACCATGTAGCTCATGAGCGAGTTGCGGCGGCTGTTGATCCAGCGGCCCGCGGGCAGGCGGTAACGGGTCGCGCTGCGGGCCGCGGCCGGCGGCTCACCGTTGGTGAAGCAGCGCACCGGGCGCATCCGCTCCTCGCCGGTGCAGAGCGGGTCGTTCGTGGGGCCCCACGCCGCGCTCTCGTACGGCCATGCGGTCTCCTCGACGACGCCGAAGCGCGAGATCGCGGTCAGGTTCGCGTTCGGGTTGCTGCCCTCCGAGGTGGTGAAGCTCATCCCCTCGACCTTGCTCGACCACTGCAGGAACTGCTCGGAGAAGTCCGGGCTCGTGATCGTCCCCTCGGCCCGGTACAGCGACTCCATGAGCGCGACGGTCGCGAAGATGGTGCAGGTCCCGCGGCGGCCCTGCGAGCGCACCGGCGTCATGAGGTCCATCAGGTCGAAGCGCGCGGGCAGGACCTCGTCGGCCTTGTTCTCCTCGGGCAGCGTCCCGTTGTCCGGGGCACCCTCGAAGAGCGGATCGAGGGCCGAGACCGGCGCCTCGTCGAAGGTGAGCGGCATGTCGTCGCCCTCGGTCGGGGCGCAGGCGAGCGCGGGCAGACCGAGCAAGAGCAGCGTGGCGGGCCGGAGCAGAGAGCGGGTGGACGTCGGCATGGCCCGCACCATCGCAGGCCCCGTGCCAGCCTGGCAAGGTGTTCGAGGGCGAGGTTTCCTCGGAAATCAGCTGGCGCTTGGAGGCGCCTGGCCACCCGAGGCGCCACCCGACTGGGGCCGGCCGGCCCCGCCGAGGCGGGCCAGCTCGGCCGGGTCGTGGGCGGAGAAGACCTCCACGGAGGGGTCCCGCGCGAGCTCGCCGAGCCGCCGGTGGTTGTCGAGGACCCGGCGGTGATCGACCGCGACGAGCCACTCGAAGAGCCGCATCGCCGGCGGCGTCGGTCCTCCGGCGATGCGCGAGCGGTGGAAGTACGCATCGCCGGCGTGCAGCAGCCAGCGATCACCCCGGTCGACCGCGATGCAGGCGTGGCCGCGGGTGTGGCCGGGCAAGGGGATCGCGAGGATCTCCGGCGGCAATCCGGGCAGCGAGCGCACCGCGCCGAAGCCCTTCCAGGGCTCGCCGGTCGCCTCGTAGAGCGCCCAGTCCGGACCGTGCGCGAAGTGGCAAGCCCGGTACCGCTCCCGCTCGACGTAGCTCGGCGCGAGGGTCGCGGCCCGCTCCGCGGCGTGCACGTGCACCTTCGCCCAGGGGAAATCGGTGATGCCGCCGGCGTGGTCGAGGTCGAGGTGGGTGACGAGGACGTGGCGCACGTCCTTCGGCTCGAAGCCGAGCGACCGCACGTGCGCGAGCGCCGTCGTCGTGCCGGGCGCGAGGCGCAGCAGCCGGGTGAACGAGGCGCCGAGGCGGCCCCGCGGGTCGGCGAGATCGGCGCTGCCGAAGCCCGCATCGACGAGTACGAGGCCGCTCGACGGGGTCTCGACGAGGAGGCAGTGCGCGGGCATCTCGCCCCGCTCGAAGAGGCTCCCGCTGCCGTGCACCCAGCGCCGGGCGAGCGGACACATCGTCGCGCAATCGAGGTGATGGATGCGGAGCGCCATCGGGCGAGGATCGCGCCCGCGCCCGGTGCGTTCAAGCGCCGGGTTCGCGGACGAAGCGCATGCCGGGTCGGCCCGGCATCCGGTAGGCTCCGACCATGTCCCCGCGAGCTGTCTCGAGGCCGGCGTGAGCCCGGTCGCCCTGATCTGCCCGCGCTGCGGCGCGCCCCTGCCCGAGGCGGTGCGGCGCGGCGCCGGCAGCTGCGCGTACTGCGGGGCCGAGGTGATGCTGCGCGGCGCGTCGCTCGCCCTCGGCAGCCGCACGGTGGCCTGCGACGTCGAGGAGGCCGAGCGGCGCCGTCGGGCCTTCCATGCTGCGGTGAAGAGCGCCTCCCTCGCCGGCACCGACCCCTACCGCGTGCTCTGCGAGGCCGCCCGCGCGCACCTCGGTCTCGTCGGAGAGAGCGACACGCTCGCCCGGGTCGTGCTCGCCCTCGCCGAGGACTTCGAGGCCGAGACCGGCGCCTCGGTGCGCAGCGACCCGCAGGTGCTCTCCCGGCTCGCCGACGCCTACCTCCGGGCCAGCGGCGAGCTCGCCCACCACCCGCGCACGACGCTGAACCTCCCGTTCCTCGCGGCCACCGCGAGCGGTCCGGTCCATCTGCTGCGCGAGATCGGGGTCGCCGAGCTGGTCGCGCTCGCCAGCCGCGAGGCCGGCGCGGTGGTCGCCGCCCCGAAGGCCGCGCCGGCTCCACCGCCCGAGCCGCCGAAGAAGCGTGGATGGTGGCCGTTCTGAGCCGTCGTTCATCGCCGTGCGGCGACCGCGCGCGCCGCGGCCCGATGCGGCCTCGCCCTGGGGGCGGGAGGCTGCGATGACCTGGCTCCGTCTCGGCCTCGGCGCGCGACCTCTCCCGCTCGGTGCGCGGCCGGCCCTGCCGCTCGAGCTCTTCGAGTTCGAGGGCTGTCCCTTCTGCCGCAAGGCCCGCGAGGCGATCTCGCTCCTCGATCTGCCCACCAAGATCTGGCCCTGCCCGAAGGGCGGGACGCGCTTTCGGCCGCGCGCCGCGGCGCTCGCCTCCCGCCTCACGTTTCCCCTCCTCGTCGATCCGAACCAGCCTGCGGCCGAGCAGCTCACCCAGGGCTCCGACCGCATCGTCGCCGCCCTCTTCGCCCGCTACGGCGCCGGAGCCCCGCCGCGCTTGCTCCGCGCCGGTCCGCTCGGCGACGGACTCTCCGCCCTCGCCTCGGCCGCACGGGCGGGCCGCGGACGCACCGCGCGCCCGCGGCGCG
>Ga0209990_10002879_pt1 | contig 13011 bp, 6 predicted proteins | sample NOAtaG_6_FD_187304 | JGI IMG/M metagenome (GOLD analysis project Ga0209990, IMG submission 187304) | Freshwater lake microbial communities from Lake Erie, under a cyanobacterial bloom - NOAA_Erie_Diel5S_2200h metaG (SPAdes) (version 2) | ecosystem: Environmental > Aquatic > Freshwater > Lake ...
TTTATTTATTTATTTATTTATTTATTTATTTATTTATTTATTTTTTCTTCTCTTAAAGTTTTAGAAGAATGATGACATAAATCCAATAAAGGGTTGATGACTTCCCTCTTTGAGAATTCAAGTCAGGTAGGTAAGGTGTGATGATGGCTGGTGGTAAGATGATGTATCTTTCTATTTCAATCACTGATGTGGTGTACTTCAGATTTTAAAGGACTATCCTAAGTAATATTTTATTTGGTTGGCGATGGCAATCAACTATGATGACTTGAGGTCAAAGTGATGATTAATCCACGGCTAAAATTGGTATGATTTGATGATATGTTGAACTTGTATTTGGCTTGATGCCTGGCCTGCTGTGAGCCTTTTGAAACTGCTTGGAGTCCGCTCCGTACTTGGTAACGTCAGTACCTGGTTCTGCTTGGAGAAACCTTCCTTGTTTGCCTAAACGGTAGAGACTTGGGTCTGCTTGGAGTTCCCCTTCTTTCTTCTAAAGATTATCCTACCTAGGTGATAACCTTGGGCCTGCTTGGAGATACCCTTCCTTATCAGTTGTTCCTCTCCTACCCAGCTGGTCAAAACCTGAGCGCAGAGGAAGCGTGTGTGACTTGTACTTGTTCCTAGGTAGTGATCCTGTGTGGAGTACAAGAGGGTCAAAACAACCTGTTACTTACTTGGTGAAGTAAGGATAAATAGATCTTTGAGATGCTCTGTTTATGTTAATCAACGGTAGTGATCCAGGGTGCTTTTTTATATCTGGGTTTTACATAATGTAATTACAACTATTTATGAGCTCAACAAAGAGCTTGATCAGTGTTTCAAAAATGATTTCTCCTCGTGTAGAAACTGAAAAGACCCCTGTACACCCTGTAGGTATTTTTATGATGCTCAGTGTCTCATCTAGTACTGGAGATAGGTCAGGTTCTCCCTTATGTAGAACATGATGGGAATCCCTGTAAAAGCAATAAGGTTGTACATAAGTCAGTATGTCAATTTGTATAGAAATAAAGAGAACTGATGTAAGTATAATCACTGTGTCATGGTATGTTGGTATCTCAAGGTATCGATTATTATGACGAAGAGACCCCCCAGCTACCTTAACCTATTTAAGTGTCATCTCACAAGATAGTGTTAGGATAGTCTTCCTGACTGCTGCCTTAAACGATTTGGATATATTGACAGCAGATATTGATAATGCCTACATCAACGCTGACATTACAGAAAAGGTCTATTTTTTCTCAGGCAATGAATTTGGTGTAAACAGAAAAGATAAACGTGTTGTAATTATAAAAGCCTTATACAGATTAAAGACTAGCGGGGCCGCTTGGAGGGCACATTTTGCTTTAACCCCCCACAGCATGGGATATACCTCTAGCCTAGCAGATCCTGATGTGTGGTTCAAGCCAGAGTGCAAGCCAGATGGTTTTGAGTATTACTCATATGTCCTTGTTTATGTAGATGACATCTTAGTCATCTCTCATTCACCTAAAGCTACCATGGAGATTCTTGCCAAGACCTTTCGTTTTCTTCTGGTTATGCCCCACCAACACACTATTTGGGAGCAACCATTAAACGCTGGCGCCTCCCTGGAGACAAGCACGCAGCTCATTGGGGACAGAGTGCTGAGGAATATATGAAGCAAGCGATTGCAAACGTTGAGATGGAATTGCAACGAGAAGGGAAGAGCCTCCAAGGTAGATACAGCACACCGATGAGTCCAAATTACAATCCTGAATTGGATTACTCACCATTCTTGAGCAATGAAGCGGCGGTCTATTTTATGGAATTAATTGGTATTCTCCATTGGGCAGTAGAATTAGAAAGAATAGACATTATGATAAATGTTTCGATGTTATCAAGTTACACCATGCAGCCACGGAGGGGACATTTAGACCAGGCCTTCTACATCCTTGGATACTTTAAACGCAACAAAAGGTCCTCTATAATCTTTGACGAGCAACGAGTCACATGGAACGAGGCAGATTTTCAAGAACATGACTGGACTGATTTATATCGGGATGTGAAGGAGCCTTTACTACCTAATGCTCCTGTACCAAGAGGAAATGCCGTACAGATGAATTGTTTTGTTGATGCCGATCATGCCAGTAATCGAATTACGCATTGATCCCAAACAGGTATCCTTATCTTCCTTAGACCCTGTCTTATCATGGGCTGAACCCGTCCTGTCCGTGTCCAGGAAGAGATCTTCACACGTGAGGCCAGGTATGCTGAACGGCCTACTGTCTTATCAATCACTACGTAGGCCGTTACCTGTCCAGTTCATGTGCAGGACAGGCAACCTGTAGGCGGCGCCTGTGTGATAAGAATGCATCATGTCCTGTTCTTGGAGCAGTGACGAACGCACAATATCTTTCATTTTTATTTTTTTTGTCGGGGCAGATTGCTTTCATTTTTTTATTCTGCATAAATTCATCGTTCATCACGATCATTATCTCCAGTGTCTGCTACTACTAAGAATGGAGTTCGATGTTAGCAGTCGTACTTCCAGTGATGCTAGTGATGATGCTTCTGATGACAACTCTACGGGTAGCGATCTCAGTTTAGCAGAAGTTATCTGCATCGCATCACTGGCATTATCCTCCAGAGCTAACCGGCTTGTTGTCAAGAGAATTAAGTGGCATTTCCACACCCAATCATTACCACATGAAAATTTATTCCATGTGAAGTACCGCATGTCTTTGGAGTCATTTAATAAGCTTTTGGATTTACTTTCTCCTCATCTGCAGTTAAAGGATAAATCTACCAATACCATTCTGTGCCAATCATGCGTATGTCACTAAGCTTATGCAAACACCAACACCTGTACTCAGCGACGCCACGCGCACATCATTAGAAGAACGCATGGGAATCAAATACCGCAAGGCAATGGGTGAGATAATGTATCCCATGATCAAATGCCGTCCAGACATATCTCCACACGCCATCATCCTCAGCCAATTTATGGCCAACCCAGCTGAAGTCCACTATGAAGCACTTAAAGATGTCATAGCGTACTTGGCTGACACCCCAGAAGAAGGAATACATTATTGGCGGGAAAAACCGCACTCTGAGCTTCCCCAAGCACCACACCCCAGCCTGCACCATGATAATCTGCAGCCACATGATCCACAGCCAAGCCAAAACATGCATGCATATGTCGACTCTGACTGGGGCACTAACACTGTTCGTCGCAACTCTCTCACTGGTATGATAATAATGTTCGCTGGAGGTGCTATTGGATATAAAACAAAGTTTCAGACCGTCATAGCACACTCGTCCACTGAAGCTGAGTTTGTTGCCGCTTGTGACACTGCCAAACTTATCCTGTTTTATTGCTCATTACTTGATGATATTGGAATCAGCCAAACAGAGGCCACAGTAATGTATGAAGATAATAATGGAGCCTTACTTATGGCCAATGCTCAGCAACCTACGCGAAGAACTAGACACATGGAGTTAAAGCACTTTGCTATCTTAGACTGGGTGGAGCAAGACTTACTGATCTTGACACACATCCCAACCAGTCTTAATGTTGCTGATGCCATGACAAAACCATTGGAGAAGACTCTTTTCTATCATCACTATGATAAGTATATGGGTCTAAGGGTACCTGATTACTGCGTAACGGAACAAAATAATTAGTGTGGTACAACTCCCAATTCTCTATGCATGTTCAATGACACCAATCCAGCTTAGTGCATAGAACATGGGGGGGGTACTACACCTACGTAGATAAGTAGTATACTTAGCTCACTTCTCATCCTCTTATCTCTCTAGTAGTAGTAGTAGGATTGGGAGTACAGCAGACACAACTGTAAGGGGCCTTACATGTACTGGCAGAGAAAACTCCAGTGCCGCTCGGGTATTCGGTCGTAATGGACGGGTAGTAACGACCTCGAGTTCGCAGCTTCGGCGGCACGAGGCACGAGGGCTGGTCTCGAGCTCGAGGGTGGAGCGATAGCATTTTTGAGTACTCCAGTACTCCGCCCGCCAACTTCGGCGGGCTTTTTTTAGTACTCCAGTACTCCGCCCGCCGACCTCCGCCTGCTCATATTATAATTTAAGCCTTTAAATAAAAAATACGAACAAGACTGAGTGGAGGCCCAAAACCTGTGGAGTTAGGTACAATAGAAGATTTTAAAACAAATGATGCATTGTTTTATAGGTAAGGGGTTCTATATTTGGTAGTTTTACCTTTTTTTTATACCGATACAATGCTTTTTTGTTTTGGGCGAGTACTACAGCACTCGACCCGAGGGCTCTTTCGTAATAGAGTGTCCCCGAAGCCAAGGGGGCTAGTACTGAGGTGAGTCGACTAGGCGAGCTCGCCTAGTCTAGGGCTAGCCGGCCTTCCACAGGTCGCTCTACCCCCGTGTGTGTCCCCGAAAATTTATGTTGGGATGTTTGATAGGGATAGTTGTCCAACTCGCATAGTCGGCCCTCCCTAAAACCTGGCGCGCGCCATTTTTTTCTGTGACCCCGCAAGAGCTCTGGAAGAGCTCAACGTTGCTACTACCGTACTCTACCTAGAGACAAGGTACAGTAGGAGTTAGGGGTAGGATTTTGATGCCATAAAACTTTTCAATGGTCGTCTGCAATAAACTTACCGCAGACCAGTAGCAATATTAGTCCTTCCACATCATGGCGAATAGATTCCACATAGTTGAATTAAGAATCCTTATATTATTGAATTTTAAATTTCAGTTCTGCACTTCATCCATAGATTGTAAAAGATCATTTCGGTTGCCCCTTAAATCAATTTTACATGTGTCAACAATTATTTAACATTTCCCAGCAAGAAAAAACAAAACAAATTAAAGTATTATACTCAATTGTTACGTTTCTTAGACCTATTTGGTTCTATAGTGGGTTGATTGTACTGCACTTCTTATCTATTACCCTGTGCGTTATGATTCGACGACACATCAAATAAAGCACTACCTATGAACAAAAACAATACCCATATTGATTTTACTTTCCCAGTATCTTTGTCACTCAAATTGCACCCATGAAGTAGATCACTTGAGCACATGTTTTGCGGTGCTGGCAAGTTCAATCAGACCATTGAAAATTGGGACGTCAGCAGAGTCACTAGCATGAGTTATATGTTTCACGGTGGTACTGATTTTAACCAACCTATTGGTAATTGGGATGTCAGTAAGGTTAAATACATGGGTTACATGTTTAAACATGCTACCAGCTTTAATCAAGATTTATGTGCATGGTATAATGAGTTACAGAGAACCACTACTTTTACCGAAATGTTTCGTTTTAGCAGTTGTGCCAACCCAGAACCTCCAAATTTTACAGCAAAGTCATCCTTTTGTCAGGCTTGCAAAGGCAGGTAATTTTCCAAAATGAAATGATAGAGCTTGAACCCCATCGCCTAGTGCAATATTTCCATTGCCTTCACTTTTAGCCTCAAGTTACCCGAAGGGCAAGAAAATGGGTATTAGAATTATATTACTTTTTTTTTTACATCAATATTGTTGTTCTTTTTGTGAAAGGTTAACGTCCTATAGTAAATAAATTCCCTTTCATTCAATAATATTCTTTTTAACTTTCTTTCATTCAACTAATAGTACTGGCTGTTCTTTTGGTACCTCCTTGTTGTCTTGTATTTCTATCTAGTACTTTCGCAGGGTATAAAATAATTTATTACTTTTTTTGTTGCAGCGAAGCTCTGCTGAGGAGAAATTGTTGTTTGTATTCTTCTATCTGGTATGCACTCACCTTGCAAAGCCCTTTACAATGCATGCATTTTGTCACAAGCACGATGGTTAAATAGTGAACGTGTTTGTAGCAGCTATCAGAAGTTTATTGCTAAGGACAGTAAACGAGGCGATGCTTTCTACACTCGTAAAATTATGACACGACGGCAAATATATGTTGAAAAATATCCCACCGTATTTCAAGTTCACTAACCACATTTGACGAAACAGCTTCTAGCTAGTCTTGATCTGTGTAGTTTGACCTTGACGTGGTAGTACGTCTTTTCTTTTCTTTGTACAGATGTTCTACCGATTATGTCTAACGATAGTTCGAAAGAGCTTGAAACCTCAATAATTTTTTTCTTCTTCATCTCGTTGAACCATGTTCTAGTCTTTTTTTTTTCATTGTGCGTACGGTGCAAGTCCACTGATAAATCTGGAAAGTGCAGATTTGGGTATTGGTACTAGACGAAGAAGAAGCAGTGTTCTCTATGGAAGAGAGATGGCGATTGCAAGTGAAGAGATATTCCCCCTCGACGAAGGCAGTAAGGAGGGCATAGAACGTCTTCAGCTGAATGCATTCCGTGCTTGATAGGTGGCGAAAATATGCCGATATTACTAATTTAGAAAAAGCCAACTGGGTGCGTGAAAAAAAAAATGATCCGACTGTAGCCAACAGCGATGTACTGGATCATTTACATCTCGCAGGGAAGTACAAGTACAGCATTTGGTGATTAGGTTTCCACGAATAACTTCCATCTAACAGTTGCTACTGAAATGATTTTAATCTCTTCCCATGCTTTATACCAAACTTCTAATAGAAAGGATTCTGTGTTCTATCCCATAGTAAACATTATTTGAGTGCTGACCAATAAATCTTTACAAAAACTCATCCACGTTGCCACTTATCTGACATGGGGGATAGATTCAACTCCGGTAGCATTTCTCACAAGTAGCATTTCTCACAAGATCTTCCTTAGCGAAGGAACTAATCCTTCGTCCTAAATGCTGAACAGAACCACGTAATGAATCAGCTGTTGTGAAAAAAGGGAAGAAAATACTGAGACCTCACAGTGAATATTTTCTTTCAGTAACGATCCCATGCTCTAGGGACTAGGCACACCCATCCTTTATGCTCCGCATGAGCAAAGAGCTCTATTTAGACGTGTACCTACAGCACTCACAAAGACTTGGCTGTTAATCAAATTGGCAATGGTATGGTTCATCAAACAGACAAACAGAAGATAGGTGACTTGACATACTCAATATCCTTAGTACTTTCGGCGGCAGATAATTTAAGTAAATAATTATTATTAATAATTAGAAGATTGCTTCGTCCAGCAACGCAAAGGATACAAATAAAAGCTAAAGCTTTACAAAAAGAGAGGAGCTTAAGAGAGAAGAAGAAGGAGACCAGGAAGGGCGGGCTGGAACAATTTTTTTTGCTTCAGGCCGCCCTACCAAGGCTGTTTTTAGGCAGAATTCTGCCTAAAAAAGCCGCCTCCTTCCAAAATGTTTCGGGGTCACGCGAGCCGCTGAAGGCGACGTAAAATTCAACCCGGACTGCTGGTTCGGAAGGTGGGTTCGATTTCAAAAATTTTCGAGCCCGACTAGAAAATTTTCGGGGTCACGCGAGCCGCATGAGGCGAGCTAGAATTCTACCCGGAATCCTACGTCGCCTTCTTCGTTTCGGGGACACTCTAATCCACGGGTAGGTTCGTATGACCTCGAGTTCGCAGCTTCGGCGACACTCAGGCTGGTCTCTCGCTCTCGGGCGTCCTTGCTATCGCTCCACCCTCGAGCTCGAGACCAGCCCTCGTGTCGCCTCGCTGCTCCCTCTCTGTCTACTACCCTGGTACGAGTACCTACTCCAGCCAGTTCTCCAGCCCGAGAGCTCGAGCGGAGCTCTCGGGCTGGAGTACTGGCTGGAGTACCGCGGATTACTCACTCGCCCCCGGGCGAGTACTATACATACAAATTTTACTTACGTGCCCAAACAAGACTGAAACCGAGACGGAAACTGAAACACGCATGTTTCAGTTTCCGTCTAAGTCTCGGTCTCAGGGAGGGTTGCTAACCATCGAGACTAGCACCAGACCTGCTGATGCGATTGTAATGGGTGCAACAGATGATGAAACAGATGATGACTCAATTGAGTTCCAGGGCGTCTCTCTCCAGATTCAGAGAACTACCCAGGAAAAACCACAACATGTCCGGGACTCCATTGCTCCAGTGACCCTGAAAGCTGAAAGGTTGCGGGGCTTAGCCCCAAGCATAGCACAATGGTGCAGCCTTTGTGCACATTGTTTGTTTTCTTTTCTTCTATATTCTTTCTCCCTTTTTACCGGCGAGGTGACAACTCTACAGCTCTGCAGCAGTGTGTGTGTCTTGGGGTGGTTATTTGCTATTTGGGCGTCGCGTGATTAGATGTCAATTCTCGTTGACCACGGCCTAAGAGAAGAGATTCAGGCCATCCACCACCTTCAGCCCGGTCGACATTTGCTCAGACAGGCAGAGATAGAGATATGGTTTCATTTATCATCTAGTCCGTCGGGGGGCGAACTGTAGCAGCAGCTCTTCTCTCTCAAGCCCCCCGATGGATCTCACATTTTTTAACAAGCGATGGTAAGAAAGAAGTGGTATATAAAAGTATCAGTAATTGGTGGCACAGCTGAATAAATTCAATACCAAGTCGAGAAAGCAGACATTGCCAGTATGAGCCTCGCCTCAAGTGCATTGAGAACACAACAACTTAACAGGCTCTCCAATCATATTAACACCGACCGCAGTGCCAATCATTCCCCTGGTCTAGGAATAGCGTGCCATGCAAATCAGGTATTGTCATCGTTGAACATAAGAATACAGAAAGCACGTTCCATTTGATCATGCATGTACCTTCAGATATGGATCCTAGCTAGTTACAGGAATACGAGAGGAGGAGGCAGGTAGCTCTATTTCGGTTAGAATAAAAGAAAAACATTTATCGTTACATGACGTTTTTTTTTATGTATGCGATCAACTCTTGAACATCCTCTGTTTTGGTAACATCTGCATCTTTAGAGAACACGTAATCATAGATGTGAGAGACTTTAAAGCCTTAATCGATACAACACTGCCACCGCAAAAATCATGCAACACATCATAATGATTGACATCTCGATAACAACCCTATTCATGTTCAATTCTCCTTGCTGACGCAAGTTGAGAACCTCTTGCAGTAGCAGCCTCTTTTCTTCCTCATGAAGTGCTTGGGAATTTTCTTGCATCAGCTGCATCTTCAATTGATCCTCTTCGTGAAGTGCTTGGGCATTTTCTTGCATCAGCTGCATCTTAAATTGATCCTCTTCGTGAAGTGCTTGGGCATTTTCTTGCATCAGCTGCATCTTCCTTTGATCTTCTTCATGAATTTCCAAGTCCTGCTTGTGCATTTCATTAATCTTTTCCAAAAGCAAGCCCATTCTCTCATCAACTGCACTTTTCTGTTCAGGAACAACCACAAAAGTTTTTTTATACTTTTGAGCAAAGCTGCGAATCTCATTTTCTTTGCTTAGTATGGTGTTGTTGCGCTTGAATTTCAAAGTGTCAGCCAACCCCAATTCCATTCTCATTGTCCCAACATGAAAATGACTTTTGCCGACATCATTATTGGCAGAGAGTCTCCTCATTTTTATGTTACTAGGCATGGTATCACGAAAGATGTAAAATAGGTCCAAGGAGTTCTTATCATGCATGGTGTTGCGTTGCCAAAGTCGCCGAGCTTTTACAGGAGCCAGCGTGACTGTAGCAGTAAGTTTGTTTTTGCCGTCAACACAATTTAGGTCTTCAATCTGAATACGATCCAGGGCAGTGATATTTAGAATACCTCCAATTTTCTCCCTAACATTTAAGTTCAGCACATCCGATTCCCTGTCGGAGCAGTTAAAGTTCTCCAAAGAAACACTAAAGGAAGTGGAAGCTTGACTGAGATCAATGTTTGCAATTGTCTTGTTGACCTTCACATTCTCCGCAAGTGCATTTTCACTGAGATCTTGCAGCACAGTATTTTTCCCTATTGAGCCAACTTCGACAATGAGAGTTTTACCAATGATCTTGGCAATGTCAACCTTCTCAAGATCAATCTGAATACTTATGCGATTATCTTGACAAATGACTTGTAGATCAGATGCATTGAGAATAAGTTTCGGGTTTGAAAATATTTGCATTTTAACATCAAACCCAAAAGGTTTACTGCACTGCAATGGTTCCGTGAAAACAAAAACCAGCTCTTCTCCTAAAAGAAGTTCATCAGACAAAGGAAGTGGTTTACCAAAGAGTTTGGGAGGAGTGACATCATAAACTCCACTTATTGAAGAAGTTCTAGAGATGTCAAGATCTGGTGGACCACCGGAATTAATACAACGGCACTCCACTATAACTTCATAAGTGCCTTCAACCACACCATCAAGGAGCCAGTTCAAATTTGCAATGAACCCATAATTATCTTCCTTGCCAAGCAGAAAGAAATCAAGATTGCTACTTGGTGGTTCTGAACTTGACGCTATTTTCCACTGGGTATCTTCCTTGCGGCGGTACAGTAGCTGAATGCTTTGCAATCGCTTGTTATCCACCAGTTTGCCTTCCTGATAATTAGGGTTACGAATTATTACTTGTAGCTTTTCCACAGTTTCAGAAACCGAATTGACTAGGAATCCTTCGTCGCGTTTGAGCTCACCAGCCCATTCTACTGATGGACAAGGTTCCATAAATTGAAGATAAGATCCTTCTGGACTTTGAACATTGGCTAAACTGATGTTTTGGTTCGCGACAGGAAAATACCATTGAAGAGGTTGAGTATCAAACGTGGACGCAAAACATGCCTCACGGAACACCAAATCTATGGGCCTATACTGATATAACCTGGGTCCTCTGGTGATTTGAATAGTCTTCTTAAGTTTTCCATTCGTATCTAATTGGAAAGGTCTGTTGAAGAATGACAACTCAACCCCTTCATCGTTAGAATTATCATCGGCAGTTAAAAGGAATTTTCCTGGTCCAACGCCTAAATTGGAAACTTCCACTTCAAAAGTTATTGCATCATCTGGCGAAACATATGGCGAAGGAAGGGAAGAAAGAGATATTCTTGGGTCAAGAACTTTAGCTGTTTTTTCTTCATGAGGACAGCTACTTCGCCCGGCAACAGTTTTAAATATGATGGAACCATATTTTTTGTCTGAGTACATTTCTACAACAAATTCATCACCAATATTGTCATCACCAAGATAAACAGTGATTTCTGTTGAATTCGATTCTTCACGCTCATTCGAGTTTGTACTGGACGAAGTGTTCCCTACATTAAGTGAAAGGGTGGACTCTACACCAATACCAAAAATTTTGCCTTCAATATCAAGGGTTCTAGCTCCATCAATTGTTCTAGACGAACCGCGTTGCGAAACAGTATGCAAGACGCTATCGAGCGCCATTGTTAAACTATAAATGTTCCCACCACCACTGTATTGAAGTCGACTGATCTCACTTAAATTCGGCTTCTCAAGATTATTTTTCAAGGCATCGGCTCTCTCTAGTTCCTTGGGTGATACGAGCAATCCTAACAATTTTTTGTTTTCTTCATATGGGAATAAATCACCCAATTTCGCTGGACTTTTAGACTTGACAACATTCATATCTTGTAAAAGCGCTGATTCCCACCCCTCAATACCTTGCTTTAAACTAGCTCTTTTCGTTTGGTCTGTTACGACGTCAAGTGCATCTTTCAACTCAGGAAGCTTTACATTTTCAATGTGCCAACGAGAGTAAAATGCAAAGGATGGCTTGGATGTATCTGATTTCAAGTCAAACTCAACAGTGTAACTGCTACTGGCGGAGCATAATACTTCATTCCATGTTATTTTTGTCACTTTGTTGTATAGCACATTGAAATTTGGTACCACGAAGACGTCTGATAAGGGCCCAGCAAGCATTGGATCTTGACTCGTCTCATAACTCCATGTCACGGTGATTTGATTTGATTCAGAATATGATTGAAACCACTGAGCACCCCATTTGGTGTTTCTCTCAGTTCCAGGGTAACCCGCTACCTCAAAAGCTTTATTACATATCAAAACGAGAGCTCCCACTCCACCACCAATACAAGAATCAGCATGGGCTTCGACGACAGTCTTTATCCCAAATCCAACTCCTTCTCTCAATTCGTTTTCCTCTTCAGTTGATGCGATGTTAATAGTAGTGGCAACATTTGTGTAGGATACATATGACTTGCCACCTGGTGGATCTCTAAGTATCATAATAGGATAATGTGTTGGAAACGCAAATGATTCTCCAGGGCTCCTTAAATAATTGCCAACGACGATAATCTTTGCTGTATGAGCAACATACTGGGTGGCACCAATGAGTTGAAGATTGATGTCTTTAGTGTAGGGAGAAATAATGTTAGGCTGGCCAGTGACAAGGGAATAAGTAAAGTGTGCATTTTGGCCATTGCTGTCATGTTGTACATCGATAATACACCCAGTGTTACAAAGCGTGAGTATTTCTTTCGTTGCTTTATCTGTGATACGGTCCATGAATGCCTTGTCGAGTACAGGGTGAGCTCCTACTTGATTTAGAATTCGTAACTTGGTTGTACTAGAGGCTATATCGCAAAGGACATTTTCTTCAATTTCGTAATATAGATCTACCCGAAAGAAAAAAAGCTGACCACTTTTTACGACATGGACAGTGTGAGTAATACCTTGCTGCTGAAGCTTATTAGATTCTGTATAATTGGCTGGACAAGATCCTTTTTGATTTGTTCGATCAGCTCCACCTAGTATTCGGAATGACAGCTTGGGTGTTCCATCATATTGGAAGCGCACATCAGAAGAGTTTGTGTCAGCAGCTTGGGTGTCACTTGTAGTGGCATTGGTCAAGTTAAATGTGCGCTCTTGAGGAGAAGTACCCTGGAAGAACTCCCACATAACCTTTTTCCGTTTATCATCATAATCTTCTATATCAACTACTTGGACGCTGACAAAATGCGCAGGTACGGAATGTTGTTGAGTATTGTTCCGTTGAATGAACTGCTTTCCTTCCCAATTACATCCCGGTAGTTTCACTTGAATAGTACTTTTCCCCAGGGTATAGTTACATTGGCCACCTACTACTTGTACGGTAAGATCTGCCATGGACGTATCTATAAAACCATGATTTTTGTAGATTCCACCTTCTTCCACCTGAATTCCTGCGTCATAGTTATTAACATTGGAAGATGGACTCGGCTCAAATGTGTGACTATGGTAGACTACACGCCACGTATGGACCGTAGAGC
>Ga0209990_10002881_pt1 | contig 12995 bp, 8 predicted proteins | sample NOAtaG_6_FD_187304 | JGI IMG/M metagenome (GOLD analysis project Ga0209990, IMG submission 187304) | Freshwater lake microbial communities from Lake Erie, under a cyanobacterial bloom - NOAA_Erie_Diel5S_2200h metaG (SPAdes) (version 2) | ecosystem: Environmental > Aquatic > Freshwater > Lake ...
GCGAATATCGGCAACTCGGCCGTCGCCTCCTCGATCGAGGAGGAGGTGGAGAAGATGCGCTGGGCGACCAAGTGCGGCGCGGACACAGTAATGGATCTCTCGACCGGCAAGAATATTCACGCGACGCGCGAGTGGATCATCCGCAATTCGCCGGTGCCGATCGGCACGGTGCCGATCTATCAGGCGCTGGAGAAGGTTGGCGGCAAGGCGGAGGAGCTGACCTGGGAGATCTACCGGGATACGCTGGTTGAGCAGGCCGAGCAGGGGGTCGACTACTTCACGATCCACGCCGGGGTGCGCCTGCCGTACATTCCCCTCACGGCGCGGCGGACGACCGGCATCGTCTCCCGCGGCGGCTCGATCATGGCCAAGTGGTGCCTTGCCCATCATCAGGAGAGCTTCCTCTACACCCATTTCCGCGAGATCTGCGAGATCATGGCCGCCTATGACGTCAGCTTCTCGCTTGGTGACGGGCTTCGCCCCGGCTCACTGGCCGATGCGAATGACCAGGCCCAGTTTGCCGAGCTGGAGACGCTTGGTGAGCTGACAAAGGTTGCCTGGGAGTTCGATTGCCAGGTCATGATCGAGGGCCCGGGCCACGTCCCGATGCACATGATTCGTGAGAACATGGAGAAGCAGCTGACGATGTGCCACGAGGCGCCGTTCTACACGCTTGGCCCGCTGACGACCGATATTGCCCCGGGTTATGACCACATCACCTCGGCGATCGGCGCGGCGATGATCGGCTGGTATGGAACGGCCATGCTCTGTTACGTCACGCCAAAGGAGCACCTTGGGCTGCCGGATCGCAAGGACGTCAAGGATGGCGTAATTGCCTACAAGATCGCCGCCCACGCGGCCGATCTGGCCAAGGGCCATCCCGGCGCGCAGCTCCGCGACAATGCCGTCTCGAAGGCGCGCTTCGAGTTTCGCTGGGAGGATCAGTTCAACCTCTCCCTCGATCCGGAGACGGCACGCGAGTTCCACGACGAGACCCTGCCGCAGGACGGGGCCAAGTCGGCCCATTTCTGTTCGATGTGCGGTCCCCACTTCTGTTCGATGAAGATCACTCAGGATGTGCGGGATTTTGCGGCGCAGCATGGACTCGATGCGACGACGGCGCTCGAGGTTGGAATGCAGGAGAAGTCGGAGGAGTTCCGACAGACTGGCGCCGAGATCTACATCAAAGCCTGAGCAACGGGCCGCTGATGTCGATCGTGGTGGTTTGAGAGAGGTGGCGGAGGTGTTCAATGGAGTCCGATCCGACGGTCAATGAGGTCGCGTCGAAATCGTCCCGGATGAAGGACGACTGGAACGATCGTGCCCGGGTCAATGCCAAATGGTATATCACGACGATCAAGCTCGATCTGACCGATGAGGATTTCGATGCCAGCGGCAGGCCGGAGGTCGAGAAGTTCATTCTTGGCGATCCGCTCCTGACCCGCCGTGATCTGAAATCCCAGCGAATGCTCGAGATTGGCTGTGGACTCGGACGGATGTCGCGCCACCTCGCCGGTTATTTTGGCGAGGTTCACGGAACCGATGTCTCCGGAGAGATGGTGCGCCAGGCGCGGGAGCGGCTGGCCAGTATCCCCAATCTCTCCTTCTTTGAGACCAGCGGGGCCGACTTTGCCGCCCTCCCCACCGCCTACTATGACCTGATCTTCTCGGTCTACGTCTTTCAGCACGTTCCCTGGAAAGAGGTGATCGAGTCGAACATTCGCGATGCCTGCCGGGTTTTGCGACCCGGCGGGCTCTTCAAATTCCAGGTCAACAATGTCAGCCATCCCGACTATGTCGGGCGCGAGAAGAACACCTGGGAGGGCACGACACTGACCGAGAACGAGTTGCGTCGCGCAGCGCGTGACAACGGGATGCGGCTGGTCAGTCTGAGTGGCATGGGAACCCAGTACTGCTGGGCCATCTACAACAAGCCGCTCGAGCATCTCGCGGATCTTCCCGGCCAGCCTGGTCGGCCGCAGATCGAGTTCTTCAGTCAGTCTGATTCACCCTCGCGGCGGGAGGTGCCGGTCGCCGGACAGCTGGCCTGGTTGACATTGATTGTCTCTGGTTTTGATCACCGGATCGTCGATGCCAACTCGGTCGTCGTCGAACTGGGAGACGATGATCTGCGTCCTTGCTACGTGGGCTGGCTTGGGGATGAATTTGCCGCAGAGATGCGCCACCAGGGCTGGCCGGACGTAGAGACGCTGACCCAGATCAACGTCGGCATTCCCCCGGGAGTCTCACCCGGCGAAGTCCGCGCCCGGGTTCGTTACCTCAACCATCCGGCTTCCGCGGCAGCGACCGTCGTCCTGCACGAAGCCCTGCCCGATGCTCCGGAGATTACCCACGTCGCCAACGATGCGGACGGCTCGCTCGACCTGCGGGTGAGTGGCGAGCGGGCGGGTTTTCGAATCTTCACGATCGGGCTCGACGAGTCGGCCGGGCCAGACAACGTGACCATTCTGCTTGATGATCTGACCATGCGCCCGGCAGAGGTCACCTATCTCCCCTCCGGAGCCATCTACAAGGTGACCGCCCGCTTTCCGGAGGGGCTGGCGCCCGGCTCCCACGACATCCGCGTCGATTTCAGGGGGCTTGTCTCGGAAATCTGTCGGATCGAAGTCCTTCCCGCCGTATAACGAGAGGGCACGCCCTGGTCGGCGTGCCCTCGAGTCATCCAAAAAAATCAATAAGATTCGAATCTTCACCCGGCCTTCTACCGGCTGGAGATTCTGGTCGCCTTCAGATTACGGTCGGCCTTGATGGCCGCTTCATCGAAGAGGATTGGACGCCATCTCTTGGCTGAGAAGAGCATCGTCTGGTCATAGAAGAAGGGCGACTCGGGATCACCCGATTGCGAGTAGGTGAGGAAAGCCTGGGCGCGGGGGCCGCGGTCGGTGAACTCCAGCGCCATGATGAAGCTCGTTCCATAGTTGACCGGGTAGCCCTCGCGGGTCAGGAAGCGGCTGCCGGTAATCTTCTCCGGCAGCGGGGACGGTTCGAGGGTGGTCCGGTTTGGACCATAGTTGACGAAGTTGGCGATCCCATCATACGCGCCATCACCGCCGTGGATCGGAATGCGCTGACCACGGCGAACGTTGTACTGGACCTTGCCGAGAGGCGTGTCGATGGCGATTCCGGCCTTGTCGAGGATCTTCACCGCTCGCGCCAGTTTGAGCAGCGACTGCGGTTCTTCGCCCTGGTCGGGCGCGAGAGTGTGCGGAGTCCCGATCGGATCCGCTGGATTGAACGGTTGGGCGAAGAAGCTGCCCTTTCGTTGCAGGTCGTTCGGATCATACTGGGTGATGAATTCACGCCAGAGCACCGGGCCGACGCTGTCGACATCGTAGCGTCCGTTCCACGCTGCCAGAATTGCGCAGGCCTTGGTCAGGTCGACCGTCTGATTGTCGAGTTTGACCGCGGGGTTCGTCTGGCAGCGGCGCACCAGCTCTCTCCGCGTCAGGTCGGCAGAGAGGCTCTGGTTGCTGAGGACGGTCGACGCCAGCTCCGTCAGGCTGAAGCGTCCGTCTCCGCCGGTCGCCTCCCGATCCTCGAGGTGGAGCACATTCATGCGCGTCCGGAGCGAGCGGGGCGTGCCCTCGGTCCCCTGGAGAGGCGAGAAGCCGGTCAGGAGCTGGCGGGGATTGGCGAGCCAGAAGCTGTCATTCGAATTGAAGACATAGTCGCGCCGCTCGAGCTGCGGAATCTTGGCGAAGGGAATCACTCCAGGCCGGGTCGAGGGATCACTGATCCACTCGTTGAGCGAGTCGCTGCCATTGAGCAGGACCAGTCCGCGTTCCCAGGCCGACTTGACGAGGAAATCACTATCTTTCTTCTTGTTCCAGGCGGCGAGCGCTTCCGGCTTGAGGTACGGAGTCGCCGCGCTGTCGGTATACCAGGCCCGTCCGTCGGCGCTGGTGGCGATCGTGTTGACCCACGGCATCGCGTTGTATTTGGCGTGGGCGTCTTTGAACTCTTCGAGGTTACGGGCGCGGTTCATGGCATACCACTGCGCCTGGACGCCCGTATTGCTCTCGTTGGCGTCACGAACGGTGATGGCCCGTTTGGCCGTCCAGCCGAAACCGGGGAAGTTGAGGATCGGGCCATAGTGGCTGAACCAGATCCGGCGCACCACATTCTCGGTCACCCCGTTGGGTTTGCGGACGGCAACGGTCACCTCACGGCTGGTCATCGCGCGCTCCTGGCCGTCATAGAGGTAGGTGGTCGGTTTTCCGGCCACCAGATCGAGCGTGTAGACGGTGAACCGTTTGCCAGCCGAGACCGTGTGGGTCCAGGCGATAGCGCGGTTGAAACCGATCGAGACGCCGGGAGAGCCGAGCAGCCCTACCCCATAGACGTCGACCTCGCCGGGAATCGTCAGATGCTTCTCCCAGAAGCGATTGGCGCCGACCCAGGGGTAGTGGGGGTTGGCAATCAGCATTCCCCGCCCACTCTCCGTCTTTTCACTGCCGAGCGCCCAGCCATTGCTGGCCCAGTCGGATTCCGGCAGATCCGGAGGCGTGACCTGGGCCGTCCCGTTCCCAGGCGGGGCCGCCGTGGCGATCATATCGGCAAAGTTGGTCGACGTGATGACCACGCTCTGATTGTAAGCCAGCAGATCGATGGCCGAGATTGGCAGAACCCATTCCTGGCCGCGACACCATCCTTTGACGCCGCCGAAGCCAACCTCGCTCAGGTACTGATTGTAGCCGGCGACATATCCATCGACCGTTTCGCGGAGTTCTCTGGGCATGGTCCGGTACATCTCGCGCGCCTGGTCGTAGAGGTTGAGCGCGCGCATCGTCAGATCAGAGTTGAGGTGGCGATCGCCCTCTCCGGCGCCAAAGTAGCGGGCCCGATCGCCGCGGGCACGGACGACCTGGTCGGCCAGCGAGCAGAAGTGGTCCTGGGCAAAAGCGTATCCCTCACCGAAGGAGAGACTGCCGACATCACTGGCCGTGATATGCGGAATGCCATGGCTGGTGCGGCGGATCTCTGCTTTGTATCGTGGTCCTGACTGTGAAAAGGCTTGGTTGAAGAGGGTTGCCCCAACCAGGGCAATGAGCATCAGCCGGGCAGCCAATGGACGGCGTCTCTGTCGCGAAGACATGTTTCGGTACCTCCGGGAAGTTCGAATGTTCAGGGTGTTAGGCCAATTTTGAATATACTTCACGTTCAGGAACGCTGCAATTCCCCGACCGATCGGAGTGGTTCGATCATTCGCAGCCCCTTCTTCTCCAGCGCCTGGTAGCAGTCAGGCAGATCAAAGCTCTTCAGGATGCCGGGAATGATGCAGGAGAGCGGACACTGGTACTCTTCGGTCGTGGCGACGTCGGTGTAAGAGGTGAGCGGGTGTTTCAGCGTCACCTGGGTGACGCTCTCGCTGAGCACGGCGGCGAAGGTGGCCGGCAAAGTGCCGCGGCCCCGGGCGACGAGATGGATCGGCCGCTGGCCGTACCCTTCGAGCCAGGAGATGACCCGCAGAAGATCATAAGTCCGACGACCGATGAGCGGCTCGTCGAGCATCAGTGAAAATCCCGCGTAGAGATACTCACTGCTATAGGGCAGGTCGAAACGATCTTCACCCGCCGTGTTCGGGATCGATTCGCCAATGCCGCGCACATCGCAGGCGTAGACGACTGCTTCTGGTGAGTTCGCCAGCAACTCCCGAACCAATGGTTCCGTGCGCAGCTCGGCGTCGCTCGAGAGGTGAGAGACGTAGAGAATGGTCGCGCCGGCCCCTTTCGCCGGACGGGAGAAATGGCTTGTCCCGGAGAGGCGGTAGACGAGCGCCTGGATACCCGGTTCGGTCTCGACGGCATAGGTGGTGAACTTCGGGCGTGGATAGCCGCGCGGACTGATTTCACGCAGGATGCGGGCGTCGGGTCGCGGCGGCGAGGCCGGAAGCCGGAGCACGGTCTTGATGGCCGTCGGCAGCGCGGCCGCGGTGACCGGGCGCCGTTCCCGCGCCAGTCGACGCGCCGCTTCAGCCGTGAAGGAGAAGACGCTGCGTGAGCCGAGCGCGGCGACCTGTCCGGCTGGCGTCACCTGCAGCGTCTCGTCCTTCTCCAGGACGATCTCCGGCTCGGCGGTGATCTGCGCCGTGCGTCCGGTGTGGCGATGGAACCAGCGGTACATGGCCTCGCGGTTCTCCTTCGAGTAGCCGTGCGGGGTCGGGCCGATGTGCAGGGCGATCTTCTCCGGGGCTCCGAGCAGCGTGTAGAGCCGCTTCAGGCGGCGATAGGCCTCCTCAGCGCCACGGACGTCGAAGTAGTCCTTCTCCTTGGCGAGAATGATGACCGGTTTGGGGGCCATGGCGGCAATGAAGTCGTCGAGGTCGAGTCCGTTGGCGAGAGCGCGTGGCGGATACTGCTCGCTGTCCTGCGGCAGCTCATTCTCGATGTTCCGGCGCAGCGTGGTGATGAAGCATCCCGGAGCGGCCATGGCCCAGCGGTCATCGAGTCCGCAGAGCCAGGTGGCCACTGTTCCGCCACCTGAATTGCCGGTGACCCCGATGCGCCGCGGATCGACCTCCGGTCTCGTCTCGAGATAGTCGAGGGCGCGGATCGCGTCCCACGCCCGCCAGAAAGGAAAGTTCTCCCCGGTCAGCAATTGCTGGTTCCCAAGGTGAAGATGCTCGTCAACGCCGACGCCGATTCGTGATCCACCCTTCCCGTCCGGATACTGGAGCCGCTCTCCCTGACCGAGTGGATCGATGATGAAGACGACATAGTCCAGTTTCGCCAGCCCCTGGGTGAAAGACTGGTAGGTCTCGATCGCCTTGCCATTGTTCGAATGGCCGCAGGTGGCAATGACTCCCGGGAGTCGACCTGACGCCCCCTTGGGTCGCCGCGGCAAGTAGAGATTGCCGGTGACGAGCAGCCCCGGTCGGCTTTCAAAGAGGATCTTCTCAATCCGGTAACTCTCCCGCTCGACGGTCCCGGTAATCTGCGCCCGGAGCGGAGTCTTTTCGGGCAGGGGGCCGAAGCAGTCGCGGACCCGCTGGCGAATGTCGCGCTGGTAGGCAAGCGCATCCGCTCTTGTTCGCAGCGCCTGCTTCCGCGCCAGTCCGACACGCTCGATCTCGCGGACACGGGCGACATAATATTCCTGCAGCATGCGCGGGAAACGGTTGAGCGGGGTCAGCTCCGGTGTTCCCCCAAAGCCCGACCCACCCATCGCCAGCCCCGCTGCGCCGAAGCTCGCCAGACCAATCCATTCCCGCCGCGATAACTCTCCCGCCAGTCTGTTCTTCGCCATCAACTTGCCTCTCCTTTGTTCGATGATCGTGGAATTTATCCCAACCTTTGCCAAAACTGAAGTCGACCGCAGATTGACAAGCATCGATTCGATCTCTGATCATCAAATGCTGATTACCGCAGCCATTCTCAATCCGGGGAGTTGAAGTAACACTTGACCGAACAACTGCTGACAATTGCCTTAGGCCCGATACTCATTCTGCAGGGGCGGTATGTCCGGCTCCGTGTGCCGCGATTGCCCGAACCGCCCGGGGATCGCCACGGCGTGACCGGGAGCGGCCCGCCGCTGCGGCTACTGATTCTGGGCGATTCTGCGGCGGCCGGCGTCGGCGCGGCATCACAGGCAGAGGCCCTCTCCGGTCGGCTTGTCGACGGACTGCGCCAGGACTACCACGTCGACTGGCGGCTCGAGGCGCGAACCGGCGCAACCACCCGCCAGACCATCTCCCGTCTGCGGCGGATCGGGAGCACCGGTCAGGCGCAGTTCGATGTGCTCCTGACCTCGCTCGGGGTCAATGATCTGACGAGCAATGTTGGCGAGTCCAACTGGCTGGCCAGTCAGCGTGAACTGCGTGAGATGGCGCGACAGAATCTTGGCGTCCGCCTCCTGCTCGTGACGACCATCCCGCCGATCGGTCACTTTCCCGCTCTTCCGCATCCGCTGCGCTGGTATCTCGGCCGGCGGGCCGATCGCTTCAACCGCCTCCTGCAGCACGATCTCAATGATGACCCCGCGACATCGCTCGTCGATCTTCGCTTCTCCCTCGATGCGCGGCTCATGGCCAGCGACGGTTTCCATCCGGGGCCGGAGATCTATGCGGAATGGGCACGCCGCGCCGCCGCGCTGATCCGCACCAAGCTGCCCCCCGCAGGGTTCCGGTAGGGCGCGAAACCAGGGGCAGCATCGATCCACCGCGCGTCAGCAATCTCTGCCCGATTATCTCCGCTAACCCTGTCCAGAATGGCTGCCGCGGCATATAATCGCGAACGTCATCGGACAGCTTCTTCTGTCCACCCCAAGTAAAACTGACCCACATAAAACTGAAAGGATCAGAATCTTATGAAGCGAGTGCTCTTCCTTGCACTATTTACGCTGGCCATCTCATCCCCACTCCTTGCCCAGGCTCGCTATGACCTGCTGATTCGGGGCGGCCACGTCATCGATCCAAAGAACAGCATCGACGGACCATCCGATGTGGCGGTCAAGGATGGTAAGATCGCCGCCGTCGAAAAGACGATCGATCCGGCGCTGGCCTCCCGCGTCGTCGATGCGAAAGGGCTCTATGTCACCCCGGGGCTGGTCGACATGCACGTCCATCTCTACACGGGAACCGGGTTGAAGACGCTGACTGGTGATCAGAGCGTCTATCCGGACGGTTTCAGTTTCCGGGCCTGCACAACGACCATGGCTGATGCGGGCACCGCCGGCTGGCGGAATTTCGAGGATTTCAAGCAGCGGGTCATCGATCGCTTCAAGACCCGGGTCTACGCCTTCGTCAACATTGTCGGCGATGGGATGAACGGCCAGAATGAACAGGATGTCAGCTCGATGGATTCGCAGGCGGCGGCGGCAATTGCCCGAAAGCATGCGGAGACGGTGGTTGGTTTCAAGACGGCCCACTATTCCGGTCCGGACTGGAGCGCCGTCGATCGTGTCCTCGAGGCGGGTCGCCTCGCCAATCTGCCGGTCATGGTCGACTATGGAATCGTCGTCCCCGAGCGGCCCCACGAAGAGTTCTACCTGAAGAAGATGCGTCCGGGTGACATCTACACCCACATGTGGCGAAAATTCGATCCGACGATCGATGAGAAGGGGAAGGTTCGCCCGTATCTCTTCGCGGCGAAGAAGCGCGGCGTCATCTTTGACGTCGGCCACGGCGCCGGAAGCTTCATCTGGCGTTACGCCGTTCCGTCGATGGAGCAGGGCTTCATTCCCGACTCGATCTCGACCGATCTCCACACGGGCAGTATGAACGCCGGAATGAAGGATATCGTCAATGTCATGTCGAAGATGATCAACCTGAACATGCCGTTGTCGGAAGTGGTCCTCAAATCGACCTGGAATCCGGCGAAGTATATTCGCCGCGAAAAGCATGGCCATCTCTCGGTTGGCGCGCCGGCCGATGTAGCCGTCTTTCGTCTCGAGCGTGGCAAGTTTGGGTTTGTCGATTCCGACCGGTTCGTGCGCGCAGGGAACCAGCGGCTGACCTGCGAGATGACCGTTCTCAACGGCAACGTGATGTGGGATCTCAACGGTTTGAGCAGCGATCCGTGGGATAAGAAGTAATGCTGCGGCGGGTGGTGGGGCCGTTTCTCCACCACCCGGCCGGTTGGTCTATTTGATCAATTTGAGTGTTCCAAACGACTCGGGAACGTGGTAGGTCGGACTGTTGGTTGGTTGCCAGGCGATGTGCTTGCGCCGTGGTCCACTGCCGCCCGATCCACCCGGTCCCTGAATGCGATAGAAGTTGATCCGCATGGTATTGCCGACCGCCGCCGCGCGCTGATCGATCTTCGCCATGGGAATACTCATCTCGCCGTACCAGATCTTTCTCGCTGGATCGAGGCGGGCTTTGACTTTGTATCCAGAGTTCCAGCCGACATTATGGTTGGGTGGATCGGTTGAGCGATCGATGTCGAGGTCGACCCACTCACCCTGCGGCGAGACCTGAAACTCGGTGTAGTGCTTGATATTTTTAAAATCGGTCCCGATAAAGGCTTCCGCGACATCCCACTCCCAGAGCTTGTCGGTCTCGGTGGTGGTCGATGGTTTAGCGATCAGATTGAGTTCTTCATACGGGCAGATGAAGAGCAGGTAGAGATTGCGGCCAGTCCAGCGCGAGCGGATCTCGGTGCGGTGGCCGGGGACCAGCTCTCCGCGCTGGTCACGCTCGGTGAAGACCCCGCGGACGGTGCGCCAGTGTGGAGCCTCGGGATCTGCGGTCAGGCCAAAATCGCTGGCCGACCGCAGGCTTTCGATCGTCCGCGTCTCCTGGGCCATGGCGATCGTCAAGCCAAGCAGGGCCCAGGCCATCGCCGTCTTTAATACTATGTTCATTGCGTCTCCTCTCCAAAGCGACCGGTTCGCCATAGTGGCAGGTTCGAAAGATTCAAATCAGAATGTTGCAGGTTGGATTGCCAGCCGGAACATCATGCCTCTGCTGGCGGGATTTGTCATCCTCGTTGCGCTCTGCTCGCTGGCCACGGCCCAACCCATCCGGGTCGAGGAGAGCCGTTACGCGATGGGAAGTCTCTATGTCATCGAGGCCTGGGGAGAGGATCGGCCACGTCTGCAGCGGGCTCTCCAGGAGGCCCTCGATGAGGTCGACCGGCTCGATCGCTTGTTGAGCCACTACAAGAAGGAGAGCGAGCTCTCGCGGGTCAATCGCGAGGCCTGGCCGGGGCCGGTACGGACCGATCAGGAACTCTTTGATCTTCTTGAAGCCTCGCTGAACTACAGTCGCGCGTCGAACGGCGCCTTCGATATCAGCGTCGGACCATTGATGCGTGCCTGGGGCTTCTTTCGGGGCGATGGCCGCTATCCCCGCGATGCGGAGCGGCGGGAGGCGCTGGCGCGCATCGGTTACCGGAAGGTCAAGCTCGCGCGGGCGACCCGCTCGATCACCTTTACCCAGCCCGGGGTCGAGCTCGATCTTGGCGGGATCGGCAAGGGCTATGCGGTCGACCGCGCCGGGACGGTCCTTCGCCGGGCCGGCGTCGCCGCGGCCCTGATCAGCGCGGGTGGAAGCTCGATCCTCGCGATTGGCCATCCACCCGGCAAGAGTGCCTGGACGGTCAGTCTCCAGGATCCCTATGACGCCGAGAAGCCGGCGCTTCCAATTCAACTGCGGGACGAGGCACTCTCCGTCTCTGGCAGCGCGGAGAAGTTCTTTGAGCTGAACGGGCGACGCTACTCGCACATCATGGATCCGCGAACCGGCCACCCGGTCGAGTCGGTGCTGAGCGTCGCCGTGGTCAGTCGAACCGGGATCGATGGCGACGCGCTCGATAATGCCTTTTTTGTCCTTGGGCCACGCCGCGCGAGCGGACTCAGGAGAAGATACCCGGTCAGAGAGGTGATCTTCTTTCTTCCCCACCCGAAGAGAAAATGGATGATGGTTCGCCGCTGATCGGCTCCTGGCGGACCACTGCCACCGGACTGATCGAAGCAGCTGGTCGTCGATCATCTCTACTGCACTTTTTTCCTGGATTACCTGGATTGCCAAGATGGATAGATGGCCAGTCTATCTGTGGCATTGTTCTGTCTGCCGCGTGTGTCAATTACACCGGGAGCGAGGAGAGTTGGAAATGCGGGTCTGAAGACCCGCGCCCCCAGTATCAAGACCTCCTTGACGAGCAGTTTTTTAAGCGTGACAGTCTGCGTCAGGGGAGGCTTGAGACTGGGAGCGTCGTCGACTTCAGCGGAGATCGATCACCGCGTAGGTTCCCATCTTCGGGATCGTTCCTTCATAGACCCCCTTCGTGACGAGAGTCTCTTCGAGGTTCTCTTTGGCGAAGCCGAGGGCGGCGAGGGTTCCCGAGCGATAGTTGCCGCGAACCCTAATCCGCAGCCCCTCTGCCTGCCGTCCGCTGTAGTTGAGGAGATGGACGCGTCCGCGCGCGCCATCACCCGTCAGCCGGGCAATGATGATCTCTGAGCCATAGACCCGCAGGCTGCGGTTCTCATCGCCGATCTTCACCCGGATCGTCTGGGCGAAGGCGCTCGGGTCGGCGGCGTCAGCCTCCGGATACTCCTTTGTGCCAAGCCGGATGTTGATCGGATAGCTTGCGACCGGCGCGGGAACGATCCGGTAGAGGAGGTTCCGACGCGTGAGGAGGTTGAGTACCTCGTCGATCTGCGGCGAGTTATTGTCGACGACGGTAAAGTCGGCGACGATCGGAAGCCGCGCCACCGGCAAGCGGCGGAGGTCGTTGATCGTTCGGGCAGCCATCTCCAGGTCTTCGCGCGCCACCTTGAGCAGGGCGTTCACCCCGTAGGCGTAGGCCTCGGCGGCCGCGAGCCCGGCCTTTCCGGCGGGCAGTTCATCATAGATAAACTTACCGGCTGGGTATTTGGTGAAGACCCAGCCGTTGGCATCGATCCACGGGCGGCGGGTGGCCGAGGCGACATTGCCGCGCCCGGCCAGTTTGGGCACCGCCACCGGCCGGTGGTTTGCCAGATCCGTCTCCCCTACGCCGTGAATCCGCAGTCCTGACTTCTGCCACGCGGCCACCTCGGCCGCCGGGACGGCCAGCTCAACCACCCCGGCCTTTCTGACCTCCTCGACCGTCGAGACTCCACCCGTCCAGTAGATGAGCGGCCCACCGCCCGTTTCGACGCTGGTCGGCAGGGTCTCGTTCAATCCGGCCTTGGCGCCGGGCAGGATCGACAATCCACTGAGAAGCAGCAGAATGATCCCCCATCTCATAGTTCGATCTCCCGTAAGCTGATCTTGGTGATGTCGGCGACGCCGAGGCCAAGTTTCGCGGCAAACTCGACGTGGCCCGGCTCACGGATGATGATGTTCACATTCGGATCATCATCGCGCTTCTTCCCATTCATGAAATCGAGCGTCTTCTCGTTGCGATCCCAGATCGAGATCGCCCCCTGACGCTTCCGCTCCTCATCGATGATGTCGATCAGGAGCCGATCGATCGCCACCGGATCGGTGCCGAACATGATCGTCCGCGGGAAGAAGACATACTTGAGTGTCGACGCAAAGGGGCCGG
>Ga0209990_10002884_pt1 | contig 12982 bp, 9 predicted proteins | sample NOAtaG_6_FD_187304 | JGI IMG/M metagenome (GOLD analysis project Ga0209990, IMG submission 187304) | Freshwater lake microbial communities from Lake Erie, under a cyanobacterial bloom - NOAA_Erie_Diel5S_2200h metaG (SPAdes) (version 2) | ecosystem: Environmental > Aquatic > Freshwater > Lake ...
CCCCACCCCCCAACTAAATTCCCTTACAAATTCCCAACTCCCATCCCGATATCAATCCCAACAGTCATTGCCTGAATCTGGCATATCATGCTATCAAACCGATTCGAATCAGCGTTTTTGCTACAACTTCAAAACTCCCCAGTCACTGAATAGTAACTCAACTTCATGCTAAGGATTAAACCATTGCACCCCACCTTCATCCTACAATCATAAAACAAGCGCAATATGAGAAACGCATTCCTGGTGTTGATGGTGCTTTACGGCGCCGGCACCGCAACCGCACAAGAGTCTGAGCCCTGCAAGGGCCCTGGTATGCCGTGGATGGAAACACTGGCAGACAGCATCGGAATTACTCCCGAACAGCGTACACAAATCGATGCGATTCAAACAGAAAGCTGCCGCAAGGTACAGGCCGCCATCCAGGAAGCCGGTGGCAACCGCGAACAGGCCAAGCCCGCTTTACAGGTCATTCGCAAGGAAGCACACGCCGCGGTTCAGGCCGTATTGACGCCGGCGCAACGCTCTAAACTCGCGCAAATGCGGGGTCGGCGTATGGAATCTCGCCAACACGGTTCCGGTCATTTCGAGCAATGGAAAGATAGCTTGAACCTGACGGAATCTCAGCTAACTGCCATCCGTGCTATCCGTGAAGACGCCATGCGCCGGAGCAAAGAAGCCATTGCAGCAGCCGGTGGTGACCGTGAAGCCGCCAAAGAACAATTGAAAAACATCCGCAGCGAAAGCAAAGAAAAAACCATGGCCGTGCTCACACCTGAGCAGCGCGAACGCTGGAAAACCATACAAGCCAGTAAAAAGCCGCAGCGCAGTCCGGAAGCAAAAGCCATCATGCTTACTGAACGTATGAAGGAACAACTGCAGCTCAACGAAACCCAGGTTGTACAAATAAATGCCCTGCACCTGAGCCTTGTAAACCAGCGTCGTGCATTGAAGGAAAAGGCCGGACAAGGCGCAGCTGAAGCAGAACTTAAGCCCTTGCGGCTGGCGATGATGCGCGATTATAAAACCGGTTTGTCTGGTGTGCTGACTCCCGCGCAACAGGAAACCATGCGCCGTATCAACGAGGAAAAGCGCACAGAACGCGGGAAGCCGCATCCTGTGAAGCCTTGATATCTTGAAATCCAATACTTTACAAAAGCACACTTCGGGGTGCTTTTTGTTTTTTCGATGGAATTGCCCAAATTCACGGATCAGCTACCCTGCTGTTTCGAAATATGAAGACACCTTTACTCCTGCTTTTGCTGCTGTTGCCCGGACTGGCCATCGCACAGTTTACAGCCACCGGCGCTGTATTGCACGACAACGTGGAACGCAAGGCACAGCGACTGCACAACCTCCGCAGTGCCACCAATCCCAAGCAGTGTGGAACCGATACCGTAGAATATGTGCTGTATAAGACGACGCAATTCAACTCGATATCCATACGCCGCGGGTCTTCACTCGGACAGTACTATCCAGCCCCGCAAACCATGACGGTGAAAGGGTTCCAGTTTTATGCCTGGGCCCTGCAGACGACTCCTGCCCGTGCCTATACCATGCGGCTGATCTGCAATCTTTACAAAGCAGGAACCGATTCGCTTCCTTCAGGCTCGCCGATCGCCAGCGATACCATTACGGTGGATACCACCTTCGGTGGCGGTACGCTGACCAGACTGCAGAAAATCGCGGTGTTCAAGAAACCGGTTACACTCGATTACCCCTACATCATTACTGTTGAAACCGATAGCGTGAATGTGGGAGCGGGGGTGGTTGCCAACAGTTGGCAAAACCGCAATGGACGACGCGAGAATCTGTTGGTCGGTTCTGTGAGCGGACGCTGGTACAAAGGCTTGAACCTGAATATTTCCGGCGTTACCCTCGATGCCGATATGGCCATGTATCCGATCATTTCCGTGAAGTTCGGAACGGATTTCACCATCAATTACGATCCCTGTTATCCCGTCAACGATTCGGTGCGCTTCACCAACCAAAGCAAGAAGAATGTCGTGGGCAGCAGGGTGTACGATTGGTATACTTACAACAACCTCGAGCGTTTCAATCATCTCTGGAACCCGGGCATCAACCCGTTCAGCAATTTCTCATCCATCAGTTTCGTCCAGAAGTACAGCACCAAGGCCAATTATGATGTGCGCCTCATCACGACACACCGGCCTTGGGCAACAACAGCCTGCATCGATACAACGATCAAGCGCATCTTTTTCCGCCCGGGAAGTCCTTTGATTACGGGCAGGGCTGATGCCTGCAAAGGCGATACGGTTACCGCCAAGGCCGCGGTGGATGCCGGCGCGACCGTGCGCTGGTTCCGCAAGTTTTCCGATACCACTGCCTTCCTTACTTCCAGCGATTACACCATTAACGGCATCAGCGCAAACGATACGGTATATGTGCAGGCCGTGAACGGAACCTGTGTGAGCGGTAAGCTGTTGTGGGTGACGCGTGTAAGCGAATATCCCGGTAACCCTGTGGTGCGCAACGATTCCGTTTGTTCCGGTTCGGCGGCCAACCTTTCCGCACGCAGCACCGCTGGCATCATGGAATGGTACAATGCCGCCAGCGGAGGTTCGCTGGTTTATACCGGCGATGTGCTTGCTACCGGATTGCTGTTCAAAGACACCAGCTTCTGGGTACGGGCCAATAACAACGGATGCCTGAACAAGGGCGGGCGTGTATTGGTACAGGCGCTGGTGGGTTCTCAGTTCGCACCCGATGCGCCCGAGGTGGTGCGCGATACAGCGGTATGCCTGCGCCCGATGCAGGAAGTAGTCTTGCCCGCCAGCCATAAATCGGGCAACCTGCGCTGGTACGATGTTCCCTCCGGCGGAACACCCATTGCCGGCGGCGATACTTTCCGATTTACACCTGCCGCGCGCAGGGATTACAACTGGTACGTGGATAATTTCGACGGAACCTGCGCCAGTACCCGTGTTGGCATCCGTGTTTCGGTTGGCGATTACCCGAATGTCAGCAACAAGACCGGATCAACCGTTTGTGCCGGCGATAGCATGAATTTCAGCGCGTCTGTTCCGTTTGGTACCTTGCGCTGGTACACCAGCGATACGGCACAGAATCCGTTGTTTGAAGGAAGTTCGATCCGCAGCCTCCATCCGGCCGGAACCGTGCGTTGGTATCTCGAAAGCCGCAGCGGAATTTGCGTGGCGCCAACCCGCGAAACGTTGACCGGACAAGTGAATGCCCCGCCTTCCCTGAGCGGCATCAATGCCCCGACCATTTGCAGCCGCGGAACAGCCCTCCTGAACGCCAATACCAGCTTCGGCACCGTGCGCTGGTACGACGATCCGGATACCGATATCCCCTTGGCCAGCGGAAACACTTTCCGCACTCCCAGCCTCCTTGGAACGACTACCTATTATGTACAATCCGAGCACCTCGGTTGCGTATCAACGCGTGTGCCTGTTACAGTGCGCGTGAATCCGCGTCCTGCAGCCGGTTTTACCTGGACGCTCAGCTGGCAACGCCGGGTGGTATGTACTCCGATCAGTACTGCGGGTGTCACCAGCTTCTGGGATTTCGGCGATGGCAAGACTTCAACGGCCAATGTGGGTGTGAATGTCTATGCGGTCAACGGAACCTATACCGTGCGCCTCATCCAGACGAACACCACGACCGGTTGCAAAGACACGGCCGATATCCCGGTAGTGGCCAATCATACCGGTGTCCAGACCATCGAAATGCAGGCATTGAGCGTGTATCCCAATCCGCTCTCGGCCGGCGAAAGCTTCCGTTTCAGCGGAGCCTTGGCGACTGCTCCGGTTCAGGCCTTGTACATCACCGACATGACCGGCCGCGTAGTCTATGGCAGCGGTAACCTGCAGGGAACGGAATTGCGTATTCCATCTGCGCTCAGCCCTGGTTTATACCAAATCCAGGCGCGCAGTGGCAGCCAATGGTACAGCGCACGGATACAGGTGCAGTAAAGCACAGGTTCTGCTAAGGCAATTGAGCCCCACAGGGGCGTCATATCACTAGCCCCGCAGGGGGTGTTGTTATTCCCGTTTCACATCCACGATTTCCCCATCGGCATGCATAGACAGGAGCTTTTTGACGTGCATGCGCATGGTATGCCCTTCAAAAGGCTGCAGGTGTAACTTCGTCAGGCCGGTCCGTTTGTTGCTTGTTAATGCGCTGAATTGCACTTGCACGCTGTCGCCTTTGAGCGCCTGCACCTGCATGAGGGTATAGGCATCTGCACCGAGGCGCACTTCGTACACATCGCCGCGTTGGGGCGCTTGCAGCCAGGCGGCATTGCGTTCGCTGCGGCGGCCGCTTACATAAACGCTGTATACCACCAATCCGCCGAAGATGATCAGCCCCGTGTAATACCAGGCCGGTGTGCGGTGCGTTTGCCGCATTTCCGCCAACTGATCCTGTTGCAGCTCATTGAAATCTTTCGCTTTCACCTTATGGGCACAATGTTGACAGCGGATTTCTCCCTTACGGCCAACAGGAAACAATGGCAGCCAAAGCGCATGCACATACCGCTGCAAGAGGTGCATCTCGCGGCATTCGCGGCGCTCACAGATCGGGCAATTGCCGGGCAAAGGGGCAGCAGCCAGCTCGCTGCTGCGGATTCCGTAGATCATGGGTGGGGAAGGTAATACAGGGTTGTATTGGTTCTGGGTGTACCAGGCTTCATGCTCGTTGCTCAAAGTTAAATGACTACTTTGACACAGTTCAGCGAGCACCCTTTTCGCGAATGATCGACAAGCGATTATCCTCACTGAATTTTCTTCTGGTTCTCATTTTTTCAAAGTTCATGATGAGACCTAAGTTATTTTCACTTTTTACTCCAGCCATTTACGGGACTAAGACACGGAATACACAGCCAGCCTTACCAAAGAAGGCAAAGCCGAAATCCTGGGTTTTATTCAGGAGTGTATGGCGCAATCCTGAACTTGGCAGTTTGCTTGAAGCTTAACGAAGCAAATGATGAGGCTATTGTACAGCCGCAGGTTGGAAGTATCTTCATTTTAGAATTCGCGAGAAGTCCCTTTGCCCTTTCCGCCCAATGCCACCCCACTATTTTACAACTATAAAAGCTTGCGCTTGGCTGCTGATGGTTTTGCTGCGCAGCACTGCGTAATACATTCCTGCCTCCCAATCGTCTGTTGTGAGTTGGGTTTGCTTGGTAAACACAGGTAGTGTTTTCAACAAACTTCCCGCTACATCATAAATAAGTATCTCTGCGGGCTCTGAAAACGTTGGAGTTGTGAGTTCAAATGCAACAGTCCCCGATGATGGGTTGGGATAGATTTTTAATTGACTCTCTTGCCTTTCATTGTCGCGTATTCCATTGGTGCCATTTACCACCACAGCAATGCTTTTTGTGGTATCGATGCACGTTGCGGAATAGGAAATAACAGCCTTATAATTGCCTTGTTCCTTTGCATACAACACTGGGTTATTCGAACTCGAAATCTGGGTATTATTCAAAAACCACTGATACTGTATTCCCCCTGTATTGGCGAGCAATTCCACTGAGTCTCCACTTTGAATAGTAGTCGCACCAATCGCTTCGAGTGAAGCGTTGTTCTTAAGCAAGTTGCAAATGTCAATGTTAAACACCCCGGTAGAAACACCCGCATACAAGGTTGAACCACTGATGTAAAGTTTATTTATCGTAAGGTTTGACAATCCGGTATTCAAAGCTACCCAATTCAATCCTTCATCGGCTGAATAAAAAACGCCGCCACCATTCGTGCCGGCAAAGATTACATTCCCAATTACGGCAAGGCTATTTATGGCCGTCGTGCTGATGCCATTGATCTTTCTAGTCCAGTTTTTCCCATCATCATATGAGAAGTAAACACCATCATATTGGGAGGATGTTCCGCTATTTTTTGTTCCGGCAATAAGTATAGAATCATTTTTAACACCCAAACAATAAATGTCTTGAAAAGAGGATGACTGACCAACTTTTATTCCATTACCCGCTGCACCATACCAGGTTACCCCATTGTCATTGGATGTCTGCAAATACCCTGAACCCTGAAAAGAAGCCATCATAAAGCCTGTCTTTCGCACAATATCTGTATTTCTGCCTTGCCAACTTGTATTGGACGATACCCAGGTTAGTCCTTTGTCTGTAGAATACCACACGCCTGTCCCATTCATACCGATAACATAATTAGATCCACTCAACACAACGGTATTCACATCTTGAAAGCTATACACTGTGGGCATGGAAGTCCAGCTATACCCATTATTGGCAGATTGGAACAACTGCTCATAACTGGCTACCAAGAGTTTGGTCCCATCTTGGGCAATAGATTTTGCAGTCGTAGTTATTCCTATGGCTTTGCCCCAAGAGTTTCCACTGTTATCGGTGTAATATATTCCGGTATCGGTGCCCGCAAGAAGGTTATTGTTGGACACGTGCAACGAAACCACATTCTTAGGGAGATTAGGCATTTTTGTCCATTGGCCATAAAGAGAGACGCTTAGCAAAAGGGCTAACGTTGATGTTACAATTGTCTTTTTCATCATTTTATCTGTTTTTCAAAATCCTACTCGAATGGCTATTCGGTAGCACCTTGTTTGTCTGTCTACAATTCGTTAAACATGTGCAAGCATTGCAAAAAAAACAATGCTCAGGCATGGGAGCAGTGTGTGAAAAGATTTGTGTAATCCCTTCCCCTCACTCATGCCTTAACGCCTCGATCGGATCCAGCCTGGCCGCTTTTACCGCCGGATATAGCCCGCTCACGAGGCCAACCAGGGTGCAAACGGCTACCGCCAGGCCGATCCAGTTCCAGGGCATGATGAAGCCGCCTTTGACAGCCGCACTGATGGCGTTCCCGATCAGGAGTCCTAGCACAATACCGGCTGCGCCGCCAATCTGGCAAATCACCACCGCTTCGCTTAAGAATTGATTGCGGATGGTTTTACGGGTCGCTCCCAAGGCCTTGCGCGTACCGATCTCGCGGGTGCGTTCCGTTACCGATACGAGCATGATGTTCATGAGGCTGATCGCTGCGCCCAACAAGGTAATCACGCCGATCAGGGTGCCCGCCACGCTCACCGAGCGCAGGTTGTCGATGGCTTCGCGGGCCAGGGCGTCGCTGCGCACGAGTTCGAAATTGTCCTCCAGGTGCAGGCCCAGTCCGCGGATGCGGCGGAAGGTGAGGTAGGCTTCCTGCTGCGCGGCGTCGAGGTCTTTGATCTCCGTTACCGAGACATTGATGAAGTACGATTCGGCGCCGCTGGCCAATTGGTTGCGGCCGGTGCTAACGGGAAGGAATACCACCCGGTCGCCGCCCGACATGCCGAGGCTCGAGCCCTTCGTTTCCAACACGCCCACCACGCGTAGCCGCGCGCTGCCGATGCGGATAATGCCACCCAGGGCCGAAATCTTCGGAAACAGTTGCAAGGCCACGTCTTTGCCGATGATCGCCACCGGCAAGGCAAGGTCTACGTCGGTCGAAGTGAAGTTTCGTCCGCTTTCGACGGCATAGCCTGCCGTTTCGAGGTAGCGGTCGTCGACGCCTTGCACGCGGATATTCGGATTGGTCTTGAGGTTGCCGGCTTTGACGGTGGCAGTGAAATTGAGGTTAGAGCTCACCGAAACGGCTGCCGGGAAAGTGAATTCGCGCTTGAATCGGCTGGCCTGAGACCAGGTAATGGTTTTGTATTCGATCGGCGCCTGCCTGCGTCCGCTGAAACTGGACTGGCCTGCGCGGTTGCGTATGTTGAAGGAGTTGGTGCCCATCCGCGAGAAACTTTGCGTGATAGCGCCTTTCATCGCTTCTATAGAAGTGAGGATGCCGACCAAAGCACCAATCCCGATGGCTATGATCAGGCAGGTGATGACGGTGCGCAGCAGATTAGAGCGCACAGCATCCAGGCCCTGGCGGATGTTCTCGCGTAAATTCAAGGGTGGAAAGTTAGTGCCTTGCGCGCATGAGATGAAAACAGAAATGGACGGGCCGACCGGAACACAAGATTAAAGGTAGGGCTGGTTCGCCCGGCGCTTGGTTGCAGATCAGGAAACTTCAGGCAGAGAACGACTGGCCGCAGCCGCAGGTTTCCGACGCGTTGGGGTTGCTGAAGGTGAAGCCGCGGTTGTTAAGGCCTTCTTCCCAACCAATCACCATGCCGAGTACGTACATGGTATGCGCCTTGTTCATCACCACCGGAATGCCTTCGATTTCGTATTCCTGGTCTTTTTCTTCTTTCTTGTCGAAAGCCAGCAGGTAGCTCATGCCTGAACAGCCGCCGCCTTTCACTCCGATGCGGAGGAATTGGTCGTCAGACAGCGTCAGGCTGGCGCGCAGGCGGTGCAATTCTATCAGGGCCCCTTCGGTAAACTGTACGGGAGGCGCTTGCTTGTCGGTTACAGTGGGGTTTACAATTTCGCTGATCATACGATGAAGGAATAGACTGCAAAAATAACAAGCCCGGGGCGGATTGGTTCAGGCGGCTGCTCAGGAAGTTCGGAAGCATGTCAGGGAATGATTTCCTGAAGAGAGGGACAGCGTAAAAATATTTCCAAGTGAATGTCTTACTTAACTTTGCCCTTCCGTTATAAACTACATGGACGCCTTTCTGAACGTATTGCTCGAAGCGCTGAAATACATCCTGCCTTCGGTGGTGGTATTTCTCACAGCCTACTACATCATCCGCAACCACAGCCAGGAGACGCTGCAGCAGATGGCCATCGAAACCCGCAAGCAGAACCAGAGCCTGATCACGCCGGTGCGCTTGCAGGCTTACGAACGCCTGGTGTTGTTCCTTGAACGCGTAAGTCCGGCCCAGCTCATCATCAACCTCAACCAGCCCAATGTGTCTGCCCATGCCTTCCGGGCAGACATGATTGCGACCATCAACCAGGAGTATGCCTATAATATATCGCAGCAGGTGTACGTGAGTGCCCAGGCCTGGAATGTGATCCGCGTGGTGAAAGAACAGGTAATCCAGCTCATCAACTCAGAATACGAAAAGATGCCCGAAGCAGCCATGGCGCCAGACCTCAGCAAAGCCATCATCGAAGCCATGATGCAGCAACAGCAGCAGCCTACGCAAAAGGCCATCGATTTCCTCAAGGCAGAACTCAATTTGCTCTTCGGATGAGTCAGGACAAAGCCACACAGCCCCGCTACACCGATTCGGGCATCCGCATCGAACCGGTTTACAGCGCCTGGAACGGAACCCGCACTCTTCCCGGAGAATTTCCCTATACCCGCGGAGTGCGCCGCGATATGTACCTCGGCCGCTTGTGGACCATGCGCCAGTACGCCGGCTTTTCAACCGCTGAGGCTTCCAACGAACGCTACCATTACCTGCTGAAACAGGGTACCATGGGCTTGTCGGTTGCGTTCGACCTGCCCACGCAAATCGGTTTCGACAGCGATCATCCCTTTGCAGAAGGCGAAGTAGGGAAGGTTGGGGTTTCCATCTGTTCCCTTCGCGACATGGAGGTATTGTTCAAAGGCATCCGCCTGGAAGATATCACCACCTCGATGACGATCAATGCCACGGCCTCCATCCTGCTGTGCATGTACATCGCCTTGGCCAAGAAACAGGGCGCCGACCTGAGCAAGATTTCCGGCACCATCCAGAACGACATATTAAAGGAGTACGCCGCACGCGGTACCTATATCTATCCGGTTGGCCCGAGCATGCGGCTCATCACCGATATCTTCGAATACTGCAGCCGCGAACTGCCCAAGTGGAATACCATTTCCATTTCGGGTTACCATATCCGCGAGGCGGGAAGCACTGCAGCGCAGGAACTGGCTTTCACCCTGGCCAACGGAAAAGCGTATGTGGAAGCGGCTTTGTCGCGCGGACTGGATATCAACGTATTCGGAAAGCGCCTGTCGTTCTTCTTCAACGCACACAACAACTTCTTCGAAGAGGTGGCCAAGTTCAGGGCGGCGCGCAAGATATGGGCCGAGTATATGCAGGCTGCAGGTGCGACTGATCCGCAGGCCATGATGCTGCGTTTCCATACCCAGACCGGCGGTTCGACGCTCACAGCGCAGCAACCCGAGAACAATATCGTACGGGTTTCGCTCCAGGCATTGGCGGCGGTATTGGGCGGAACCCAAAGCCTGCATACCAACGGTTACGACGAAGCCCTGAGCCTGCCAACCGAGAAGGCAGCCGGCATTGCATTGCGCACCCAACAGATCATCGCATTTGAAAGCGGCGTGACGGATACCACCGACCCGTTGGCGGGTTCCTTCTTTGTGGAGAACCTCACCGATGCCATAGAGAAAGAGGCATTGCGCCTGATGCAGGTGATTGACGATATGGGCGGAGCAGCCAAATCGATCGAAAGCGGCTGGATGCAACAGCAGATTGCCGATGCGGCTTACCGCTATCAGCAGGCTGTGGAAAGAGGGGAGAAGAAGATTGTGGGTGTGAACAGTTTCCGTACCGAAGCCAATACCGATACACCGGTGTTCAGGATAGACGACAGCATCCGTTTGAGTCAGACCGCCCGTTTGGATCAGCTCCGTTCGGAAAGAAATGCACAAAAAGCAGAACAGGCATTGCGAAATGTGGAAGAGTGTGCAAAAGGTGACGGGAACCTGATTCCACACATCCTTGAGGCGGTGGAAAACGACTGCACCCTGGGAGAAATCGCCGATGCGATGCGAAAGGTGTTCGGACTCTATAACGGATAGTACCGATAGAGTAGCGAAATCCAAGGAAAATAGCCCTCACAGGGGGTTAACACGGGCTTAATAGTTACAGTAAAAATCCTTTCCTATCAAGGGAAATAAATTTTTTCCTTGTGGATTTCTTTTCTTTTTTAGCACTCCGTTTCAGCCTTACAAAAGGGCTCCGAAACCCGACCAGAAAACTATTAACATTTACCTAACAAACCGACGAAGGAAACAACCAGCTATGAGTGAACCGAGACCACATGAACAGGCATGGGCAGAATGCCTTAAAGTGATCAAGGACAATGTGACACCCCAGAGTTTCAAAACCTGGTTCGAGCCGATCCGACCCGTTCGCCTCGAATCAAAGGTCTTGACCATTCAGGTGCCCAGTCAATTCTTCTTTGAATGGCTGGAAGAACATTATGTGGGATTGCTGCAGAAGACATTGAAAAAAGTGATTGGCCCGACCGCCAAGCTCGAATACAATGTGGTAGTAGAAAACAGCAACCAAGGGAATACGCCTTACACCGTAAACCAACCTTCCGGCAATTCCAGCCGCCAGGTGCCCAATGAAATGGGCATGCCCATCCAATTGGGTGCTTCCATCAAGAATCCGTTCATCATTCCCGGTCTGAAGAAGATGAATGTGGATTCGCAACTGAATCCGAAATACACCTTCGACAATTTCGTGGAAGGAGAATGCAATAAACTGGCCCGCAGCGCCGGTGTCGCCGTGGCGCAAAAGCCGGGGGGGACCGCCTTCAATCCGCTGATGATTTTCAGTCCCTGCGGACTCGGTAAAACCCACCTTGCACACGCCATCGGCAACATGATCAAGCAGATCCACCGATCCAAGGTGGTGCTGTATGTGAGTGCCGAGAAATTCATCAACCAGTATATCGACTCTGCCAAGAACCACAACAGCAGCGACTTTGTGAACTTCTACCAGTATGTGGATGTGCTGATCATCGACGATGTGCAGTTCTTTGCCAAGAAGGAAAGAACACAGGACATCTTCTTCCAGATCTTCAACCACCTGCACCAGAGCGGCAAGCAAATCGTTCTTACTTGCGACCGTCCGCCGAAAGACCTGAAGGATGTGGACGAACGCCTGCTTTCCCGTTTCAAATGGGGGCTCAGTTGCGATCTTTCCACCCCCGATTTCGAAACACGCCTCGCCATCCTCGAAAACAAGATGTATCAGGATGGTATCACCATCGACCGTGAAGTAGTGGAATACCTGGCGCATAACATCGACTCCAATATCCGCGAACTCGAAGGTGCCTTGATTTCCGTCCTGGCCCAGGCGTCGCTCACGCGTAAGCAGATAGACCTCCCGCTGGCCAAGCAGATGATGAAGAACTTCGTCAAGAGCGCCAGCCGCGAGATTTCCATCGACTATATCCAGAAACTCGTTTGCGATTTCTACGGCATACCGGTGGATGCGGTGAAATCAAAAACCCGCAAGCGCGAAATCGTTCAGGCCCGTCAGATCGCCATGTACTTCTCGAAAGACCTTACCAAGGCTTCGCTGAAGAATATCGGCATGCATTTCGGCGGCCGCGATCACAGCACCGTGATCCATGCCTGCCAAACGGTGAACGACCTGATGGATACGGACAAGAAGTTCCGTCAGGATGTCGACGAAATCGAGAAGCGCATCAAGATCAATACGGTCTGAACGGCCACGGGGATATCTTTGAACCGTGTTCACCCGCCTCACGCCTGAAGGTTTTGACGATTATGCCCTGATCGACAGCGGCGGCTACGAAAAGCTGGAGCGCTTCGGGAAGTATGTGTTGCGTCGCCCGGAACCGCAGGCCGTTTGGTCTAAGTCGTTGTCAGACCAGGAATGGAAACGGCTGGCCCACGCCACTTTCTTTCGTAAAAAAGGACAACAGCCCGACGGCGATGCCGGAAACTGGGAACTGAAGCCCGGCATGCCGGATCGCTGGAATATCCATTACAGCAAAGGCGGACTCAAACTGCAGTTCCGCTTAGGGCTCACTGCCTTCAAACATGTCGGTATCTTTCCGGAACAAGCCGTGAACTGGGATTATCTCTACCAAAGGCTTCAGGCTGTGGAAGGGGAAAGCCCGCGGGTATTGAACCTCTTCGCCTACACCGGAGGTGCATCCATTGCAGCGCGTGCCGCAGGTGCCGATGTCACACATGTAGATTCGGTGAAGCAGGTGATTACCTGGTCGCGCGAAAACATGGAACTGAGCGGACTCGACAATATCCGCTGGGTGGTCGAAGATGCCTTTCGTTTTGTGGAACGCGAACTCAAGCGCGGCAAGAGTTACCACGCCATATTGCTCGATCCGCCGGCT